>JGI24422J19971_10002299_pt1 | contig 11838 bp, 8 predicted proteins | sample DeeMarSWOR152_54_FD_19971 | JGI IMG/M metagenome (IMG submission 19971) | reverse complement strand
GCTATGATAAATCGCAGTTGGCCTGTCTTTACACGGTCGACAAAATACCCACCAATCAGTCTCGCTGGAATACCGGCTGTAATTATAATCGCCATCATACTGGCAGCTTGGACTGATTCAATATCCATATCGGTTAAAAACGGTATACAGTGTACATTCATAATTGGCAGTGCCAAACTGAAGATAGCTCCTACCGTTATAATCAGCCAGTAGCTGGGTGTCTTCATTGTCTGCCTGAAGGTGAACTCAACCTCCTCAGTCTTTTCAGTATTTTGGTTTGCCTCAGTGATATCTTCCACTGTTTTGGCTCCATCAGGTAATAAGCCGTAATACTCCGGTCGATGTTTTTTCACGAAGAACCAGGTCAGAGGAAAGCTTACCAGTGCTATCACCACACCGGCTATAATACAGGTCTCCCGCCAGCCCTTATTATCAACCAGCCAGGCAATAAGCGGCAGCAGCAGTAAACCAGCGAGCGACTGGATGGCAAATTTGGTATTCAGGGCTATTCCACTCTTTTTCACAAACCAGTTTATAATTGCTTTATCCGTTATTATGGTATAACCAAGGGAGTGCCCTGCCCCTATTAATACCCCCCAGACGACAAGGTAAGACCAGAGTGAATTAACGAAATACATCATTATACAGCCAAGAACCAGGCAGAATATTCCGAAAAACATTATTTGTCTTGGGCCATATTTATCGCTAATCCATCCCCCCACCGGGCTCAAGATACCTCGCACAAGAGTCTGGACACTGGCTGCCATAGAGGTAACGGCGCGGTTCAATTCCAGTTCAGCGGCTATCGGTTTGAATAAAACTGAAAATCCTAGGCCAACAAAACCTGCTCCCAGAAAGCCTATGATGCCAGTAGCCAGAACAGTCCACCAGCCGAAGAATATATCAGAGAGCTTTCTTGGTTTAATCAAAGAATCTTTCCTCTTTTTTAATTATACATACCATCTCTTGGCCGCTGTTGTTGAGACCTACTTCCCCATAGAAATAGCGCGCATATCAGTGTTACAGCAACGCCGGCGACACTGGTAATGGTAAAGCTGGTATGGAAGTCAAGTTTTTCTATAAGGAATCCCATCAATGGAGCAAGTAAGGCACCGGTCTCTGTCATGGAACAGTAGTAGATACCGTATATTGTCGAGCGGTTACGTGGTGATGCCTCACCCATAATATATGCCTCGGCAACAGGCATACGCATAAATACGGTTATACCCAATACAAATAACAAAGCACCAATTTCCACAGTATTGGAAGCCCAACTCAACAGGTAGACAGCCCCGGCGGCAACCAGATTAACAATCAGTACTACCGGTATCCTCCCCAGTAGGTCTGAGATATAACCACCTATAGGGCTTGCCCAGAGCCCGGCCGAGTAAAGAATGGACAGAAAGGATGAAGACACCTGTTTACTTATATTCAGTCTATCGGTCATATAAAGTGGTACGAATGATATTGCCGATGATATTACAGCCCCACTAAAAACACTCATTGTTATAAATGCTGCCAGGCGGCGTACACGACCACGAGCAGNTGGGATTTCATTACCTTGGTCGATTATTACCTGTGAGGTCTGATTGGTACCGGTATACCGTCCCATGATTCTGTAGAATATTAGTCCGTAAATTAATGTTGGGACAGCCAGTCCGATAAATGAGACTCGCCAGTTCCAGGTAGCAGCAATAGCCGCAGCAATCATCGGCGCCACGAAAAAACTGGTACCGGCTCCAACTTCATGAAGCCCCAGAGCCCGCCCCTGCTTCTCCGGTTCTACCAGAGATGAGACCATCGGTGTTGCTGCCGGGTGATAGCCGCCACAGGTTATTCCCATCAGTACCAGGAAGACAATCATCATTATAAAGGTCTGGGAAATTCCAACTAGGATTCCAGCTATAGCCACGCCGCATATGCCCATAGTAATCAGCAGGCGAGGACCAATGCGGTCTGCCAGCCAGCCAGCCGGTATTTGGCTAATACCATTTGTCACACTAAACGAAGAGAGCACAAGCGCCGATTGGGTATAGTTCAGGTTAAAGTTACTGCGGATAAATGGTAAAAGGGGCGTCGGCAATGCCGTTAACAGGTGATGGGCTGCATGGGCTAATATAAAAAATGGGAGCGAACCCCATATAAACGAGCGTTTCTTAGACTCAGGTTGTGTAATCGCCGTATCCTTTTAAAATAATGCCCCTTGAAAAGGGGCGAATATATGACTATTATGCGACCGCGGGTTTACCTATATATATTATTTTTGGAACCGAAAGACAGAATTACGAATATTATATGCTTAATCAATAAAAAACACAATGTGTAATTAAGTCCAACCATAAAGCGCCATCGATCTTACTATTGGCTTTAGAAGATAAGTAAGTGGTGATAATTACTTAGTTTGTGACGTTAAATTTACTAGGCATTTTGGGCCCTAAAAAAAGTGAGGATTCACCTATATTTTAAAACCGTGCTAGATAAATCGGTAATCCGTATGTCTAGATAGGTCTCAATATTTGAATTTAAAAGGAAACACAAGAGTGGAGTAAACCGCTTAACGGTGTTTATAAATAAAATCACACCATCTATAGTTTAATGCCCGATCAGGGTATAGACACCGGCTAACTCATTTGTTTAGAACTATCAATTAGAGCATCCGTCTTCTGCTTAATTTCGTAACTATAGATCGTCAGCATAAATGGGACACTTTATTCATTATATTATTACTAGGTTTCTCTTTTGAAAGAGGTAAGTTAAGTCAGCAATCTACCATGACGTATTTCCCATAGTTTCTGGTAGTTTACATCGTCACATATGGCAATCATGATATTGTGCAATCGTTCTTTAATAGAGAATTTTTCATTCTCAGGAAAAGCATCTAGCAGCCCTTGATCCGGTTCATTAATACATGTGATTCCTTTACTACCCAGGTATGTTTGTCTCAGTCCTCTCTTTCTTTCATCATTCAGTTTCTGGCACACATCATCCGGTAAACGTCCAGCGTACATCGCTTCCAAATCCGTAGCCGTAAGAATGTCTGCATTCCTTATAATCTGATAGCTGTTTTTTGCATGGATTATCAGTATAGCCTGGTCGACCCAATTTAAAATTGATGATACGCCAAATCTGGTGTTGACTATTAACCCGATTATATCAGCTGTGGCCAGATTTTGGACATTTTGAACTCCTTCTTCCAGAAGCTTTCCCTGGTCCCACAGGCTTAAGCCCTGAATTTCATTTAAAGAAATTTCTTTAGCTTCATTTTTTGGTGTAAAAGGATATTTAGCTGCCTTTTTTATCAAATCCAGACCTATATTGGGGAATATACCTATTACGAAGCTCGTAGCAATAAGTATACCGGGAACAGTGCTCCTGTCTTCGTCCAGAATCCAGATTTGGTTATAACCGGGCCAGATTGCGGAGATTACCAGGATAATAACGAAGACACTCCAGATACGCACCACCACATGGATGAAGACATTGGCCATCAGGTCGCCTCTTAAGAACCTGTGAAAAATCGTGCCAAGCGACCAGAAATAAGACCCGAGAAACCCGAAGACAATTGGGTGAGAATAACCAAGATTATTAAATACGTATGAAAAAGACCCCCATTTAAGTGGTCCGAAAAGATTATTGTATCCTTCCGAGAAAAAGAACAGAGACCACCCGATTACTATTGAATATGTTGCCAGTAATACAGGGATTCTATAAGATTCATGTGCATATGATTTATTCGCTATATTATCAATTTCTGTTTCAATGTCAGCAGTTAGATAATTCTGGTGTTTTAGCTCGGCTTTAGTTTTTTCGGCAGCTCTGGCTTTTCCCCATATATCAAAGACGGCATATATCAGAGTAGGGAAAAGCGAAAAGATGGTTATTATAATTAATATAATAGCCATGATGGCGATGCGATGAAGTACGCTTGGGGCCAATAATTTTATACCCGGTGTTAATACTACATACCAGATACCTATTAACCAGAGGATAATTATGAATATTGAGGCGCACGCGAACGTGGGTTTTTTTGTGGTTTTTATTACTGCTTTTGCATAATCCCTGAATGGTTTGTTTTCAATTCTATCTTCCATTTTTTCCTCCGTAAAAGCACGCTTAAAAATGGTAATAAGCAGAGTTTAGTTCTATCATCGCTGTTGATTTTCCGCGGATTATTCTCTGCAGGATTAAGGTGCCGTTTATTTTGGAGCGACATGGATTTTCTTGCGTGATGCCGGGTCGGCAGCTACTTTTCCGAATTTTCTAACTGCCCAGTATACCCAGTTTGAATATATCTTCCACATACCATCTTCACGGCAGATTCTTCTTAGTTCTTCATCGGCTTCATCGCGCCACTCTTCTCCTATGTCCTTATTGCGAATTAGCTGATACAGCGCATCATGTACCAGAGAGCCGCGCATGAAGCTGGGAGTGTCAAGGGTAGGTCCTGACGGTCCGTCCCAGGCATATCCCCTTTTTACTATGAGAGTTCCATCCTTTTTCAGTTCCAGGAATGATTCCCCGGGTTTATCTATGGGGATGTCTTGTTCAGGTTTGATACTTACTTTTACCCTGTATTCTTCAGCTAGCTGGTATTTATACCCACTTCTATACTTTATTTGTGACTTAGCCATTCTATAATTTCCTCCTAAAAATATCCTGGAAAGACCTTATTAGCTCATTCCTTAAATTGTTGAAAAGAAGGCACCCTCAATCGCTTGTATCATCCGATTTCTGGTGGCCTTAGTTTCATCATTTTTATCTCCTATCCAAGAAGGTAGAAGATGGATAAGGAAATATCTATTTTTATAGTAGCCTACGCTCCTAGTATATCTTTGTGTCTTAATGCCCGCTCCAGTGAGGGCTGCATCTTCATATCGCGGAACTCTTTGATGGCGAAGTCCAGGTGCTCGAGGGCTTCCTTCTTCTCTTTAGGGTAGTGCTCAAGTAACAATTCGGCGAGCTGGAGTCGAGAGAGGGCAAGTTCCGGGCGGAACCTTATTTCCGTGCAGACCTTAATAGCTTCTTGGTAGTGTTTTCGGGCTTCATCATATCTATCCAGGAGAGCGGCTGCCCCGCCGAGGTGACGGGTGATGCACGTCGTGTAAAACATGCCGGATGTGGAAATGTTCTTGACATCTAGTCTTCGCAGTAGTAAGTCAGTTACCTCACGGTACCCGATCAGCACGGCCGATTCTAGAAGCAGGATGTCAACCCAAGCTGGGGTCTCATCCTCAGTAGAGCCAATACCTGACCGTCCCATGACGAGGAATTTCAGCATTTGATTGACTTCAGAATCCCGGCCGGCGTGTGCTAGGGGTAGAGGTCTAGCAGGGATTGTCAGGAACTGCGGAGCATCAGTGACCCGAAGTGCATCATCAACTTTTCCGAGATGCAGGTAGGGTCTAAGCCCAGCGACGCCTGCTAGCATAATAGCGAACTCAGAGAGCCCCAATTCCTCACCGCGGTCCCTGATGTCTTGGCTCATCTTGACGGCATCCTCAAGGCACCCGTCTAGTGTAGTAAAGATAGTGTCCAACACCATTGACACGAGTAGAGAGAAAACCTGCCCAGTGTGCTGAGCCAGGTCTCGAAGCTCATCACAGATTTCTTTGGCTCGCATGCGCTGCCCCCAACTAATGAAAACATCGGCGATCAGCGGTAATGCCGCAACGAGTTCCCTTAGACTTACCCCAGCACGCGATGCTTTTGTTAGTTCCTGAGCTAGGCGCAGCCGCTTGTCAGCGTGCTGTGGTGCCCCCATAAATAGGAGCCAATAAAAAGTGGTGTGCCAGAGTGTTTCTAGGTCGTCGAGGCGAGAGGCGAGGTCAAGTGCTCGGTTCAGGAAGGTAGCCCCTGAACTCAAGCCGCCCGTGGTGAAGTTCATAGTCCCTAGCATCGTGTCAGCCCGCACACGCTCAATTGTACCTGGTTCGGCGTAGCGGTCAGCCTGCTTTGCCCACTCGGCAAAACCGGGAGACGCAAAAGCCAAGGTACCTCCATAGAATCCTAGCGCTTCCCTTGCCAAGTGGCAGATGCGGGCAGCTCGTGTACGGTCGCCCATGGCTTCAGCCATGGCTAGAGCTGCCGGTGCTTCCACATCAAGAACGCGTCGGGGGATGCCCGTAAGAATCAGGGCTTCGCATAGGGCTAGGAGCAGGTCGCACTGCTTGCCCTTGTCCTCTGGGTCCAGTACCTCCTGCACCTTGAGGGCCTGATCCAGCAGCCGTGCCGCCTCACCAAAGGCATAGACGTCCATGGCTCGTTTGGCTGCCATCTCGCCGTAAGCAATGGCTTTCTTTAGGTCGGCCATATCGGAAGAGTGGGAGAAGTGTTCGGCCAGCTCAGCGGCATGCTCTTCAAGCCGGTTGGCATATATCTCTTCCAGCGCTCGCGCTACCTGCTGGTGCAGGCGGATGCGGCGAGGGGCAATTGTCTCCTCATATAGGGTCTGGCGGAAGAAGGCATGGGCAAATCGGTAAGTTACCGCTGCGCCCACTCCGGCACGCTCCTCTACTATGGCTGCCTTCTTAGCTTCCTCAAGAACGCCAAAGAGTTTCTCTTCGGATAGATCCGATATCTTATTCAGTACCTCCAGGCGGAAATCCCGCCCGATAACAGATGCTATGGAAAGCAGTTGATTACAATCCGGGCTGATTAAGGACAGACGCTTGCCGATGACATCAAGAAGCCCCTCGGGTATGCTCATTTCCAGTGGTGTATCCTTGGTGGGTTTCCAGCGGCCTTCTTTCTGCGTAATCAGCCCTTCCTCGGCGAGATAGCGTACCACCTCCTGCACGAAGAGGGGATTGCCCTCNGTCTGGCGGTGTACCGCCTCGGCCAGTCCCCAGGGAATACTTTCTCTCGTAATGCTCTCCAACATTCGCCTGACCTCGTCAGCATTCAGTCCTCGTAGGAGAACACGTCCGTAGGTGGAAACGCGCCTTAGTTCAGCCAGCGCCGCCGATAGCGGATGGCTGCGGTCTACCTCTATGTCCCGGTATGTACCGACTAATAAAAGCCTTGTCCCGGCCAAGTTACGTGAGACGTGAGTCAGCATGTCCAGTGTACCCTTATCAGCATCGTGCAGGTCCTCCAGAACAACCAGTAATGGCTGGACTGTGGCGGCGTTGGACAGGAAGCCGGTAACAGCCTGCATAAGCCGATACCTTTCTTCCTCTGGGTTACCGACTGGTCTCAGCTTTACCTTCAACTTCTCCCTTATCTCGGATACGATGCGGGCTACNTCAGCAGCNCNNGTNCCCANCTCTTNCNGTAGGTCTTNANNCTCACGGGTAAGGGCATAAGAACGTAAAGCCTCAACGAAGGCCAGATAGGGCAGCGATAATGAGCCTTCTTCATAGCAGTGGCCGACCAATGTCCTGCCACCACGCAGGGTGACATAGGTGGCTAACTGCTCGCAGATAGCGGTTTTACCGATTCCCGGCTCTCCCACCACCATCAACAGGGCTCCCTGCCCCGACATGGCACCATCAAAGGCAGACTGAAGCTGGCGGAGCTCTGCCTCCCTTCCGACGAATACCTTACGGTACAGTGGACTCTCGGCCAGTGTTGGCGCCTCCTTTGATAGTTCTTTCTTAAACTTGCCCGCCTCGATTGATTCGAGAGCCTGGAGGACAACAGAAGCCGATTCTGGGCGTCGCTGGGGGTCTTTCTCCAGTAGCTGTATAATTAGTGTCTCAAGTGCCGGTGGCATGTCAGCCCGATGCCAGGTAGGCGATACTGGTGGTGTATTAATGTGCTGCCCGATTATGGCTACCGAGTCGTCTCCCACGAAGGGTGGTCTGCCAGTCACCATCTCATAGAGCATGGCACCCAGTGAGTATAAGTCGGCTTTGCTAGTCACCTTGCCACCCATCGCCTGCTCCGGTGGCATATAGGAAACAGTACCGACCATCATTCCTGACTGCGTCAGCCGGGATAGGTCAACCGCTACCGCCAGACCGAAGTCGCCTATCTTGGCAGTGCCATCGGCACTCATCATGACATTACCCGGCTTCAAGTCACGGTGGATGATACCCTTCGAGTGGGCAAACTCCAGACCCTGACAGACAGACTTGGCGATACCAATAACCTGCTCAAGGGGTAGCCGGTGCTCTGGTGCCTTCTCGATAGACTCCTCGACGTCGCCGGACATGACGGGCTGGACAATGTATGGCCGACCTTCATGTTCACCGATATCATAGACGGTGACGATGTTGGGGTGGTCACCAAGTCTACCCATAGCTTGGGCTTCCCGGGTGACTCGTTTGCGGGCGTCTTCATCGAGATTTTCGGTCTTTAGTAAGGCGAAGGCAACATCGCGGTCGAGGACGGTATCGTGTACCAGGTAGACCTTCTTCTTGCCTCCCTCGCCGAGCAGTTTCTTGACCTGGTAGCGGCCACCAGCAAAGGATGTAGGTTCGGGGGAGGGTGGCTTCGGGAGTGCGGATACTACCTCAGTTAGAGCTTGACCACACTTGTTACAAAAAGCACTATCTGGGAGATTAGTGTGCCCACACTTAGGACAAATGATATCTATCTGAAGCGGTTGTCCGCATTTTCTACAGTATTCAGATCCCTCAGGGTTCTCAGCTTGGCAGTATGGGCACTTCATATTTGACGCTTCATTACAGAATAAGTGCCTATAGTCTATCTCCATAGTCGGGGCATGTCAAGAGTTGAGATGATGCATTATATCTAGAAAGGTAACAAAGAATTATATTGTTGAATTTCGAGAATCCAGGTTTTATCTTCTGAAATTCTCGTCTGAAAACGATAAAATCAGGGTGTCGGTTGACCTAGTGTCTTGATACCCTGATTCTTTCTTGTTACGATCTTCGTCGCTTAACTCATCCCAAGACCCCGTGCTCTCACTGGCTTCATGAAGGGCTTTAGCTACAAGCATTGGCACATCATCAAAATCCCCAAATGCAATCTCAAGTCCACGAACAGATTTAATTGCTTCTGGATGGAGGTAATTCTCAATTTCTAGTTTTCCAGTGACACATGCCATATTAATGCACAACTTGAAAATGATTTTTTACTCTGTTATTCTATCAAAAAAACTTAAGTTCTATAAGTAGAACATAATCATGGACGAGAATAAACCAACAATGGATAACATGTACAAAGTGCCGGCAGTTGAACAAGCAATACGCGTGATGCTTTATCTTGCTGACAGTGGGAGCAATCCTAAAAGCCTTACCGATATCTGTCGGGAAGTAGGTATACATAGAAGTAAAGCTTTTTCTATCCTGAGTACGTTGAATGAGTATGGTTTGGTAAAAAAGAATCCTAACAGAAGAGGCTATGTACTCGGACCCGGTCTACTCACACTTACCGGGAAAATGCTTGAGACTCTTAGCCTATCCCGTCTGGTTGAACCAATTCTCTATGATCTAGCAAAAAAAGCCGGTGCCACCGTGGCACTCGGAGTAATTTCAGATGACAAGACTTTTGTTGTTGCCCAGTATGAAGGGGAGCCGGGAATCGGTATTTCCGCCCCTATTGGACATGTTACCCCAATCACATACGGTGCTCATGGGAAAGCAATTGCGGCATTTCTCCCTGAAGCTGAACTGGAAGAACTGCTTAAAAACAAAAACCTCTTTTTTCACGGGAGTCCTGATAAATATAACAGAACCAGGCTCAAGAGAGAGCTTGAACAATGCAGGCGTAATGGATTTGCACTGGAACTAGGAGATATACAGCCAGGTGTGAACGCGATTGCAGCTCCTATATTAGATCAAAATGGTAATCCAATTGGTTATATTACAATAGTCGGTTTCTTTACGGAGGAAATAGCACTTAAACTTGGTCCACTGGCTGCTGATGCAGTTAAAATAATCTCAAAAGAAACAGGTCACATGCTATTATGGCAAAAAGCTAACAAAAGGAGAAAAATGATGTAATTGTATGTATATACCTGCAAAAGGCGTGTAAGCAACCAGCTCTACCCCTCGCCGGTACAATTATGTCACCCCGGTTACGGTCTCACAGCAGTAAAAAGCGTGTACTAAAGTCATATAACAAGGAGGTTATGGTAAATGAAGGACTCTAAATACGGAAAGTACGTTATAAGAAAATCCGTGACGAAACCGGAACCCTGGCCCACCATGGAGTGGACCGGCGACACCGATTATAAATCCAATGTTACATTTATGATTACCAGGGTCATGGCGCCGTGCAAAATGGAGGAATATCCTCATTCTCATGACTTCGATATGTACTTACATTTTGTTTCCTACGATTTTGAGCATATGAATGACCTGTTTGCAGAAATAGAGATAGGCCTGGGTGAGGAACAGGAGATGCATACCATCACTTCGCCGGCAAGCGTTTATATCCCCGCTGGATTAGTCCATTGCCCTCTTATTTTCAAAAAAGTCGATAAACCCCTAATTCTTTTTCATACCAGCATTGCCTCCAAATACGTAAAAAAAGAAGATTCTATAATCCAGGTCTAAATATCTTATCCAGAAAGTTCACTGGCTAATTTGACACATGGAATCAAAAAGGGGGGATTACAGGATGTCCGTAACCGCGAACAATAAAAAGCTCGTTGAAACGCTGTGCAAGACTGTGTTCCAGGAACATGATTTCAGCAAACTCGATGAAATAATGAGGGACGACTATATCCAGCACAATGAAGATGTCCCGCAGGGTAAAGCCGGATTTATAGAGTTCTTCAAGCAGATGTTTAAAGCCATGCCCGATTTCCGGTATACCCCCAAGAAAATCGTGGCTGAAGGTGACATTGTGATGATGTATTCAACCACCACGGCGACGCATTCCGGTGAATGGCTTGGAAATCCTGCGACCGGGAACAAGCTAAATTTTGATGTTGTGGATATTTTCCGAATTGAAAACGGCAAGATCGCCGAGCACTGGGATGTTGCGGATACATTAAAGTTATTCACGCAAGTTGGTAAGATTAAGCGTTAATTAGATTAAAATATATAGAGTCAGCCTTATGCCTATTCTGGTCACAAATATTCAGGGGTACTCGATCCATGACGGACCGGGCATAAGGACCGTAGTGTTTTTAAAAGGATGCGGTCTTGAATGCCAGTGGTGCAGCAACCCCGAGTGTATTTCCCCGCACCCTGAGGTAGGTTTCGTCAAATCACTTTGCACTAAATGCGGCAAGTGTGCAGAAGTATGCTCCGAAGGAGCGCTGGTTTATGAGGAAGGTAAGCTTCCTCTTATCGACCGTGAACGATGCACAGGCTGCGGCGTTTGCAGTTCGGTGTGCTCATATGAAGCGCTCGTTCTCTATGGCAAACCAATGAATATCGATGAGGTTTTCGATGCCGTAAACAGGGACAAAATGTTTTACCAGGCATCAGGCGGCGGTGTAACAGTTTCCGGTGGAGAGCCCCTCCTGCAGACGGAATTTGTATGCGACCTGTTTGAAAAATGCCGACGGGCTGGCATTCACACCTGCATGGAGACGTCAGGATATGCCGCCGAGTCCGCTTTGAGACAGGTTCTTCCTTATACCGATTATATACTCTACGACCTCAAACACATGAATTCTGAAAAACACCGACAGTATACCGGCAAGCCGAATTCTCTGATACTTTCCAACGCAGAGATTATAGCCGCAAGCGGCATAGAAACGCTTTTTCGGATGCCTTTGATTCCTGGCATTAATGATGATTTGCAGAATATCAAGGAGACGGCGGAATTTTTACATGGATTGGGGAACAATGTCCCTCGTATTGAACTAATGCCATATCACCGCCTGGGAAAAGGGAAATATGAAGCTCTGGACAGGCAATACCCCCTCTCCGAGCTCCTTTCCCCTGAGCCGGAGCATCTGGAATCAACTAAAAA
>JGI24422J19971_10002296_pt1 | contig 11842 bp, 9 predicted proteins | sample DeeMarSWOR152_54_FD_19971 | JGI IMG/M metagenome (IMG submission 19971) | reverse complement strand
CGCGGGTCCATCTGCCGGTGTTGTAGACGTCCTCAGGGAGTACAAATGTATAGATTTGCATACTGGTGAAGAGCTGTGGTCAAAAGTCTTTATGGACAACCTAACGATAAGCTTTGCTCAAATGATGTACTGGAGTACGTATGACTATATGGGCGTTTACGACTACTTGTGGGCATCAGCTAACGCTCCGAACGCTTACGGCAGTGGTACCCCTGGCACGTATCCGCTTTTGGGTCTCGATAATCCTTATGGTATTAATTATACAAATGCTGGCACTACTTATGTTGCGTTTGACTCTTGGACTGGAGCCTTTGTGTACGCCATGTATAGCATACCTTCGGGCACAAGAGTGATGAGCTCAAAAGGTGAATGGCTAATATACACAATCAGTCTGAGCGGCAAATATATGCTTATGTGGAACTCATCTAACATACCACAGCTGTACAATAGCTTAACTTACGCTTCTATGGGATGGGGTCAGTGGAGACCTTATGGAAAGGTCGTCAACGCAACGGGTCCAGCCAATGTAAACTTTGGCGCCGGCTGGCCACCACCACCCTACATAGCACCTACAACACCTTTGGATCTAGCAGGATATCAGTGGAACAAGACGATAAACTCAGCAACTACCTTACCGGGAAGCGTCCGTACAATCTTTGCAGAAGATAGAATAATCGGTTCGGACCTATCCAATACAGAAGTCAAACTGTGGGCCATAAACTTGAATGAAACGGAGGACGATATAGGAGAGGTACTGTTCAATGAAGTTTGGGAGGCAGATCCTTTCTGGGCTGAAGACAACGTAACCGTAACCGGCATGGCAGCTGGTTGGATGTCTTGGAGTAAAGAATCCCTGGTAGGCGTCCTGTGGCTAAGAGAAAGCAGACAACACTATGGCTTCAGCATAGAAGACGGAAAATACCTGTGGGGTCCATCTGACTCGCAGTACTATTTGGACTCAATTGAGGACGTAGTCGCCGACGTTAGGGCCATCGCTTACGACAAATTCTACTGCGCGAGCGTAAGCGGATTTGTCTACTGTTACGACGTCTATAACGGCACACGCCTGTGGACATACGCAGCTGAAGACCCGTACTCGGAAATCTTCTGGTCCAATAACTGGTGGATGAAAATAGTGATGATTACTGACGGAAAAATCTATGTCGGCACTACTGAGCACTCTGCCAATCCACCCATGCCACGCGGCGGGCCATTCATATGCCTCAACGCCACAACCGGAGAGGTAATCTTCAGAGTAAACGGTATGTTCCGCCAAACACGCTGGGGAGGAAAAGGACTTATCGGAGACAGCATAATAGCGACACAGGACACTTATGACTCACGCATATACGCCATAGGCAAAGGACCAAGCAAAACCACAGTTTCAGCAGGACCAGCAGGTTCAATGCTCGGCAGCAGCGTAGTAGTAACAGGCATGGTGACTGACATATCTCCAGGCACTGAGGAATACGGTTTGAGAGCACGGTTCCCGAACGGTGTTCCCGCAGTTGCTGACGAGAACATGAGCGACTGGATGCTCTACGTGTACAAGCAGTTCCCACGTCCAACAGACATAGTCGGCGTTGAAGTGGTCCTAACCGTTATGGACCCGAACGACAACCCCTACGAGGTTGGCAGAGCCACAAGCGACGCAAACGGCTACTTTGGTTGCGAGTTTACTCCGGCAGTTCCAGGGCTGTACAAAATTATCGCTTCGTTCGAAGGCTCTAGGGCTTATTATGGGTCTTCTGCTGAAACCTTCATAAACGTGGAAGATGCGCCTGCTGAAACTCCGCCGCCAACACCGACGCCTGCACCAATGACTGACACGTACATAACGGGCTTCGGAATCGGCATAATCGTTGCCATCGTCATAGGCTTCGCGCTGTTGCTGCTCAGAAAACGGTAAGCACCCAAACGAAAACGCACAAACCACTTTCCCCTTTTTTAGTCAATCCACAAACAACCATGAATCAAACGCAACGGAGAGACGAGAAGGGCTGAAAAGGACTCTGAACGGGAAAAGCAATAGTAGTCTTGTTTCCAAAAATTGCATTTTTCTTTTCTCCTATAGTTAGTCCGTTCAGAGCCTCAGCAAACCCTTATGAGCGCTAAACGTGTTTAAGAGATAATCAACAACTGCCGCCGCCATTCAGAGGTATCATGAATGAAAAAGTTAAGCTTAGCCGTTTTCAACACGCAACCGCCACATTTGTACTTCGGAGGTGTGGAGCGCCGCATAGTTGAAACGACCAAGAAATTTCGCGATGAAGTTGGCACGACAGTTTACAGTGGTACGAAAGCGGGCTTCAGAAAACCTGCCTCAGTTAACGGGGTAACTTTTGTTCCATGCTTTTCTACGGACGCGCTTTTTCCAGTGGACAACTGGTTTTTCAACAGGACTCTTTCAGGTGCGGTGGACACGATTAAGGCTGATGTTTATGAAGCTCACACCGTTAGCGGCTACGGGTTTTTGCGGGCTCTTAAAAAGCGAAATATCAAGAAGCCGTTTGTACAGACAATTCACGGTGTTCTTGCTGATGAATATGCGCAGTCGCTCCAAGGTGGTTTTCCTACATTTCGGGCAAAGCTTGCGAACCGCATTATGTGGCAGCTTTCAAAGCTAGAAGGGGAATCAGCTAAAAACGCGACACTGATAGTGACAGTAAGCAAATACTCGTCTGAGAAAACAGTTCAATTTTATGATGTTGATAAGACAAAGATAAGAATAGTGCCTAACGGCGTTGACCTTCAAAGATTCAAGCCTTCCGAAAGCTGCGAGAAAATCAAGCGCCAAATTGGAATAGACAGCAAGCTCTGCGTGCTTTTTGTTGGCAGATTAATACCTCGAAAAGGCTTGCCTTTCCTAATTGAAGCCGCCAAACACATTGTTAAAGAATTTAAGGAAACTATTTTTGTGATTGTTGGAGATGGACCTCTCAAGAATCACCTTCTGGCTTATTTGGAAGAAATAAACCTTTCAGGCAACTTTGTTTTCCTAGGCGACGTAAACGAGAACGTGCTTCCAACGTTATACAATTGTGCCGATGTTTTCGCTCTTCCATCAATCCAAGAAGGTCAAGGCATAGCGTTGTTAGAGGCGCAGGCAGCTGCTAAGCCGGTTGTTGCCTTCGATGTGGGCGGAGTCAGTGAAGCCATGGTGGACAAGGAGACGGGGTTGCTGGTTAAGCCAGATAGCCGCGAATTGGCGGACGCAATTCTGAAGCTTCTGTCAAGTTGGTCTCTGAGAGAGAAAATGGGGGTTAAGGGTCGCGAGTTTGTTTCGAAGCGTTTTTCTTGGGATATTTGTGCTCAAAGAATGCTTCAAGTTTATCGTGAAGCGTTATCAGCGGTCACATAACATTTTATGCTATTGGCATGTGATGTTTACGGCTTTCGCCAGACGTTTCAAGTCACTATCACTCACCCATTCGGTTTTTAGGTACTGGCAGATTCTCTCGTCGCTGAGTCCAATTCGCTTCGCTTCTTGAACCGTGTAACGGTAAGCTTCGACTTCCGTAGGTCTTTCAACATAGCTGTATTGGCTTTCAAAGAGTTCCTTTCCTTCCATCAACTGTCTAACATGACATAGCTCATGAATTACATCCAAGTAGATGTCAACTTTATCACCGCGGTTCAAGTAAGGTGCGCTTACCACAAGATGTCCGTTGGAGCTGTTAACATACATGTAGCCGCCGAACCATGTGAAGTCAACCTTGAGGTTGCGGAGAACCTCTTCTGTTCTTTCACCAAAAATCCCTCTCACCGCTTCCACCTTGTCGAAATCCTTAAAGTAATCCGCAAAACTGCGTGTTGAGGTGCCCAAAAGCGGTATCCTGTTCGAGGGTAGTCTTCTGAGCAAACGCATTGTTCTGAACATGAGGTATTCTAGCCAGTTCACGGTCGCTAGCCGCTCCTATTTGAAGGTTGAAAGGTTTTCAAGTTTCATGCCTCTGCGAGCCAAGTCTGCGGGGTTTTCTACGCAGCCGATACTGGCGTCGATGTTGCGGTGCACAGGGTGAACCCACATGCTGTCGGGTACAAGGTTAAACTGTAATGGGGCATCCGTTATCACGCCGTATTTCTCGTGTAAATCCCTAATTAGCTGTCCTCTTCTGCAGACTTCGCGGACAGACATGTAGCTTCGCAACAGTTCTGGCGCTGCAAAAGCTCCAATGCCATGCCATAGAACCGCGTTTTCAGGCGACCCCAACGAGTAAAGGAAAAACTGCGGCGAAGAAGGCGTTTCCGAGAAGCTGTAATCAGCAAGTTTTTCTCCTGCCACAGTAAAGTCATCTTCACCCTTTGCGATGCTAACATCTTCCGGGTGGATCTCGTTCGGATAAAGCCGCGTGGTTCGGTATTTGACGCTAACGCTTTTCAGTTTTGTGCCTTCAAAATGCAGTTTGCCTCGAGCGGCGCGTTTGGAACCGTAGCCCTTCTTCGAGTGCGGCACAGTCAACAAAGTTGTTCGTTTTGTCATGCTTCTTCGCATACAGTTGTACGCTTGGCTAATTGACTCGTAATTCCTGTGGGTCTCGCTAATTATATGATGCAGCAAATCGTCCTTTGTTTCAGCCTGCAATGTTGCTATAGGCATCCGCAAAGCATAAAGTCCCAGATCTATTCCAAAGGTTTCTGAGGTTTCCTCCATCTGCGCATATTTCACCGAATCCACAAAATCCACGTATGAGCCTTTGGCGTTTTCAAGTTGACGGTTAACGAGGTCTACTTCGCGTTTACAGATTAAATTTCCTTCGTACCTGTCTACGAACTGCTGGTCTATCCTTAGCTTTTCTGTTCTGACATAGGCTGAGGGAAACGCGCTTTGACCGCTGGCTACGATTGATTCTTTCAGCGGGTTCATGGAGTACCGGTCTGGCTCTATATCGTCAGTGTTCAGCAGAAACGCGATGATGGGTCCTTCAGACGGCTTTTTCAGTGCTTCACACATCTCAGCGACATCATCTTCGTCTGGCTCACGCAAGCCGTAATTGTGAAAGTAGTTTCCGCAGGTTTCGAGCATGCGAGCGCCTATTATTCCTTGAACCTCCTCCAACGTTAACTGCGGATTTGAATACTCCAATGACCCTCTCAGAAAGAAATTATTTCCTTCAAAGCGGTGGTTAACTTTCTGACCGTTTTTGAATCGAAACAAGGATACTGGTTTACGCTGTCTTTCCTCCTCCTTGAAGCCCCTGAGCTTTTCAACGATGGTTTTCACGCATGGCCATGAACTTTTAAGAAAGTCTTCTAGGAGCGTTCGGCACAAGTCAGCAGGCATTTAACATCAGCCTCTTTCCAACGATTCCGCAGCATATATACAGTTGTTGGCGACAGCTGGACCCAAAAACATTCTCACTACCCGAAAGTCTTCTTCAAACCCCGCGTTGCATAGCACGGTAAGAAGCGCCTTCTCTTTTTTTGGGATATAAATGAAAACGTCGAGACCGCTTAATCTGCTCAAGATGTTCTTGAGAAGCAGCACGGCTGCGTTAACACTGTTCGCATGGCATATTAAGGGTCCAACTTCAGCCATTTTGCCATAAAGCTTCGCGGCAACGTAGCCTGTAATCTCGTTGTTTTCAGTTGAGACGTAACACAGATTTCGCTTATTAAAAAGGATTGGCTCTAACAGCTTCTTTCTATTTGCTCCAAAGCATTTGCAGTCGAAGTCTATTAACGCGGGAACGTCCCGCTTCTTTGCCGCCTTTAACATTTCTTTGGCTGCGGGAAATTTAGCTTTTCCTTTCAAGACCAAAAAATCAATGTTGGCTTCAAAACCAAAGCTCTCGTAGAATTTAACCAAGTGCGGATAAGCGTAAAGCCCGATTGTCTCCGCACCCTTGTTTTTCAAGTAGTCTATTGCATTCTTTATCAGAAGGCTGCCAGCGCCTTCTCCTCTGACATTTTCTTTAACTATAAAGTTGCCGAACCATCCAACTCCCCCAAAACTGACACTCGTACATATGCCTAAGCGCTCGGAACCATGAAACAGAACAAAGCACCCTTCAGGTTCAAGCTTCATCATAAACTCGAAATCCTCTACTGTCATATTCCAATTCATCGTGTTGGCAAGCTGAACCGCGAAAGGAAAATCGTCAGCTTTCATTTTTTCTACATGAAACATACGAATACTCTCTCCCTCTAAGAGATAAGCCTATATTCTAGCGATTGTGACGACGTCGCCCGCACAACTTTCCCTTTTTTCTTTTATATGTATGTGCGAAGGTGTTAAATATCCAAGCTTTCTGAATCCTTGGTTGAGAGATTTTCTATTCCTACGATTGTAAGGATTTCGAGACATTCTCCTGAGAACTGCCCAATGAACAACGAAAAAATGAGGAAATTGGCCTCGGAAGCTGTAGACAAACTGCCTACACTGGCAAAGAAACACGGAATCAAACCAGTTGGAAGCTGGTCCGTTTTCACAGAACACCTAATCATTCAGGTGTTTGAAACCCCTAGCCTAGATGCTTTTATGAAATTCCAAATGGAACTGGAAATCATGAAATGGATCGCTAACAACACGACTGAAACTAAAATAGCCATGACCCAGGAAGAAACCATGAAACTGCTAAAACAAGCCAAACAATAACCTCCCTTTTTTTCTTTATTCGTTTTCTAAATAATTAATAATAGCTAGATTGGCTTATGTTCTCTAAAAAAAGAACCCACAAACTCAGAAGAGTCTGTATCTTCAACCTTTTGCTGGCTTTTGTTTTGTGACTTGCCTGATTATTCGCTTGAGTTCTTCTTCTGGCAATCCTTTTCGCAGTTGCCGCAGCAACTTTTTGATTTCATAGAATGAAATCATCATTTCACCTTTGTCTAATCTTTCTTGGCTTCTTCTCACTCTTCTGGCAATTTCAGCCCCATGCTCAGGGGTTGCTTTTATTCCCTGCAGATCCAAGTAAGCCTGAACCGTTGCTTCTCCAAGATGCCTGCCCATGTATAGGGCTGTTTCTCTGTCGATCATTTTTGGGGGAAACGGCTCATACGAAAGAGGATGCCCCAGCATTCCCTGAACCTGCTTGTCAGATGCATGTGAGAAAGCGTCCTCGCCAACAATAGGTTTCTGAGACGCCAATGGCCATGTAAAACTTTTCTCGACAAACTGGCTTAGACGGTAAAGCTTGTGTGCGTCTATACCTGTATTTTTTCCGTAAAGCAACTCAAGGGCTACAACAACTTCTTCCATGGGCGCAAGACCTGTTCTTTCACCATATCCGGCTACACATACTTGTGGATGAGTGATTCCTTCTTCTATGGCAGTGAGCGTGTTAGCAGTTGCCAAACCAAAGTCATTATGGCACCTTATGGATAACAAGATGTTATTCTTAGTTAGTTCAAGAAGCCCCTCTCTAATCCTTGAAATAAGATAATGCGTTGACAAGGGCCTTAAAATGCCCACGGTGTCCTCAATCACTAAACGATCTGCTCCAGCTTTTGCCGCGGCCTCATAGATCTTTAAAATATCTTCAAGAGGAGTTCTTGAAGCGTCTTCGAGTACAAAATTAACTGTGAAACCATGCTTCTTTGCGTATTCAATGCAGTCAACTGTCTGCTCTAAAATCTGTTTTGGGCTGGTTTTCAGTACATATTTGAGATTTAAGTTGTTAAAAGGCGTGGACAACGCGATTTCTCGAATGTGAGAGTTCAAACAAGCATCGATATCTTTTCTGATCGTACGCGCCGAAGCAGCTAACCTTGCCTGCGTAAAGTTCTCATTAGAAAGCCGCCTAACAGCTTCCTTTTCATCTTCAGAAAAACCTGGAAAACCAATGTTGATGATTGACACGCCTGTTTCATCCAATAGCTGAGCCAGCCTGACTCTCTCGCCGTATGTTAGAAAAACGGTTGGGGTGTGCTCGCCCTCTATTAGAGTTTCATCCCAAATGAAAACTCTGTCAGGGAGCCTCGTTGGCAAGGTCTTTCTAAAACGGTTGTAGTTCTCTATCAGATTTTGGGCTTTAAGTTTTCTAAATACGGTTTTCTTCACAAAACCACCCAGTTATAAAAGCACGCATTATGACATTAAATACTTCAGCGATATTAAAGTTCGCGGTTGCTCTTCTGCTTTTCTTCTCACAAAATTTCAAAGGCGCAAAAAGTTTTTATATCATCGGCTTTTGAAGTATGCATGGAGGTTTTCATTTTGGCAAACAAACCATCTGTAACTGGACCTAAAGTTAGGAAGTTAGTTTTGAATAAGAACCTTGCTTCTAAGATTTTGAGAAATGTTCCTGAGCAAGAAGTCTTTCGTTTTTATCTAGCTATCGGGGAACCAACTGGAGAAACAGCAGTTAGCTTAGCGGATTTCATCAATAAAATGGAGACTGTAGATGTGCGGTCGGTTAATTTTCATTTTCCCCGCAAAGACTTTGAGAAGTGGATACGAGGCGTCATCGGAGACGCTGAATTAGCTCTGAGAATAGGCAGAATCCGCTTAGGCATACAGGGTGAAGCTCTTAGAAACGAAATAATGCGAGTAGTAAAAGTGCGCTTGAACGAACTTAAACCGCCACCGCCAGCAACGTCAAAACCACTCTCCTATGGTGGAGCATAAAGGGACTGGACAAACCAGATTTTTTAGCGGTACCAGCAAGATAGTCAAGGGCTTATGTAAAGCGATGTACCAGAAGACCTTTTTGTTTCCCCGCTTTTCTTATTGTGCTACAGGTGATTTCGCAGGATGAACGACCCTGAGAGGCAGAAAAGGAAGCGGAAGAAACGACAACTGGTTGTTCTGGAAGAGCAAACTGAGGAGAGCCAAGCGCTTGCTGAGCTGGTTAAAGTTCTGGAGGAGCTGGAGAAGGAAGGAAAACTCGTTGAGGTTCAGGTGTGCCCGAAGTGTAAGAGCCCACGAGTGCGCAGAGTAAAAACGATGAGCGGGGATTTGTGGGGTCACTTGGGCTGGCTTCCGCCGAAGTTTGAATGTGAAGAGTGTGGGTGGCGAGCACGTTTGGTTTTGAAAGCAACCAACAAACGGTTAAGCGTCAAGGATGTTGAAATAATTGCAGAGGCATTGGCTTCAGAAAACCAGCAGTAGCAACAAACCTTACTTTAGAACTGGCATCCGTGAAAGAAACTTCCTTAATTTTCAAAGGTAGACTTAAATGAGTATAAACATGTGGAAATGGCAGAAATAGCAATTTTAATAAAGAAATTTAAGAGATACTATCATCTGCTCACATCGCTGTGAGGCAATCTCAAAACTTCAGGAAGCCAGTTGCCCTAAACTAAAAAAAGAGGTTTAAACATGAGCTTGGAAGACTATATTAGTGGACTTGGCGATTTCATTTTAGCCAACCTTGATAAATTGATATTCTCGATTATCGCCATCGCAGCAGGATTCATTGCTTACAAGTTGATAGGCAAAGAAATCAATAGGTTGAGAAATCAGAAGAAAATTGAGGATCATCTTGCTTACACATTCAAAAGGATAGCGAAATGGATTATTGTGGCTATTGTTCTTTCAGCAATTTTGGCTCAGTTCGGAGCAACGATTGGATTAATCTCTGGGCTGTTGACCATTCTCGGCGGCACCGTGATAGGTTTTGCTGCCATAAATACCATTGGAAACGCTTTAGCTGGATTAATAGTGATGACCAGCAGACCTTTCGTCGTAGGAGATAGAATATTTTTTAACGGGCAGTTCGCAGACGTAGTGGCTATTGACCTAATCTACACAAAAATGTTGACGCTGGACAATGTCCTAGTTTCAATTCCAAATCAAGAGCTGCTGAAAGCTGAGATAGATAACTACGGAAAGAAACGTGTAATCAGAAGGCACTGCACCGTAACTCCGGGCTTTGAATATAATAGTGCAGATGTTGAAAAGGCATTGCTGGAAGCCGCAGGAAAAGTTCAAGAAGTTTTGCAGGAACCTAAGCCATACGTTTGGATAACCAAGTTTCAAAACTACGCAGTTGAATATACTCTCTACGTTTTCATAAGCGACATAAAGAGACTGCCAGAGATAGACGCAGACCTCTATAGAAAAGTATTGGAGACGTGCAAAGAGCACGAAATAGACATTAGCACACCACTGCTCCTTAAACAGGTTACAGACTAAAGCAAACTTCCTGCAAGCACTATCAAAACTGCGCGTCTCAGTAAGCAAACTCGTTCGGGTTGCAGATGGATAGGCTTTGGGTAAACGACTTTCTTGCATCTTGGAGTTGCGGGAATCCTGCTTCCATATAGGAGAAAAGGAGAAGGGGAGAGGGGGTCAGAGTGGAAACAAATTTTTGGAAGCAGGATTCTCCGTCTCTCAAAGCCATGTTTCTTGGGTAATACATAAAAGCTGTATGAATTTAGAATCCACTTTTTGGCTTGACTGGTCGCGGAAGAATGAAAATGTTGCATTGAAGTGCGCTGGTTTGGTTCAGGGCAAACTTTTTAGGCTATGACTGCGACCAAGCAACACGGATGTATGGTCTATGTTGGGCGGTCTGTTTGGAGTAGCCTCTAAAGATAATTGTGCACGGGATTTGTTTTTTGGGACTGATTATAATACGCATCTTGGCACCGAAGTTGGCGGTTTGGCTTTACTTGATGGTGATATAACAATTTTTTCTCATGATATTAGTAACAGTCAATTTAAGTCGAAATTCGGTAAGCATTATGGAAAACTGAAAGGCAAGTTAGGCATAGGCGTTATCAGCGACACAAAAGAGGAGCAGCCAATCAAGTTCGAGACGAAAATAGGAAATTTTGCCCTCTGCACGATTGGTTTGATAAAGAATTCGAAAGAGCTGTACTCCGAGTTGGTTAAGCAAGGGGCGACTTTCAAGAAGTCAAGGCAGAAGGCGAGCACAAACATTCTTAATCAAACCGAGATTGTTGGCGAGCTAATATGCAAGGGCAACAGCATAGCTGACGGCATAGAGAAAATGTATGAGAAGATTGTGGGGTCAATATCTCTGCTGTTGCTTTCGGAAAACGACCGCGCCATATATGCAGCTGGAGATACCTTTCCTTTAGTAGTTGGGTCAAAGAAACAAAGCTGGGCAGTTGCTTCTGAGACTACATCTTTCCCAAACTTGGGGTACGAAACTGTCAAGTTTCTTGATTATCGTGAAATCGTCTCATTTAAAGAAAACGGCTTGAAGACGAGGATACCTACTCACGGCAAAAAGAGGTTCTGCCCTTTTCTTCATGTTTACTCAGGTTTTCCCGCTTCAGACTTTTATGGCATAAACTCCGAAATTGTTAGGGAACGGTGTGGCGGTTTTTTGGCTGAGGATGATGAGGTGAAGGCTGATTTGGTTTTGGGTATTGCTGATTCTGGTCTTCCTCACTCGGTTGGGTACGTGAAAAGGAAGATTGAGTTGGCGAAGGAGAAAGTCCAAGTGTGTCTTTCGGAATTTAGTCAAGGCAAAATTGATTCGAAAGAGCTTGGAAAAAGAATAAAACGGGTTCTGGATTTGGTTGCGCCTCTTAGGCGTCCATTGATTAAGTATACGCCTGGGTGGGGGAGAAGTTATATTCCTCCTGTTCAGCGTAGGCGGGAGCTTATTGCGAGGTATAAGCAGGTGCCTAATCCGCAGATGATTAGGGGTAAGCGGATTATTTTGGTTGATGATTCGATTAGGAGGGGGACGCAGTTGCAGGATTTGTTGAGGGAGAAGATTTGGCCTTTTGAGCCGCGGGAGATTCATGGGAGGATTGCTTCTCCGCCGCAGTTGCATCCTTGTATTTTTGATTTGTCGACTAAGAATAGTGATTTGGCGACGCATAAGAGTCTTGGGGGCGCTGGGCAAGGTGGTGATTTTGCGGAGTATGTTGATTCTGCAAGTGCGGGGTATAGGGTGATGGTGGAGGAGATTAGGAAGCG
>JGI24422J19971_10002293_pt1 | contig 11849 bp, 11 predicted proteins | sample DeeMarSWOR152_54_FD_19971 | JGI IMG/M metagenome (IMG submission 19971) | reverse complement strand
GGTCGTGGACAAGGTAAACAGAAAGCTTCCCATCCTAGCCGCCTACATAATCTTCGGAGTCTCAATGTGGCTTTATGTATACGGAAACCTGCCAAGGCTCTTTGTCTCTCTCATATTGGTGGGTGCAGGGCAAGTTATGATGAACTCAGCTTTCGGCGCTCTACAAGCTGACTTGACTCCTAAGGAACAACGTGGAAAGGTAAACGGATTCACAAACTTTGCAAACTTCATATTGATGGCAGTCGGCAGTGCAACAGGCGGCGTCTTATACGAACATGTTTCTCCTCAGCTACCATTCTTTCTCACAATAGCCCTCATCGTTCCCTCTTTTGTTCTGACGTTTATAATGGTCCATGAACCGGAAAAAAGAGAAGAATAAGCATTCGGCTGATTTGGATAAAAGGGGCTTTAGCGTCTGACGCAAACTTTGCCTCCTAAATCTTCCACAACAGTTTTCAGCTTTTCTATTGCTTGTCTCATTTCGCAGTTTACGAGGTTCTGCCAACCTTTAGGACCGCCAGGGACTCTTACCTCAATGGTGTAATTGTTCTTCGTGCTCATAATCCAAAGTCTCCTCGATCTTAGTTCGCAAAAATGTTGTTGCATAGTGTATTTAATACGTATGAAACAAGACTATGAATTATAAGTATTTGAAAGTCAGATTCTGAATATACTTTTAGACGCGAATCCTGCAAAATGGCATTTGAAAACTTCATTCCCTTTTTCAGCGGTTTTCGCCTATCGCTCGAAAACACAACAAATTCGCAAAACATCTAGGTTTCTCGACTGTACTTGACTTGCAACTCTGATTGAGCTAATGATGATGTTCGCTAGAACTTCTCTCAGCTTACCACTGGTCTTTTCTGTCGATATTTGTAGCCACATTCACATTCGAAGCCTATTATACTTCCATTGTGCCTTGTTTCGTTCCATTTTCTGGATTTACATCGAGTATTGTTCCTGTGAATCTTCCACAGCAATCTTGCTTCGTCGAGTGTTAGTGGAGCATAATGTTTTGCTGATGTAAAATACCACGTAGCATAGGCTGTGAAGCAAGTCCACATTGTGGGCATGAGTATTTCTAACATATTTTTCACCACGTGTATTTTTGTTCTACACTTATACGATATGTCCTCTTGCAGACACATCTACATCAGAAATATCCTATCTTAAGATATAAGCATTATCTCCAATTCCGAACTCGACCAAAACAACTAAAACTGTTGCAGAACATCCTTCTTCTCAATAATATGACCACAATAATAACACTTCAACAGAAGCGGATCCTCACTTTCAACATAAAACTTGGCCTCCACAGGTTCATTGCTGTTGCTTATACAAGCCGGATTCGAACACTCAATAATGTCCTCAATAAGCTTCGGCAACTTAACCATCTGCTTTTCCACAACCTTATAGTCCCGAATGATATTTATTGTCGCATGAGGCGCCAACAAAGCTATCCTATGCACCTCTTGAGGGTTTAACTCTCTACCCTCAATCTTCACTATATCTTTCCTCTTGAAAAGCTTACTCGGAACATTAATCGCAACAGTAATCACCTTCTTCTCCAGCCTAGTTATTCCCAAAATCTTCACCACATCCAACGCAAGTCCACCCGTAATGTGATCAATAACCGTACCATTCCTAATCTTAGAAACATACAACAACGTTTCACTCATCGCAATTTCCTCCAGAAGGCTATTACCTACACACAGATAAAAGATTTTAACCTTCACCAGCATTAAGAAGTCTTGTCAGGCAAAAAGTTTCCGTATAAGACATTCACACCAAGCTCCTAGACAATTGACTCTCCAGGGTAGGAATATCTTCTAAAGAGTTATTTAGGAGTTGTTTAGAGTTGTTGTTTTGGGTTTAAGTTTGAAGTTTGAGGGCAGAGACATTATATCCATCAAGGATTTTTCCCGCAAAGAAATCGACTACATTCTGAAAATCGCCCCAGCCATGGAACCCATAGCCGCAAAAGGCTCACACATGCTTAAAGGAAAAATCCTAGCCACCCTGTTCTTTGAACCAAGCACACGCACCCGCCTAAGCTTCGAGGCTGCCATGCACAAACTGGGCGGTTCAGCAATAGGTTTCGCAGAGCCCGAGATTGCTTCTGTCAAAAAAGGGGAAAATCTTGCAGACACAGTTCGTGTCGTAGAGAATTACGCTGACGTAATAGCGTTAAGACATCCACTTGAAGGCGCAGCCAGACTGGCCTCAGAATTCGCAAAAGTGCCAATTATCAATGCCGGCAGCGGAGCAGAAGAACACCCAACACAAGCCCTCCTAGACCTATGCACGATAATGAAGGAGAAGGGCAAAATCGACGGGTTAAAAATAGCTATCATAGGCGACCTTAGATATGGAAGAACAGTTCACTCACTCGCATATGCCCTCTCCTTATACAACATCGAATTATACTTGGTCTCTCCAGAATCCTTGAAAATGCGGCGGGAAGTACTCGAAACAATAAAAGAAAAAATACCTGTGACAATAAGGACAAGCCTTGAAAAAGTGATTTCACAAGTAGATGTTTTATACGTCACAAGAATACAGAAGGAACGCTTCCCAGAACCAGCCGAATACGCAAAAGTCAAAGGCTCCTACAAGATTGATCTAGAAACCCTAAAAAAAGCCAAAAAAGACATGATAATTCTGCACCCGCTCCCAAGGATGGATGAAATATCCGCTGAAGTTGACGACACATCGCACGCACGTTACTTCCAGCAAGTCTGGAACGGCACAATAGTCAGAATGGCGCTTCTGGCCCTAATATTCGGCGCAATAAAATAACACTTCATTTCTCAGAGAAAATCAGAAAGCTAATAGTTTGCTAAAACTTACTCAAAGATGTTAAGGTGCTTGTTGACCCGCATGAAGGACATTTATGCAACAACCCAAACCAACTCCTTTTGCAATTCGTGCAGTAGGTTAAATTGCGGTTGTATGCAAAAAATTCTATGCCATATACTTCAACAAACCGTCTAGTCAAAGACATAAGCTCCTTTGGTTTACGCTCGCCTTCCCCAAGCTCTACTATTGTCAGGTTTCCACCAGCATATAGCCCATGGATTTTCTTTTCAAATTCTAAAGCCTTCAGCTGAGTTTCTCCATCTTGAAGACTTAATCTGCTAAAAGTTGAGTAGTAGGGCTTTTCCCTTGCTCCAGAAAATCGAATCTTTGCAATGCCAAACCTTTCAATGTCTAGCCGTACCAATCTTTTGGAAACCGGGGAGTTGGGCAAAATGGCTGGAAGCAAACGTTTTCTACGTCTCTTCCCAACTTTACGAGTAAAATCTAAGATGAATTGGGCTATTTCCTCGGCAAACTTCAAGGGCTCTTCATCCTCAAAAATGGTTTTTCCACAAAATGCTTCCACAGCCTCTTTTAAACCTGCAAAATTTATCAAACGAGATGAACACTCGAGCCTAAAATATCGGTCTCCATTAACGCTTTGCATTATAAACGGAGTTAAGCCTTCGCCACGCTGCCTAAGCACCCTATACTTGATTTCTAGAGCACGTGCTGCCATTTCAAGTCTCTCTTTTAGAATCTCGAAAAATCTCGCCTTATTTTTTTCGCACTCGTATGTGATTCGTGGGAGATTGACTGTTACGCATCCTATGTTGCCTGTGCGTAAAGTATCGATTTCCCAATCTTTCTTCAAGTCTGCCTTAAGCCTATAGCCTGAAGCTGAAAAAACATCGTGTTTTCGGCTTTTTCCTAAGAGGCTGGCGAAGTGTGGAATGCTCTTTTCTGATGCAAGATGATGTGCTTGTAAAAGAAGTTCTCTCGCCTTTCCGCCACTAAATGTTTCAGGGCGTATCTTTATAATGACTCTTGGATTAAACAATGGCTTAGGTGCACTTTCTTCAGCAAGTATCTCAAGCATAAGCGATGCTAAAAGCTGACTTTCTTCTCTGAAATCTCCGTAGTTGCCCACCAGTTTTCCAAAGGGACCAGCGGCTTTCTTCTCAGCTGTAAAGTCTGGCGTTACGAGTTCTAAACCTAAAGAGGCGTCCGTGTACTGGCTTATACTGCAGATAAAAGAGCGAAGAGCTTCTTTAGCTTTAGATGGTTCTAAGCCTTTCACGAAAGGAGCAAGAAAAACATTGAAGTATTCAAATGTTTGTGTTTCACCAATTTCTTTAGCGGAGTGTAAGAAAACGTTAAAGATTACCGACAAGGCGGATTCAAAGCTTTTCGGCGGCGAAGAAAAAAGCTGAAAACCACTCACTTTCTCTAGGTTTAACCCATTTTCAAAGAAAAATCTTAAATCGTGCATTATTTCGCTTGGTTTTAGAATCCAGCTGCTTAAGCTGTTAACATGTAGCAAACCGGATAGATGCGCGTCTGCGATGTCTCTTGGAAGTGTGTTCAAGAGAGTATATTCTTTCAGAACAGCTTTTCCAGCCTCTTTGTGTATAGAGGCTGCACCTTGAGAAGTTTTGCTTTTAGCCTCTACAAGGGATGTAACATCATGAACTGGGAGACCTAAACGCGTAAGCTTATGACGGTATTCCTCTAACCCTTTCCCGATCAAAATTGCGTTTACAACCTCCCTTATAAGGGGGGCTGTCAAGTACTTTGTTTTTGATTTAACTAGTCGTCTCTCAGCTTCTTTGGCGATTTTTTGAGCTAAATCCACGGGCATGCCTGCTTCTTTTATGAGGGAATCTACAATTTTGTTTGCGTCAAAATCTTCTAATGCAAAACGGGAGGTGCGCACGAGAATCCTTTTCCGCTTAACTGACTTCCTTTCAATTTCCTCTGCAACTTTAATCACCATCTTACCTAGCTCGGTCAAGCCGTATTTTCTAGTTTCAACGTGTGCTTCAATCAGGTCTGCTTTAAGCAGGAACTTTAGGTGATATGCAAATCTTCCAGCGTCCCTGCTTGGGTTCATTTTTAAAGCGCTCATCAACTCAGTGTATGAAAGAGAACCCGTGTCGAAAAGCAAGTTTAAAATATTCAACCTTATGGGCGAGGAAACAGCCTTTAGCACTTTTACTCCACGAAATCGCCGCAACGGAGACAAGTTCTGCAACCCTTGTGAAGTATTGCAATAAGAGTTTAAAAGGTTAGGGAATACCTTTATTTCTGGCTTCAGAAAAATGACAGTCAGGACCTGAGGGGCTGTCGGCTAGCTTGGTCTAGGCTTGGAGACTTGGGCTCTCTAGACCCCGGTTCAAATCCGGGCAGCCCCACCAAAACCTTGGGTTTGAAGCATGAAATGTTTGCTGCTAATAATTGATAGTCTTCTATAGTTTTAGCTCATTGTCTTATATGTTTCTGTGCTATTGCTCTCTGAGGCGTCTATCCCCCCTTATATATAGATTCAACATCTGGTTCTTCTACAGAATCTCTGATGTGGCTCAAACGTGTTTTCTTTAGGTTAAGGCGTAGGATTTTCTGAGGGGTTTTGGCGAGGAAGTGTGTGGTTAAGGTTTTGCTTGGCTGGGAGCAGAAGGAGGTTTTGGATTTGTTAGCCATGATGCTTAGGATAGGCGCAAGTGAAGCCATGAGAACAGCGTTCATGGAATACGCAAAAAGCATAAGCCTAATAACGGAGAGGGTGCATGGGAGGGTTTAAATTTAACAAGGTCAAAGGCAAAAGGTGAATCAAAGCTACTGTGGGAATTATTCGTAAATCTTTTTTCTGAGGCCTACATCCAAGAAAACGACAAGCTTTGATGTTTGGTCAATTCTGTATATCATTCTGTGCTTGCCAACTCTCCATCTCCATCTTCCTCTGAGTTCACCTCGCAGCCTAACTCCTAAAAACGGGTTGCGAATCAATTCGTCAACAGCCTTTAAAACCCTGTTCTTAACGTTTTAGGCAGATTGTTTAGCTGTCTGAGAAAGTTTCTTGTTAAAGCTGCTTTATATGGCAAGGGTTATTCACTCAGTAATCTCTAAATTTCACTGCTGTTCCGAACAGTTTCAAACTTTCCCTTCCTATACTCTTCCTCAGCCTTACGTATCCTCTTTAAACCTTCCTTATCCATTAACTCCTCAAGGGTTGCCAAAACCTCTTCAACTCTCGCCAAACCAACATAAAGATCCTTCAACAATTCTTTAGGTATTGTAACCGTTTTCGCCAAACCTACCACCACATAGGTTTTCTCTAACCGACTTAATTAACTTTACATCTTCAATCTCCAAAGCGGAGCCCAAGTCATAATGGCTCCATGATTGAAGATACGCTGAAAGCATAAGCCTCATAACAGAAGGAGTGCACGCTTTTTACGCTTAATAGTCTCTCTTTTCCTTTAAGGAACCTGTTTCTTCTTTAATGATGACAATAACCTCTTCACTAACCAATCTAGAGCTAAAGCCCTCTTTTCCATAAGCGTTACAGTCTCTCTGCACACGCACACACTAAGCTCTTTGCTGTCACCTCCTGTCCTACAGCTTCTAGGAGTGTCGCGTGCACGCCTCACCAAAACTTTTGGCAAACATATCAATCTGGTTTTATGCATCTTCACAAAAGGCCAAGGAATCTAAACAGGCGGTGCTGGTCTGCTCCCCAAAACCACTGGTATCTCTAAGGTCTTTATTGTTTGGCCTTCCTTTCTTTTAACCTTTAAAACCACGGTCTGATCGGGTAACGTGTATTCTTCGAGATAACTTGCCAGATCATCGCTATTCTTGATGGTCGTATCATTCATGGTGATTATTATATCATTCTCGCTCACTCCGTAGTCTTTGGCAGGGCTAGGGTCTAAAAAGTCAATCACTTTCCAGCCATAAGTTACGTCTACACCCATCTCCTGAGCTATTTCATAGTTCATGTTTGTTCCTTTCAACCCTAAGTATGAGTGACCATAATAAGTGCCGTCTTCTATCAGCGCTTCTGCTTCTTTGAGTAAGGTATTTGATGGAATGGCGAAACCTAAACCTTGAGAATCCGCTATTATGGCTGTTGTTATACCTACTACTTTGCCACAGTAATTCAATAGTGGACCACCAGAGTTTCCAGGATTTATTGGAGCACTTGTTTGTATAATGTTAGCTATCGCAAAGCCCCCTGTGTACTCTTCCTCAGTTATTGTTCTTCCAAGCGCACTTATTACACCTGTAGTCATTGAGCCAACTAAGCCATATGGGTTTCCTATGGCTATCACAGGGTCGCCCACCCTTAAGGTTGAGGAACTAACAACCTCAAGCGGTTCAAATTCGTCTTCAGGAGCGTCAACTGAGAGCACAGCTAAATCTGCATATGGATCTCTTCCAACCACTGCAGCTGCGTATCCGTTTCCGTTTGAAAATGTTACACTCACGCTTGTTGGATCGTGAACAACATGGTAATTCGTTACCACAACCATTGTCCCATTATAGTCATAAACAAAACCGGAGCCTTGAACGCCTCCTGCACTTGTTGTTCCGATGATCAAAACAACCGAATCTTTCACTTTTTCATACATTTCTGCTAGAGCAGTGCTGTTTTGGTAGATTGTGATGTTTTGGTAGGTGACGTTTTGGAAACCCCACAGATTGGAGACTTGGGCTTGAAGGTTTGAAACTTCACTGTTTAAGCTGTTGATTTCTCGGAAAGCTAGGTAGGAGCTTGCTATTCCTCCAACCATTAATCCAGCTGCAAATATCAGTATGAGAAAGGCTGAGGAAAACTTGATGTAACGTTCATCGGATTCGCCCATGCTATTTCACCTTCTAAACGAAATCAATCACCTTCTTAAATAAAAGTTCCGCAAGTTCTTGCGTATGAGTTATTCCTCGAATATTTTTGTGGATGCCAATAACGCGATAATAGGCGTTACTGCGATCGCGACGAAGAAAGGATAATAGGGTGAAGCATCATAGAGGACGCCGCCGATATACGGTGCTATGAACGAACCAAACATGCTTACTGTTTGGGGCACAGAAACCCAACGAGCCCTGATGGATTCTGGAGCTAGAGGGCCGACAATAGCGCCCATTAGAGACCAAATTACGTAAGAGCCTCCAGCTATAAAAAACGCTATCATCAGGATCAAGAAATTGCCAGATCCTGTAAGAAGCACGAGTGAGAAACAGCAAAGAACCATAGAGGCGGCAAGCGCATACGCTTTTTTCCATTTATCTCCAAGTCTCCCTAAGAGAATTCCTAGGACTGCTGAGCCGAAGAAGGAAACCGAGCCTAAAATGCCTATCTCCAAGTCACCATAACCGTGCACATACCCAAGGAATTGGGGAACAAAAGGACGAAATAGCATCAACGTAAAAATCGTTAACGCGAAGAAAATCGATAGGATCAGCAGCCTTCTTGTTCTTAGCAGCTTGAAAAAGGAATAGCGTTCTTCTGATGGACGTTGTGCATGGCCTCTTGCGTGTTGACTGCTAATGAAGATGAGGATGAGACCAGCTGAAGCGTAGAGCGTAAAGGCTGAATAGAAAACGATCTGCATACCTATTGTTTCAGCTAGATAACCGCCTAGGGCTGGAGAGAAAATATAACCGACGGACCAGGCAGCTGAAAGTGCGGTGAAAGTCAAAGTCAACTTGCTCTTGTCGGCGGTCGTCGTGATGTAAGCTGTGCTTGTTGATCCACCAAGCCAAAAACCCCATAAGACCATTCCAGGTAGCATTTGCAGCCAGTTTTCGGCGAAAGAGAAGATTATCGGTGCAGGCATCCATGCGATCCATCCTGCAATCATAATCTTTTTTCGGTCATACCTGTCCGCAAGCGATCCACCCACAAAGAGCGTAGAAGCTGCAACCAAGCCCACTACTGCGTAAAGTATTCCAACTTGCACCGAATCCGCCTTAAGATTTTCAGTCATATAATAAGGTAGAAGATAAGAGTAAAGACCATCACCAAAAGAGCCTGCAAGGTTTGAGGCAAAAATGAGTTTTAAGTCTCTGTTTAACACTTCGAAAGGGAAGCCCAGCTTGAGTATTCTACGATGTATGGTCAAAGCCACTCCAAGTCTCTTTCGATTACTTGTTGTACTCATCAAAATGCCATCTTGCTCATATAAAACTGCTGAAATTGATCACGTTAATAGACTGTCAATAGCAAGTAAATGTAAGCAGTTTGCCATATCTCTTAGGACAAACCGAAATGTTTTGTTGACAATTCTTTTATGCCTCACAAGCAGTCTAGCTTTTAGGTGCTCTCAATGTTGTTTGACAAACGAAAACTGGAGGAGATTCGACAACAGAAAGAAAAGTGGGAAAAGGAAATCGTGCCAAAAAGCGTTGAAAGGCTTCCAGAGAGGGGCGAATTCTTCACAACATCTGGTATTCCAGTTGGTCGGGTTTGTACTCTGTTTGATATTGAAGATATTGACTATTTGCGAGATCTTGGTTTTCCAGGTGAGTATCCACTTACTCGCGGAGTTTATCCAACCATGTATCGGGCGAGATTCTGGACTATGAGGCAGTACGCAGGCTTCGGCACAGCCGAACAAACTAACCAACGCTTCAAATACCTATTACAGCAAGGCCAAAAAGGCCTGAGCGTAGCCTTCGACTTTCCAACGCAAGTCGGCTACGACTGCGACCATCCAATGTCGCAAGGCGAAGTTGGCAAAGCAGGAGTAAGCGCAAGCAGTCTGGGAGACATGGAAATCGTCTTCAACGGAATCCCCCTTGACAAGATCACGACTTCCATGACGATCAATGCACCAGCAGCAGTTCTCCTCGCCATGTATATTTCAGTCGCTCAACAACAAGGCCTCAAACAGTCTCAACTCGGCGGAACAGCCCAAAACGACGTTCTAAAAGAATACGTAGCAAGAGGCATGTACATCTACCCGCCGAAACCCTCAATGCGCTTGACCACCGACATATTCGAATACTGCTCTCAACACATGCCAAGGTGGAACACCATAAGCGTAAGCGGCTACCACATCCGTGAAGCTGGAGCCACAGCAGTCCAAGAAATCGCCTTCACACTCGCAAACGCAATCGCCTACGTCCAAGCCGCCATCAACCGAGGCCTAAACCTAGACAAGTTCGCCCGCAGACTATCCTTCTTCTTCGCAGCCAGCAGCAACTTCCTCGAAGAAATCGCCAAGTTCAGAGCAGCAAGAAGACTATGGGCAAAAATCATGCGAGAACGCTTCAAAGCCAAAAACCCAGACTCATGGAAACTCCGCTTCCACACTCAAACCTCAGGCGTTTCGCTAACCGCCCAACAACCCCACAACAACATCATAAGAGTAACACTCCAAGCCCTATCAGCCGTCTTAGGCGGAACCCAATCCCTCCACACAAACTCCTTCGACGAGGCGTATGCCTTGCCGAGTGAGCAGGCAGCAACCATTGCTCTCAGAACTCAACAAGTAATTGCGTATGAAAGTGGGGTCGCTGACACCGTTGACCCCCTTGCAGGCTCATACTACATGGAGTACTTAACAAATCAGATTGAAGACAGAGGCGCAAGATACATCGAACAAATCGACGCCATGGGAGGAGCTGTTGCCGCCATTGAAAAAGGTTTTATGCAACGCGAGATTGTGGAGAGCGCCTACAGGTTCCAAAAAGAGGTTGAAGACAAAAAAAGGACTATTGTGGGTGTAAACGAATTCCTAACCGAAAAGAAGGTTCCAATAAAAATTCTGCGCATAGACCCAGAAATCGAGAAAAAGCTTGCTAGGCGTCTAGAACAGGTGAAAAGGCAAAGAGATCAAGCCAAACTGGATGGAGTCCTAAACAAACTGGGCAAAGCAGCCGAAAACGAAGACGTAAATCTCATGCCTTTAATACTTCAGGCTGTAAAAGAGTACGCAACTCTTGGTGAGATATGCAACACCTTACGCGAGGTGTTTGGTGAATATAAACCACCTTCCATCTTCTAATTAATCAGGAAGAGGGCTTCTCCCTCGCTCACTGAAGAGCCTTCGGAGACGTACACTTCTTGAACAGTTCCAGTCTTAGGCGTTGTGATTTCATTTTCCATCTTCATGGCCTCAAGAACACACAGAATCTGGCTTGCTTTCACTTGGTCTCCTTTTTTGACCATGACTGATAGGATCTTACCCGTCATGGACGCAGTTACAGCGCCTTCCACATGCTGTTTTGGCGCCCTAGTCCTCTTCATAGGTGTTATACGGGTTGGTTCGAAAATCGTCGATGCTGGTCTTATCGTGGGGGTCTTCATCTCAGCCTTGAATGTGACCTCTTCAACCTTAACTGGAAAAGGCTTTTTCTGGTTGATTTCGGGCAGTTCTACTTTGTATTCTTTGCTGTTTATTTTCATGGAGAATTCTTTATCCAAGTCAAGCTCATTGGCGGATAACTCTATATTGAAGGATTTATCCTCAATCTTGACGGTGAACGAACCTTCCCCGGTTCTTGACAGTTCCATTTCAACCGGTTTTCCATCAATGAAAACTGCGTAGATGGGCAATCTCAACCACCTTCGGCCAAGCTTTGTCGACCAGCTAACACCCAAGGTGAGACTGTTTCTCTTGCCCTAATTGGTATTAGTGCCTTCACCCCACGTAAACTCCTCAAGTAGGTGGCAACTGCAACCGAGGCAGCAGCAACCTCCTCGAGTTCTCTAATCCTCTCTGGTGGAATTCCAGTCTTGGTTTCTCCTCGTTTGGTTTTCCTTCTCTTGAAGAATTCTACGGCTGCTTTCGGAAAAAGCGCGTAGGTTATCTTGTCCTCATCGCTTTCAATATAGGGTTTTACGTCGTTCGGTATGTTTTCGAGGACAGGTTCCAAAAGGTCGGCTGGACGGCACGTTATGGGTTTTTCTTTACCAATAACCTTCTTCTTCACTTCCTCATTGATAGGGGCTGGGGGCTTTCCGTATAGGCCCTTAACGTAGTCTTTAACCTCATTTGGAACAATGCTGTAACGTCTTCCAGAAAGAACATTGAATACGGCTT
>JGI24422J19971_10002291_pt1 | contig 11857 bp, 8 predicted proteins | sample DeeMarSWOR152_54_FD_19971 | JGI IMG/M metagenome (IMG submission 19971) | reverse complement strand
CCACTTAGGTGTGGGAGGCGACGGATTGCTGGTGGTGGAAAGGTCTAAAGTTGCTGATTTGAAGATGCGTGTTTTCAACCCCGATGGTTCTGAAGCTGAAGCGTGTGGCAACGGGCTAAGGTGTTTTGTTAAGTATGCTGTTGAACAGGGGATAGCGGATGAAGTGTCATTCCGAGCGGAGCCAGGCAATCTCTGTTTAACTGTAGAAACTCTAGCAGGTATCGGAAAGGCGAAAGCCTGTGTAGCGGCGAATAAAGTAACGTGGGTTGAGGTAAGTATGGGCATGCCTCGATTTGAGCCTCAACAGATTCCCATTGCAGGGGAAGTTGATATAATACCAATATTGAACTATCCTTTAACCTTGGGCAAAAGGAAGTTGGGTTTGTCGCTCCTATCTATGGGAAATCCTCACGCGGTATGCTTTGTCTCTGAACCGGTTGTCAAATTCCCATTGAGAAAAGTAGGTCCGAAGGTGGAGAAGCATTACATGTTTCCGCAAGGGACGAATTTTGAGATAGCAAGGATTCTAGATAGAAGGAAGCTAGAAGCTAGAGTGTGGGAGCGTGGCGTCGGGGAGACTTTAGCTTGTGGGAGTGGTGCTTGTGCCATTGCTGTAGTTGCCCGTTTGCTTAATTGTGTTGATACCGATGTTGACATAATATTTCCAGGAGGAGCGTTAGCGGTATATTGGGATGGAAAAGGTGAGGTAATGCTTGGTGGTCCTGTGGAGGAAGTATTCATTGGAGAGTGGCTAAAATAAGAAAAATTTGCTTCACAATCCCGGCTATCTAGGGGGAACTAATGCAAGTGGCTAAGCGTCTTGATAGGTTACCTCGATATCTTTTTGTAGAAATCAACCGAAGGATTGCTGAAAAAAAGGCTGAGGGGGTGGATGTGGTCAACTTTGCTGTTGGCGATCCTGACTTACCCACGCCGTCTCATATTATTGAGTATATGTGTGAGGCAGCACATGACCCTGTTAACCATCGTTATCCTGAAACCGCTGGCTTGCCTCAACTTCGCGAAGCTATTGCTGGATGGTATCGGAGGCGGTTTGGAGTTGCTCTGGATCCGAGTGGAGAAGTATTGCCACTCATTGGCTCGAAAGAAGGCATTGGACATGTAGCTTTGGTCTTTATTGAGCCTGGAGACATAGCTCTAGTGCCTGACCCAGGTTATCCTGTTTACAGTATGGGAACCCTGTTGGCTGGTGGTGAACCTTACTTCATGCCTTTGAAGGAGGAAAACGATTTCTTACCCGATTTTGAAACTATCCCCGAGAACGTAGCTAGGCGAGCAAAGCTCATGTGGCTAAACTATCCGAATAATCCCACCGGGGCCACCGCTGAGCTTGAATTCTTTGAGAAGGCGGTTTGCTTTGCCAAACAGCATAGTCTGGCAATATGTCACGATGCTGCCTACACTGAGGTTGCCTTTGATGGCTATAAGCCTTCGAGTTTCATGCAAGCCTCTGGGGCTAAGGAAGTAGGCGTGGAATTTCATTCTTTATCAAAAACGTACCATATGACTGGTTGGCGAATAGGGATGGTGGTAGGCAATGCTGAAATGATAAGTGCGTTGTTTCGAGTCAAGTCCAATCTGGATTCGGGTATTCCTCAGGCAATCCAGCATGCTGCCATAAAAGCCCTAAACAGTTCGCAGGAGCATATTTCGGAGCACAATACTATTTTGCAATGGCGCCGAGATAAGTTAATACAGGTTATTAATCAGGTAGGGATGAGAGCGCGAGTTCCTAAAGCTACTTTCTATATTTGGGCGACTGTTCCTCAAGGTTATACCTCTATAGATTTTGCTGGCATGTTGCTTGATGAAACTGGGGTAGTGGTAACTCCAGGCATTGGTTATGGACAGAAGGGAGAAGGCTATATCAGGTTCTCCTTAACTCTGCCCGATGACAAATTGGAGCAAGGAGTAGAACGATTACTATCCTGGCACGGGAGGCGAAAATAGGGCGAAAGACTTTTGCTACGCAAGTCGAGCAAGAACGTGTATTTCTAGTTCGAGTCGAAAGCAAAGGCTCTAGTGATGGCTGGTCTGCAGTTGATTCATTGGAAGAACTATCTTATTTAGCCAAGACAGCTGGTGCTATTGTCGTGGGCAAGCTTATTCAAAAACTAGGCAGGCCTTCGCCTGCTCACTATATCGGCAAAGGCAAGATTGATGAGCTATGCAATCTTAAGGAACAAATTCAGTATGATACAGTGATTTTTGATGACGACTTGTCCCCACGGCAGCAGAGAAATCTCGAGGAGGTTCTCGCGGTTAAGATTATTGACCGCACTGCACTCATCTTAGATATATTTGCCAAACATGCTCAGACTCGGGAAGGACAGCTTCAAGTTGAGTTAGCTCAGCATCAATATCTGTTGCCGCGGCTTGTTGGTCAGTGGAGTCACTTGGAGCGACTTGGTGGTGGAATTGGTACTAGGGGACCAGGTGAATCACAGTTGGAGACTGACCGCCGTCTTATCCACAAGCGTATTAACCGTCTCAAACACGACATAGAGGAAATAAGGCGACATCGAGACCTTTATCGGAAGCGTCGTAGGACGATGGGTATGCCTGTAGTAGCTCTTGTAGGATATACCAATGGGGGCAAAAGCACTTTATTCAATGCTCTAAGCAAAGCAAGCATGGTGGTGAAAGCGGACCTCTTTTCTACTTTGGACCCGGTAACTCGTCGTTTGACTCTGCCTGATGGGCAGCGGTTTCTAATTACGGATACTGTTGGCTTTATTCACAAATTGCCAACTTTGTTAATCGCTGCATTTCGTGCCACCCTTGAGGAGCTTAGTGAAGCTAACCTGCTTGTTCACGTAGTTGACATAATGCATAAGAATGCTTCCTATCAATGCCTCGCGGTGGAGAAAATATTAGAAGAACTGAACCTTAATGATAAGCCAAGGATCACAGTGTTTAACAAGCTGGATTTAGCCGTGGGCAGTGAGGAAGAACTGGAAGGTCTGACCACGACTCCTTTCCTTGAAGGACAAAGTGGGCTGTCAAGCAAGGACATTGTCGTCATCTCTGCTGCTAAAGGCTGGGGCATAAACAGGCTCTTGGAGAAGATAAACGGCCATTTTAGCACTACCTTGAGGCAAGGTATGATGGCAAAAACCAAGTGAGCGCCGCCTTTTGGTATCCCTTTGATGAATGGGGGTATATTTCAACCCTCGTGAGTTCATGAATGAGTTCATCCATTGTAATTTTATGGTACAGTATATATATTTTCTGCTATCAATCAGTGAAGTGCTGCAAAAAACTGAAGCATGGAACAAAGCCAAATGGCTGTTAATGAATTAGGGGAAGAAGAAAGGTTAGAGAGAGACAGCTTTACTAGTTACCGTCAGAGCTACCACCTTGCTAGGGAAAGCTCCAGCAACACCTGGGGAACTAGACTGGAAAGGATAGTCAATGTTATCCCCGACAAATTAGCCTTTGTTCAAGGCGATAGAAAGCTTACCTGGAAGCAATTTGATGAGCGGGTAAACAAATTAGCTAACGGGCTGTTTAACCTGGGGATTAAGAAAGGAGATCGAGTAGGTATTGCTGGGTTCAACTCCATAGAGTGGATGGAGTCCTACTTTGCCATATCCAAGATTGGTGCTGTTCCGTTCAACTTAAACCCCCGGGCTACCCTTGATGAGATAGTATACACAATTAGGGATGCCGATGCGGTGGCGATGATAGTGGAAGATGAGTATGCCCGCGTTATAGAAAGAGTAATTGAAGGAATAGCGTCGTTAAGGTATTTCATAGTTTANGGCACGGCTAGGTCGCCACAGTATGTGCCCCGTGGGGCACTTGACTATGACGTTTTGATGGCAAAGTATCGGGCTAGAAAGCCAAAGCTACGTTATNGGGTGACGAACGAGGACTTTTGCTATCTAATGTACACNAGTGAAAAGACTGGATATCCCAAAGGNGTGGTGTGGGATAGTGAACAAAGGGTGAAGGGCGTTGAGCAACTTATTTACAATGTTTTGTTACCGCCATTTGACAGGTATGGTGATGAGAAAATTTTCGAGTTTCTGTTTAATTTATATCCTCTACCAGGACTCAGGGCATTATCCCGGTTGAGCCGTCGTTTTGGCTTTATTCGTGTGGCGATAATCAGGTTCTTTAGGATGACATGGGGAAAAGGTTTGATGGCCGACATAAACAGGCGCCTCAAGAAGGAAGGGGTTAAGTATGTTCCGGTCTGCCCTTTGTTCCACGCAAGTGCCTATATGCAGACTTTTGGTATGGTTGCTGCAATTGGAGCTACTACAGTCTTCCTTCCCACTCCCTATCCGTTCAATGCCAGGGAACTTCTGGAAACAATAGAGAGGGAGAAGGTAGATGGAGTCATGATAAATGGAGATGCCTTCGCGCTGCCAATCCTGGATGAATTGAAGAAAGCGAAGGAGGAGGGTAGAACATATGACCTCTCATCGTGCCGAAGCATAGCATCTTCGGGAGTAAGGTGGTCACCTCGTACTAAAAGGGAACTTTGTAAATTCTTACCTCAGGTCGTAGTAATGGATGCATATGGGTGCACGGAGTTTAGCGTTGGTTATGGGTCGGCTGCCGTCCTGGAGGATAAAGAGCTGNCCTGTGCTGGAGCTACGCTTCCTGCTAGGGGNGGAGTATACTCCCTACAAGTTCCTTTCAAGGTTATCAATCGTGAAACAGGGAAGGAGGTTACGCCCGGAACAGGAGAGGTGGGAGAATTTGTTGCTGCAGGATATGTGTCTCTAGGGTACTGGAAGCGTCCTGCTGACACTAAGAAGGCTTTCAGGGTTATAGATGGCCGAAGGTGTTTCTTTACTGGAGACGATGGTTATATTGATGAGAAATTGCGGTTCTGTCTCGTAGGAAGAGGAGGCAAGGAATGCATAGATACAGGGGAGGAAAAGGTCTATAGCGAGGAGATAGAGGAGTTCATCAAGTCTCATCCTAAAGTGAAGGATGCTGCTGTTGTGGGGGTTCCCGATAGAGAGCTGGGCCAGGTGTTAGCTGCTGTTATTGAGGTGGATAAAGGGGAGGAATTAAGCGAGCGTGATGTAGTGGAGTACTGTAGCCAAGGCCTTCCGGCGCATAAAATACCAAAGCATGTAATGTTGGTAGTGTCTCTTCCCAGGGAGGCAACTGGCAAGGTGGAGAAGAGGGTGCTAAAGGAATTTGTTGAGTCTAGGCTGGGAGGGGAAGCGTAATAACTATCTTGAGCATGAAGTAGACGAGGTAGGGTGGTAGGGCGAGCCTTATTGTGGCATTCGCGATAGAAGGATATACGCATTGTCTAAGCCTGCTTGACTATTCCAGTGCCGAGAAAGCAGTTTGCCTATTTCTCGTGAATAATGTCTTGCTGCTCTCAAGGTAACCGCCACTTTGGTGACGTCCTCTGATATAATATTTGAAAGATTGTGTAACGTGATGTGATGGTCAGGTAGAGGGATATTGTGGATTTGGAGAAACCTGAAGAGGTTTAGAAAACGGTGAGTAGGAAGGAAAGTGTCTGCCAGCGAATTGAGAACTGGGTTAGAGAAGTTAGAGAGGGATAGCTTTTCCAATTACCGCCAACACTATCGGCATGGAACAAAATCTAACAACACTTTGGGAAGTAGGCTGGAGAAGCTGGCAAGGATTATTCCCCATGGGATTGCTTTTATTCAGCGAAATAGAAGGGTTACTTGGGAGGAATTTGACCAGCAGGTAAATAGACTAGCTAACGGCCTACTGGAATTAGGGATTAACAAGGGGGAACGGGTAGGTATCGTTGGGTTCAACTCCATAGAATGGATGGTAGCCAACTTTGCTATAGCTAAGGTCGGGGCGGTTTCCTTTTTCTTAGACCCCAGATTGACCCTTGGTGAGCTAGCGTATGTAATTAAAGATGCCGATGCGGTAGCAGTGATAGCGGAGGGTCTGTATGCCTCCACTATAGCAAAGGTGACCGAAGGGATGGTCGCCCTGAGGTGTCTGATCGTTTATGATGTAGGTAGGGTGCCACAGCTTGTTCCCCCCGGGGCAGTTATCTATGATGACTTGATGACAAGGCACCCGGCTACAAAGCCAAGGCTGAGTTACAAGGTGACCAATGAAGATTTTGCCCATCTGGAATATAGCTTGGGAAGTGGCGGCTACTATGTTGGGGCAATGTGGGATTATCAGCGGCTGACAAAGAGCTTAATGATGATGATGTTTAGTGGTTATCTACCAATAGTGGGTAGGGGGTGGGGGGGAGACGCTATTGATTTGCATGGTGCTATGTTTGCGCTGCCCGGGTGCAGAGCTTTACTGCGTTCAGGTCATCGCATTTTTGGCTCGCCGATTTGGAAGAAACTTTACCTCAAACATATCGGAATATTAATGGGCACTACATTTCGTATTAAGTCGGCTAGGCGCTTTGGGAAGGAAGGGTATAAGATTCTCCCTGTTTGCCCTTTATTCTTTGAGGCGTGTTATAACCCAACTTTGGGCAGTATCTTGGTGGATGGTAGCTGCACTGTTTTCCTTCCCACTCCGTCTCTCTTTGATGTGCAAGAGTTTTGTAGAATAGTGGAGAAGGAAAAGGTAAACATGGCTGTGATATCAGGTGATGCTTTTGCTATACCCGTTGTGGAGGAATTACGACGGATGGAGAGGGAGGGAAGAAGATATGACTTTTCCTCACTAGGAATTATGTTCTCCACTAGGGTGACATGGACGCCTCATCTCAAGAAGGAGCTTCTGGAGTTGATCCCCTCTGTGATAATAGTGGATGGCTACGGAGCCTGGGGTTCTGGCGTTGCCTATGTTTGCATTAACTGTTCTGTGGATGAGGAGATGACTCCCATCCAAATCAAGGTTGATAGGGAAGGGGTATATGCTTTTCAAGATCCTTGCAAGGTTATCAATCCCGAAACCAGTGAAGAGGTTAAGCCTGGCTCAGGAGAGACGGGAGAGTTTCTCACCGGTGGTCATAGTGCTTTAGGATTTTGGAAGAACCCTGAGGAAACAAAGCAGGCTTTCAAAGTAGTGGATGAGTGTAAATATTTCTGTGCGGGGGACCTGGGTTACGTTGATGAGAGGGGATGGTTTCATCTGACAGGTAGAAGGGGCGTGGACATCATTGAAAGTGGTGAGAAGGAAGTTTATGTTGTGGAGGNGGAGGGGGTAATAAGAACCCATCCTAAGGTCAGGGATGTTGGAATTGTTGCGCTTCCTGATGAAGGATTGGGCGAGGCAATAGCTGCTTGCATCCAGACACAAGAAGGTCAGGAACTAAGCGAGGAAGAGGTAATCGAGTATTGTAGTCAAAGGCTTGCGAATTATAAAGTACCAAAGCATATACTATTTGTGGAGTCTATTCCTCGAGCAGCATCCGGTAAGATAGAGAAAAGGATGCTAACGGAATTTGCGCAAGCTAGGGTAGGTAAACAACCTTGAAAGCGAGGGAATTCACCGAACCGGGTAAGTATCCTGCCGTCTCGATAGTACCGTTTGAAGGGACATTCTTCGGAGATGCCGATAGCGCTGTGTAGCTGGATGGCATCATAAGTTATTTTGACTGCCGCGTCGCTCCAAAATGCTTTAACTAGTGAGGACATGCATCGTGCTTTGTTGAGTTTTTATGCTGGTTTTATAGCATTATAGCGTTTTCAATAAGCTCAATACGTTTGGTTTTTCCTTTGTCGTCGGTTTCCACTGCTACGACATCGATACGCCATGAAGTTGGTAGACCATGATGAGTGTTAATATAGTGTAGAGATGAGGAAATGAGTCTTTTTTTCTTGCTCTCTGTTATTGATTCTTCAGGGCTACCGAAATCTAAATTGCTTTTTGTGCGTACTTCTATAAAGACAAGGTAATCCCGGCTCCTTGCCACGATATCGATTTCGCCTGCCTGACAACGAAAGTTCGTCTCATAAATGTGATAACCTCTTTTCTTAAGAAATTTTTGAGCCAATCTTTCGCCTAGCTTTCCAATGTCCTTGCGGTTCATGCTCATTTCGACTCTAGTTAAGTTGGTTTTTTGGGATATGTTTTACCTTTTCTCTAATGAGGGATATTGGCGAGAAGTTTTCGATAACGCCACCGCCTATTATCTCATCACCGTTGTAGAAGACGATAGCCTGTCCGGGGGTAACTGCTCGCTGTGGTTGTGGGAACCAGACATTAATATTCTCTCCCTTCGGGGATATAGTGACTGGCGTCTCTAATGAGCGGTACCGTATCTTGGCGGTGATGTTGCTGAGTTTGGCAGGTGGTGTAGCGGTTATCCAATTTGCTTCTTTAACGACGGCTTGTTGACTGTAAAGCTCTTCTTCGGTGCCAAGCACGACGCGATTATTATCCGATTCTATTCTTATTACGTAGAATGGCTTTTCTGAAGCTGTTCCCAGACCATGCCTTTGTCCAATGGTGTAAAAGGCTACTCCGCGGTGACGTCCTAGTATTTCTCCGGTAGAGTGTACAATGTCACCTGGTTTCGTTGTGAAGCGCTGACTAAGGAAAGTGTGATAATTCTTATCGGCGATAAAGCAAAGATCTTGGCTTGGATTAGATGATACCGGTAATTCCTTCTCTTTTGCTAACTTTTTGACTTCTAATTTACTATATTTGCCCAGCGGGAAAAGGAGGTATTTAAGCTTCTCTTGAGTCAAATTGTAAAGGAAGTAAGATTGGTCTTTACTATCATCGTTGGCTTTCAGTAGATGGTAGCTATTTCCGGAGTACTCAATGCTGGCATAATGTCCCGTAGCTAGATAATCAGCGCCCAGGGAGAGCGCTTTGTTAAGCAGGAAGCCGAACTTTATGTGTTTATTGCAGGCGATGCACGGATTTGGAGTTTGACCACTTTCATATTCTTGGCAGAAGTGGTTAATTACATAATGCTCAAATTCTCGATGCACGTCAATCACGGAAAAGGGAATATTCAACACACGGCATATCTGCTCAGCATGGCGTTCCTGATATATGCACTGCGGAGTGTCCCACAGTTGCATGTGTACTCCGCTGACCTCGTAACCGGCTTCCTTAAGTAATAGGGCAGTTACTGAGGAGTCCAGACCTCCACTCAGTGCTACAATTGCTCGCTCTCTGCCCATGGATCACAGGTATCCATTTTCCGCTAGCAAGTGATTGACCTTTTCCCAGATGATTTCGGAGATTTTCTTCTTGGGTAGTGTTGCATCCACTACCAACCAGCAGTCAGGCTCTTCTGTTGCCATTTTAAGATAGCCTTGTCTCACTTGGCGATGGAATGACAGTTCCTGTAGCTCAAACCGGTCCAATAGCTTTCCCCTTCGCGCCAGGCCTTCCTCCGGCGACAAATCCAAGAATATAACGATGTTAGGCTTCACATCTTGTGTTGCTAGGCTGTTGACCATTTGCACGGTAGCCAGGTCGAGTTCCCGTCCATATCCTTGATAAGCGGTGGTAGAATGGCTAAAACGGTCACAAATGACTATTTTCGCTCCCTTTAGAGCAGGCCGGATTACGGCAGCAATCAATTCAGCGCGAGAAGCAGCAAAGAGGAGTAATTCAGTTTGTGGGTGAATATTTTCTGTTTTCCGCTTTAGCATTTTCCTAATTTGCTCGCCCAGAGTTGTTCCTCCGGGCTCGTGTATCAGCACTGCAGGAAGATTTTTCCGCCGTAGCTTCCGGTACAAAGCATGAGCCTGGGTGCTTTTCCCACACCCCTCGCCCCCTTCAAAGGTAATAAATAAGCTCAACGGATTACTTTAGCTCCTTTATTTGTGGTGTTACTTAATACTTTGGTTATTGGGGTCAATATTTTGGCTTTTGGTTGATAGGTATTGTACATGCTGGATATAAGGAGATGGGGAATCAGCGGGATACACCGTATCCAAGCATTGTCTCATATGGTTAGCATTATTGCTCTTGAGGACATAGATTGGTATACCGATTGCTTCAGCCTCTCTTATTTTCTGTGGTTTTCGGCTATAGTAGCTTTTGATGGTGAGGAAGAGGTCAGCTTGTTTAAAATCGGTAACTATTTTTACCTTTCTTCGTTTTTCTTCAGCGACTTGTTTCAATCGAGAACGATTAGCGCCGAAGAGGTAAAGACGTAGTAACTGCTCGTCACCGTCTTTGGGCATACTTTTTGGTACTAACGGTATAGACGTGTTTCCCTTATTTACATTTCCTTGTTCATCTATCCAGCGAAATTCTGTCTCAGTTGGCTGTTGGTGTAAGACAGCATCCACAGCCTCGCTAATGCTCGGGTGAACAGACACTCTATAGTAATCAACGATTTCGACTAGCACATCGAAAGTAGGCGGTGCTTTACGTTCCAGAATGGATTTTTGGGTACGACGCCGTCTTGCTTCCTCATCTCCGAGGGTGACTGTCTGTATTCCTCCAATAAGGTCGGACAAAGTGGGATTCATTATTAGATTCTCCAGCGTATTTCCGTGTGCTGTGCCTATCAGTTGCACTCCACGCTCAGCGATAGTTCGAGCCGCTTGAGCCTCAAGCTCAGTGCCTATTTCATCAATAATGATGACCTCAGGCATGTGATTCTCCACTGCTTCTATCATTACTGCGTGCTGTTTGGCAGGAGTAGCTACTTGCATTCGCCTGGCATGTCCAATAGCCGGGTGGGGAATATCACCATCTCCGGCAATCTCGTTGGAAGTATCAATCACGATAACACGTTTTTTGAGGTCATCAGCTAATACTCGGGCTACTTCTCTTAGCATGGTCGTTTTGCCTATACCGGGTTTCCCAAGAAGTAAAACGTTTTTCCCTGACTCAGCGAAGTCCTGCATCAATTTTGCGGTGCCAAGCACTGCTCTGCCTACACGGCAGGTTAATCCAATTATATAGCCGTTTCGGTTTCGTACTGCTGAAATGCGATGAAGGGTGCGTTCAATCCCAGCCCTGTTGTCTCCAGTAAACTCACCAACTCGTGACACCACGTAGTCAAGATCATCGTGGCTAACTTCCTTGGAATTAATGATTAGTTCCTGGTGGGGGAAACGAGCTTCGGGAAGACGACCCAGGTCTAGCACTACTTCTATTAGCTCGCTACGATCGTGTTGCTGATAAAGTGGTTCACGAATATGGGGTGGCAAAATATCAAGCAGGGCATCTAAGTCGTCAGTGATTTCTCTTCGCAAATGCCTTTCTACCAACCTCTAGTAGCTAATAATTCCTGTGGCGAGATAGTCTTTATGTCCAGCCCGGGCATAGCAATTCCCAATCCTTTGGATACCTCAGCGATAATTGACGGGTCCTGGTAATGAGTGGTTGCTTTGACTATGGCTCTTGCCCTGGCTGGGGGGTCACTTGACTTGAAAATACCTGAGCCAACAAATACCCCTTCAGCTCCAAGCTGCATCATCAAGGCAGCATCAGTTGGTGTAGCTATACCGCCAGCAGCGAAGTTCACCACGGGCAACTTTCCTGTGTTATGTACGTCGGTCACTGGCTCAAGAGGTGCGCTTAAGGCTTTTGCTTCGGCCACCAACTCTTCCTCAGGCAAGGACTGAAGTTTGCGGATTCCATCTTGGACTGCCCGCATATGCCTTACCGCCTCAACAATATTTCCTGTCCCGGCTTCGCCTTTGGTTCTGATCATGGCTGCACCCTCAGCAATACGACGCAATGCTTCACCCAAGTCACGGCAGCCACAAACGAAAGGAACCTTGAAATCGTGTTTCCAAACATGGTGGCTCTCATCAGCGGGAGTGAGCACCTCGGATTCATCAATAAAGTCAATATTCAACGCTTCAAGTGCCTGGGCTTCAACAAAATGTCCAATACGGCANTTAGCCATTACTGGAATGCTTACCGCTTCCATTATGGNNGNAATTATAGCTGGGTCAGCCATNCGAGCCACGCCGCC
>JGI24422J19971_10002287_pt1 | contig 11863 bp, 12 predicted proteins | sample DeeMarSWOR152_54_FD_19971 | JGI IMG/M metagenome (IMG submission 19971) | reverse complement strand
GTCAATGTTTAGCAGAGGGCTCCTCAAAGCGTTTCGAACAGCCTCCTCCGCCCTGTTTGGCGCGTCTGACTCTCCTATGCCAACTACGGCTACCCCGCCTATCTTCACTATGGTTCTGAAGTCAGCGAAGTCCAAGTTGATGAGGCTCGGCGCCGATATGGTTTCCACTAAGCCCTTGATCATGTTCGACAAGACGCTGTCAGCGACGCCGAAAGCGTCAATCAACGGTAGGTGAGGAACCGCCTCCATAAGCTTATTGTTGTCAATTACGACCACCGTATCGCAAGCTCTCCTCATGGCATTCAATCCCTGCGCAGCATACCAGCCTCTTCCTCTTTCGATTCTGAAGGGCGTAGTGACACCTCCGACTACGATTGCGCCTTTGCGACGGGCTAGATCAGCCACCACAGGAGCTGCACCTGTGCCAGTTCCACCACCCATTCCCGCGGCAACAAATACGATGTCCACATCTGTAAGTAGGCTGTCAACCTTTTCGATCGACTCTTCTATTGCTGCTCTCCCGATCTTCGGGTCTCCTCCGGATCCCAAGCCTCTAGTGGTTTTTTCCCCGATCAGCACCTTGTGGGCTGCGTGCACCGCGTTGAGGTGTTGTATGTCCGTGTTTATGGCGATGCACTCGGCTCCTGCGATGCCTGTTTCCATTAGGCGATTTACTGTGTTGTTCCCAGCGCCGCCCACGCCGAGAACCGCTATGCGGCAGTAGCCGGGTTCACGGAGTCCCTCGCGGACCGCTTCATGCCAAACGGACTGAAGCGCCCTATCGGCTATCTGCATTTCCGAAGCTCCTTCTCCAAACTTCATCATTTAATAGGTCGCGGACGGCTATTCGGATGGCTTCAGCCCTGTTGGGATAATAGCGTTCGTTCACCAGATGGTTTAGTGCCTGTATGTAGGTTTCGGGTAGATGTAATGTTATTAATCTCATTTCTTATCACCTAGGGTAGTCTTTCCATGTCACTGACAAATATATATTGCGTTGTATTAATAAATAAATATGCTTTAAATATGCAGGAGCTTCAACTAATAAATCTTTCCCAAAACTCGAATAAAACTATTTGCAACTTTATGTAAAGTAAACCCCTTTAAGAACACTCATATTTTCTTAATTTTAACGCATCAAAAAAGTGCGTCTCACGGAGCAAAAGCCGATTAGACCAGTTCTTAGCCCTAAAATGTACAGCGCGCCCCTTTTTGCGTGTTGAGTTAAAAGCGGGTGTGTGCCACATAGTTTTTATTTATAGGTTCATTCACAGTTTTGTGAGATGAACAGCCGAGAAAACTGCGTCTACGTTGAAAATTACGGGTGCACCGCCAACAAATACGACCTTGAAGTCATGCTGGCTTACTTAACAGAAGCAGGATATCACCTCAGCGGTTCACCTGAGTCAGCTGACGTTCTCCTCATTAATACTTGCGGCGTTAAGAAACAAACCGAGGACAGAATCCTCTGGCGGCTGCGTTGCCTAAGCCNNTTGGATAAACCCCTAATTGTCGCCGGGTGCCTGCCCAAAATCAATTTATCCGCTGTTCNGCGAGCGGCTCCAAACTATTCTGCNCTCTTAGACCCGCAGTCCATTGACAGAATCCTCTTAGCGGTAAAGGAAGCCGAATCNGGCGGAAAAAACAAGGTTTTCTTCTCGGAAAAGCCCAGTGTCAAACCGGAGCTGCCCAAGGTTAGAACCAACAAGTTTGTGGAAATAATGCAGATAGCCGAGGGCTGCAGAGGCGCCTGCGCCTACTGTTGCACTCGATTCGCCCGAGGCAAACTCTTCTCATACCCAAAAGAAACCATTGTTAGCGGGGTTGAAAAGGCGATTAAGGACGGCGCGAGGGAAATTTGGATAACCGCCCAAGACACCGGGGCGTATGGAGCTGATGTTGGAACAGACCTGGCGAGTTTACTCGAGGAAGTCTGCATAATTGAAGGAAAATTCTTCGTTAGAGTTGGGATGATGAATCCCACGCATATGTCGGAGATGTTGCCTCGCTTAATTAAGGTTTACCGAAATGAAAAAATTTTCAAGTTTTTGCACATGCCGGTTCAAAGCGGAGACAACGGCGTTCTAAGGCTTATGAACCGAGCCTATTCAGTGGAAGCCTTCAAAAACAGTGTAACCTCCTTTAGGAAGAGTATTCCGAAAATCACTGTCGCTACCGACATAATTTGCGGGTTTCCAAACGAAAGCGAACAAGCCTTTGAACAGTCCATGAAGCTGATAACGGAGATAAAGCCCGATGTGCTTAACATCTCGAAGTTCTTTCCCAGACCGAAAACCGCTGCAGAGGGCATGAAGCAACTTCCAAGGCGGGAAATAAATGAAAGGAGCAAAAGAATGTCCGCGCTTTTCAGGAGAATCTGCTTTGAAAAGAATCAAGCTTGGCTAGGGTGGCAGGGCGAAATACTCGTGGATGAAAAGGGACGGAACGGTTCTTGGATAGGAAGAAACTTCGCCTACAAGCCCGTGGTGATAAAAAGCGAAGAGAACATATTGGGGGAATTCCTCCAGGTCAAAGTTAACAAAGCTTTCTCAACGTACCTAGCCGCAAAAATAATCTAGGGGCATACTGATGGCGAAAATGACCCTATAGTTTTATTTGTGGTCAAATAGGCTCCAAATATGCCAGCGAAATTGAGAAAAAGAAACTCGGATTGGAATTAACCGCGCACGTTTATCCTCCACCTACGGGAGGTAGAATCGCTACTTCGTCGCCGTTTTCTAGTTTCGTTTTGAAGCCCTGCAGCGTTGTTGTGCTTCTGCCGTTGACTAGGAACTGAAGGTCGACCCGCACCTTCTTCGCTTCGCCATATACGTATTCTGTGAACTTGCGACCGTGTCTTTCAGAGAGAAGGTTTAACAGCCTCTCAACAGTAGCAGCGTTAGGCAGTTCAATTTCCTCCTCTCTCTTTTGTGTTATCTCCCTAAGGACTGTGAAGAACTTCACTTTCACCTTCATTTATAGGTCCCTTATCCTTTGCGTTGTATGAACTTTTCGCGCCACAATCTATTTATTAACTTAAACAATAAAAACCGAGCGGAGGAACAGTCATGTTCAGGATGTTTAAAGGCGAAAAATCCCCCGTCTTCTGGGGCGGCTTAATCACTCTCACCCTAGCAGCTTCGACACTCCTCGGCATATTGTGCTTAATCTCAATAGAGCCTCCGAAAACCCTGCCTAACCTCTGGAATTTCTGGATTACCCCTGCTCCTGTTAAACTCGGTCTCCTCGCCGCTCCAATCGTTGGGTGCGTAGTTTTAATGCTCATAGGTTTTTACATGATGATACACAGCATGAAGATGCAAGAGTCAAAGGTAGCAGTGACCAGCCTCCTCCCCGCTTCTAATCCTAGTGCCATAGCCAAACTTCCCCTTGAAATGGCAGAAGTTAAAGGCGTAGGACCCACAAGGGAAAAACAACTCAAAGCCTTAGGGATAAACACAATTGAGGACCTCGCTAAAGCATCAGCAAAAGAACTAGCAGAAAAGACGAAAACTTCGCCGGAAATCACACGCAAATGGATTGAGGAGGCGGAAAGGCTCACGAAATGGTGGAAGCTCCTATGCTCCTACATTTATGAAAACATAAAGAGGGGCTCCTGAACAGTTCAAAGCGGTCAGAAAGGCTATCGACATACAAGTCGCCGCTACAGTCGGATAAACGCAAAACCAGTTATCAATACCCGTTTTAACTCAAAGTTTATTACTAACCGCGTGTATTTTTCTTGAAAAAGGTGATTAACCATTGATCCCCGGGGTCTCGCAGGGACTTTTTGGCCAAGATAACCTCTTCGGAATGATCTTTCAGATACTTTGGCTCGGCGTCTTTGTATTCATGATGTTTTACAGTCAACGCTTCCAGATGTGGAACATGTTGAGAGAAGTAGGGAGTTATCTAGATCGCTTCAAACGGATGAGAGATGAAGGGCGGCAAGTCGCTATAGCCACCATAAAAGAGTTAGGAAAGCCAAAAGAGGACCCCAGTAGCAGGGTGGATGAGTTTTTGGAATATGTAGCCTATCCGCCTGAGAGTATGGATCCCTCAGGCATCATCTGGAAGCTTGAGCATGTGCTGGATGTTCGCGATGTCCGTTTTAAGGATGAAATAAAACTTATGGCTCCAGAGGCAGATGAAGCTCAAATAAATAATCTGGAAAATATGCTTGAGGCTGCTCTCGTCTTAAACATAATCTACAAAGTCATACGGCACTTTTATCTACTAGGCAAAAAAACCATGAGCCTCTACGTTATAATGCAGGTTCAAATGGCGCTACCCCTCCTTATGCAAGAAGCGAAAGCTTTCGCTGACGCGCTGAGGGCCTTTACTTATGGTCAACCGATAGGTGATGGAGCAGGAGCCCTTGTGGCAGCCAAGTTAATGCACGGGCATAAAAAAAGCACGATAGCAAAGGACACTGTCGTGGCTAAAGTGCCAATAGAAGGGCGAACTGCCTACGTTCTAAAGGCAGAGGGTCCAGGCGGAAACGTGGGTAAGCCCGGGGAAGGCATAAAACGAATCGTAGAGGAAAACGACGGAAAGATTACCACGATAATCATTATAGACGCCGCCCAGAAACTTGAGGGTGAGAAACCCGGAGAAGTCGCTGAGGGAGTAGGTGTAGCTATCGGTGGGCCAGGGGTCGAGAAATATAAAGTTGACGAAGCGTTGCTTAAACATAAAATTCCCATGAATGCAGTGATAATCAAGGAAAGCATCGGCGACGCAGTTTCCACCATGCGAAAAGAGGTAATTGATGCTGTTGACAAGGTCATTGAACGGGTTAAGCGGTTGATCTTGGAGAGAACAAAGAAGGGTGATTCAGTCATAATAGCTGGAATAGGCAACACCATCGGAATTGGACAGTAGGTGAAAGAAATGAGTGAAGAAAAAGAGCCTAAAACAAAAAGAAGCCCACTAATCTTATTTGCGGTAATCACTGTAATCCTCCTGTTGTCGCTTGTCTTCCTCATTTACGCATTTGAGGCGTTCGCGAATAGCGGATTCTATGATGGACTTTGGTTGGCGGTGATAGGCATCATCGGTCTGGTTGTTTCAACTTACGGTTTCTCCTTGTTGTTTCAGGCGCGAAAGGCAGCTCCACAGCTGATCTTAAAACCTCAGAAAGTACTTACCGAAGTTCTATGTCAAAAATGTGGCTTCAAAAATGTCCGAGAATTTCAGCGCGGCGACTACATTCTCCAAGTTAGTGAAACATGCCCAAAATGCAACGAGAAAATGGTAGTTGACTCCATCTACCGCGAAGCTAAGAAAGAGAAAAAGAGCGAAGCTTAAACCGCTTAAAGGATTCGTAGAATTTATAGAATACAAATAGAAGAGAACCCAAAATATATTAAAGGCCCAAAAATCGAAGATGTTAGCTCTAAAGGGTATTTCGCTACTTTTTTGCTTTTTCGATCTCTTGGATTCTTAGGCGTATGGCTTCTTTGATGAATTCGCTTCTGGACGTGTAGCCTAATCCTGGGGTTGCTGCGATTTTGTCTACTTCTTTGATCAGGTCTTCTGGAAGCTGCACCGTTTTCCAAGGTCTTTTCACTGTTGCAGTTCTCATCTATCATTCACGGTGTGACTAATTAACGCTTTTACAATATAAAGCTAACTAATGTAACCCTTACTTTTCCGCTTCAATTAAAAAATAAATGTATTCAGGTAAGTATAGTGCAGCCGTCTTCTGTTATCAAAACTGTGTGTTCCGCCTGCGCTACAGGTTTTCCGCTGGTCTCTACAAACACAGGATAAGACGTTAAGCTCTTCGTCGAGAGAAGTTCTGAGAACGCGGTTTTGTAGTTGTCCCGCGACATCAATCCCTGAAGCCAACGTTCACTAAAAGGCAGCGTACGGAAATTCTTACTGATGTAATTCAGAAGCCGTTTGGAAGCAGGGTTCCTTAAGGATTTGTGCTTTACAAAACGGAAGATGAAAGCTTCAGAACTGCCTTTAACTTTGCCCGCTGCATCAGGAACTGTCACGAAGGGCTCCACCCCATAAACCTCCCCTACGTTTATCTTCTTTAAAGAAAAATGGGATACGTTTGGCAATGATTTTCCCGTGTGGATTAGATAGCGTCCAATCTGGTGGCCCGTGAGGTTTGAGATGGGTTTTAACCCGTAGCTCTCTATTGTACTTTGGATAACTGAACCGAACTGCGGCATAGATAACCCCGGACGGAGGGTTTCAACCGCCTTTTCAAGGGCTCTGTTCGCCGCGTAAACGAGGTTTTCGTATTCAGGATTGAAGCACACGGTTACCGCCGAGTCAGCGATATAACCGTCCACGTGAGCGCCGAGGTCTATTTTCACTAAGGCTCCCTCTGGAATGGTTCGTTTGTCCTGCGGGGGAGAACTGTAATGCGCAGCGACTTCGTTAACTGAAACGTTGCAAGGGAAGGCGGGTTTACAGCCTTTTTCCCGAATCAGCGCCTCTACTTTTTCGCAGAGGTCAACGATGGGCATGCCCTCATAAACAATTTCTCTCGCTTTTTCTCTGACCTCAGCCACAGTTTTTCCGGCACGCCGATACTTCTTTAGCGCCTCGGTAGGGATGCTCATTGCCGTCCACACGCGTCATTAAGCTTTTGTTAGTTTTAAAAACCGTTTTGGTATTTTGATGCCTTATTCGATTTGTTGTTGGCGCCAAGTGTTGTAGGGGCATTGCCTCCAGCAGTAGAAACTTCCTTTCAAGGAGCAGACTTTGCACTCAGCCCTGTCGAACGGTCTAATTTTTCTAACTCTTCTAGCCAAGGTTTTTCTCTCAAAAATAGTGGTGTTGTTATCTGATTTATTAGCTTCGTTTACTGTCTTCAGGGAGTTGAGGCGTAACCATTTCAGGCGTTACGGTTAGGAAATTGTCTCCACCCATGTGGAGGATCGGTTTCAGTTTTTTGATGTCAAACCTCTCATCGAAGACTCTTCTGTTTGCGTGGGCGGTTAAGACTTCGCCGATTAACAGCGTGTGGTCTCCTATGGTTATCTCTCGACGTAGCTTACATTCTAAGTGTGCCACACATTCCTTAATTATCGGCGGCCCAACCATTTTCGCGGGAAGAGGCGTCAAAGGCGCTTCTTTAAACTTGTCGTGCTCTATTCCGGTTCTTCTGCCGCAGAACAATGTTTCTCTGACAATGTCCATAGTGGGAATGTTGACCACGAACTCCCCGGTTTCCCGAATCAGCTTGTAGGAGTATCTTCTAGGAGTTAGACCTATAGCCACCATGGGAGGATCAATTGAAACGGGCATGGACCAAGCTAATGTTATGATGTTGGCTTTGCCCGATTTGTCTATGCAGCTTACTAACACAACGTTCCTCGGGTACAGCAGCCTATAGGCCAAGGGCAAATCAACGGGGGCTTTCTCATTTTCCTCCAATTAAACCACTCTCCTAAGTTTTTTTTGGAGCATTTCAACTCTGTAAAATCATTGTTTATTTAGGTTTATTAAACCCTAGGCGGGTCAGCTTTCAACATCCTCTAGGGTTTTAATGCCTATTTTATAACTCTTCGAAGCGCGTAGTTTTCTGCTTCCCTCAGGCAGTATCTCAAAATATCTGATTTCATCTATACGAATGAAAACCGCCCCAATTCTGTCCCGTTTCACTATACTGTAATAGTTCTGAATGGGAACCAAATCTAAAACAAGAGCACACGCATCCTCCAAAAGTAGGGCTGACGGATCCTCAAAGACGCCTGATAACGTTCCTTCATAAATTGCCGGGTGCTTAATAAGCGGGTTTTCTTTTGCGAAGACCCTGACAGGGCGTCCGACATAATATAGTAAAGACCGGTATGGAATTTTCCTCTTCGCGGGGGGATACTCAACCTCGGTGTTTACGCCCTTCTGCGCTCTTCTCCTCATGTTTGCTTTCATTCCTTTCTAGGTGAATACTACCCGCCTAGTTCGGATTTAACGTTTTTGGGCGGGTCACCGGTTGGAGCGCGCGCTAAACATTTAAGAAAGATTTGTTCTATAAACGACAAATGGTGTACTTATTTGGATAATAAGCCTTTAAGGTCAATAGTCGGGGCAATAGTCGCATTGTTTGGACTGGTAATGATTTTTGCGGGAATTGCTTTTGCGCGCGCACATGAAGCCCCTTATGGACTGGCAGGTTTGATTTTGTTTTTCGCAGGTTCATTCTTTATCATGGGTGGAATTGCTATCTATACATGGGGGAAAGTCCCCTCTGCGACACAACAAGAGAAGAAGGACATGGATACAACCATCAAGTATCGTGTGCGCGCGGTTGAATCAAGGGAATACATTAAACAAAAAATTGCCGACGCTCGGATTGGCGAGTTAATTGCAGGAATAATCGCATTTGCAGGTTTTGTAATCTTGATAATAGGGTTCACATATGGTTCGGCATGGATAGACCAAAGTGTAAACCCGCGTATTATGTTTGGTATGCTTATCCCTGGCTTCTTTATTACATTCTTCTTTCTCTTCGTTTTTGTTTGTTTCAACAAAATGAAAGAAGAATACGAAGAGAAGCTACTGAGAATCAGCAGAAAATTTTGCAAAAAATGCGGAAAACAAGTAGAGCAGGACTTCAATGTGTGTCCATATTGCGGGAAAAAACTGACAAAATAGACGGCGCGGACACGTTTAGCGCGCACGAGCTTTAAACACTTCATTTTTCGGGTTGTTGCTTTGGTAGCCCATAGACGATTGAAAGATATAAATAGTTGTGTTAGAACACTGTTAATTGGTGGTTAAGTTATCGTTCTATCTTCAGATGAGTTCAGATTAATGAGAGAGGCGACTGAAAGTATATGAATCTTAGAAGTCTATCTAAAGCTGCATTTCTGGTAGTTTCGATAGTAACGCTGATTCTTATTCAGAATTCGGTTTTGGGTAAAATGCTCGTCTTAGTTTTTTACGTTTATGGGTCTGTGCCCTTTGCCTTTATTTTTACATACCTTTTGAAAGGTGAGATAATTTATAACAAAGGAACTAGGAATGTCGGGGTTGCCAATACCTTTATGATTGGTGGTTTACCAGCCGGATTTTTAACAGTCGCAGGCGAATCATCAAAAGCAGTTTTTCCATTGATCATAACAAATTTTTATTTTAATGGTGATCTTACCACCTCTCTTGTACTTATATTTTCAGCTATGCTCGGCACCAATTTTTCTATATTTTTGAAAGGAAAAGGAGGCATGGGAACCACTATTTTACTCTGGACTTTAGGTATCTTGTCTCCGTATTCATTTCTCCTTTTCTTTGCAATATCCATACTCTCATTTATAGCCGTTAAGGACTCTTATCGCACTTCCATCATAATTCATTCTCTTTTGCCGGTTGTGCTTTTTTTAACAGAGCGAAGTATACCTTTTGCAATATTCGGGTTAGCGGCATCAATTATGTTTATTTCCAAATACAATAGAAGCAGAGACGATTTTGAACAACATAATGTCAAGAAAAAATTGAGGCGCCTTCTATGGAAAAAGGGTACATAATAGATGTAGCGGATGCCAAGGGAGATTCACAAGTTGGAGGTAAGGCAAGTAGATTAGGCTATTTAAAAAAGAAGGGTTTTCGAATACCCCGAACACACGTGTGTACTTTTAGGGCATACGAAGACTATATTTATGGCAATAAGAATGTTTTGAAAAACTTGAAGAAAGAAATAAGGAATCTAATAGACGGAGAAAAGAAGTATTCAATAAGATCATCAGCAAATGTTGAAGATACAACACGGTATTCTTTCGCCGGCCAATTTGAAAGTTGTCTAAACGTAAAGGGTTCAGAGGCGATTATTAATGCTATAAAAGAGATATGGTGGTCTACGGGAGATAAGTTAAGACCCTATCTCGGCAAAATCGGCAAATCAAGTCAAGAGTTGAAGATGGCTGTAATTATTCAAGAAATGTTAAGTCCTAAATTTTCGGGGGTAATATTCACTAAAAACCCCATAAGCGGATTGGATGAAGTCATTGTGGAATCGGTTTTAGGACTCGGAGATGCATTACTGCAGGATGGAATAACGCCAGATAGATGGGTTTACAAATGGGGTAAATGGATTGAAAAGCCCGAAGACGGAGAAAACAAGCTTCCAATAATAAAGGAAGTAGTAACGCAAGCTAGAAAAATAGCAAAAAAATACGGCAAGCCGGTGGCTTTAGAGTGGGCGTACGATGAAAAAGAAATTTATTGGCTACAGCTCGGAGAGATTGCCACCTTAAAAAACAGAATTTTATATTCCAACAGAATATCTAAAGAATTCTTGCCAGGTATTATAAAGCCCCTCGTCTGGTCGGTTAATATCCCTGTGGTAAATAGTTCTTGGAAGAAATTGTTTGAGGAGCTTGTAGGTGATGCAGCAAAAAATATAGACATAAACAGTTTGGCAAGAGCCTTCTACTACAGGGCATATTTTAACATGGGCATTGTAGGAGACATATTTGAACTTTTAGGAATGCCACGGGAAACTGTAGAATTATTGATAGGAATTAAAGTCGCAGGCAACGAAAGACCAAAATTCAAACCAAACGCTAAAACATTAAGATACCTGCCTAGAATGATGTTTTTTGCCATAAGAAAAAGCATGTACTCGAAAAAGATAGAAGAATTCTTGACAGATCAAAAGAAAAAATATGACTTTTTCAATTCCGTGAACATGGAGAAATTGGATGAAAAAGAAACTTTTCAGTACATAGAGAAATTATTCGAAGCGAATAAGGAAGCTTCATATTTTGTCATAATTACACAATTGCTTATGGGTTTATACAATATGCTACTGAAAAGGCAACTGGAGAAAGTTGGCATCAACATAGAAAAAGTTGATTTTGCAGAGGTGACGGAAAAATTAAGACCTATAGACCCGAGCTATCATCTGTCACTTTTACATAATAAGTATGCTGCTTTACCTCAAGAGCTGAGACGTAAAATACAAGAAATGAGTTATAAGGACTTCTCAGGATCACCTGAAATAAAAGAACTTAAAAAAGAAGTTGAAATTTTCTTATCTAAATTCTGGCATCTAAGTGATAGCAGCAATGTCTTCTCGAATCCCATCTGGGGAGAAACTCCCGAGCTCATATTAAAGATGATAGTAAATTACTCAAAACCAGAGAGAACGCAAATTGATAAGAAGGAAGTTGATGCTTTAGTCAAGAGCCGAATCAAAGGTATGTTTTTAAAGTATCTATACAAAAAAGCAGTGGAATACAGGGAATATAGGGAAAGAGTAAGTTTCCTTTACACCCATGGATACGGACTGTTTAGAACTTACTTTTTGCATCTCGGTAAACTGTTTAAGGAAAAAGGTTTAGTGGCAGACGAGCAAGACATATTTTATCTTACATTTGAAGAAATAAAAGTTCTAGCTCAATCAGGCAATTACATCGAAGAATACAAGAACAATCTGGAAAATAGAATAGCAGAAATAGTAAGGTATAAGGACATAGTGCTTCCAGATTTAATATACGATGACGTTCCCCCAGAGCCTTTGATAAAAAATAAGGTTTCTAATAAATTGAGAGGCGTGGCAACTTCAAAGGGGCATTATGTAGGTAGAATAAAGGTTGTAAAAGGCTTACGGGATTTCAATAAGGTCAAAAATGGAGATATATTAGCTATACCATACTCAGACGTTAGCTGGACCCCTTTGTTTTCCAAGGCTAAAGCTGTAATTTCCGAATCTGGTGGAATGCTTTCGCATTGTTCAATTGTGGCAAGAGAATATAACATTCCCGCAGTGGTTTCTGTTAAAGGTGTCACGGAACTTGAAGACAATACCCTAGTAGCAGTAAACGGTTACAAAGGAGAAGTTTGCATCCTCCAATGAGGAAAAGCAAAGTCGAAATGTTAGCCTCTGTACATAAAGATA
>JGI24422J19971_10002285_pt1 | contig 11865 bp, 8 predicted proteins | sample DeeMarSWOR152_54_FD_19971 | JGI IMG/M metagenome (IMG submission 19971) | reverse complement strand
GGTTCTTCGCGCATCCAAAACTGATGAGAGCGATCTTCTTCATATCAGTTCAATTGTAATTTGTTGCTTGTTATTAGTAAACCGGAAAACAGGACAACAGGGGGCATTCCCCAAACAAGAAAAAGGGGACAGGCCCCTTTTTTGGGACTGTCCCTTTTAGTCATCATTTTTAAAAAGAAGAGGGACTATCCCCCTTTCTTTGAAAAAAAGGATCTGTCTCCTTTTTCTCTTTTTCTCCTTCGGTTTTTTTTTATGCCATTCCCTCATCGTTCTTCTCGGCAGCTGTACAATTCGTTTGGGCAATCGGTAGCAATAAATGATAGATGAATGTGGATTTTTGAGTGTGGGATGCCTGAGGTGGAGGACTTCTCTGGAGTCTATGCTATTTGACGAATAAAAAGTAAAGAATGGCAAAAAATATGAGGAGGATGAGGAAATAATATTTCTCACTCAGAATGCCGAGTTTGAAGTTTGGTTTGACTGTGGGGCCATCTGTGAAAGGCTTCATCCGTGGAATGAATCTTCGAGTATGGGTACTGTATTCTTTATACATGGCTCCGAACTTAGCGGCCAAAAACTTTTCTTCGTAGGGGATAAGAATGGAATAGGCTGTGATGTAATGGAGAATGAACACAACGTATCCATACCACTCATTGAAGGCTATGCCAAGAGCCAGCCCTATTACGAAGTTCCCTAGGTAAAGAGGATTTCTGATGTAGGCAAAGGGACCGGAAGTGCAGATGTAGTCTGCATTGATAATGGTTGTGGTGTGGCCACCCGAAAGATAACCGGCAGAGTACATCCTGAAGGCTATTCCGAACAGCATCAGGATGAAACCCGCAATCCACAGGGGCAGAGAACTCGTTCCGTTGAGAAAATACTTAACCGGAATGGGGATTATGGCGGTAGCGATGTGGATAAACTTCCGGTATTTAAACACGAATTCTGATACTTTACGGCTCATGCTCGATGCTCGAAAGAGATTAACCTTGTTTAAAGGCAAATATATTATAGGATTAACAATCAGAAATCAAATACCCTGAATTATTCATAAAATCTGCCGAGACCATGTTCATAAAATCTCTGAAGAATAACTAATAATCTAATGTCGTCATCTTTTCCCCTTCGGGCGAGCAAATCTGACGACCTTTTTTTTCTAAATAAAATTGTCATCGCGAGCAGAGCGTGGCGATCTCATAGTGTATCGCTGATTGCACGAGATTGCCGCTGTCGCTTCTCTCCTCGCAACGACGTCTACTTTGTTACAGCGCAATCGCGGTGGAGACCACAGCTTCATGCGCTGCGCCTCGCATCTACGGCAACCTCGACTCGTGAATAACACAGGTGCAATAATAATCCTTTGGGATCAGGGATAGATTTTATAGAGCAGGCGAGGGAAAGGTATGGTTTCCCTGATATGCTTGATCTTGCATATCCAGGCGAGCGTTCGTTCAATGCCGAGACCGAATCCAGAGTGAGGCACAGATCCGTATTTTCTCAAATCCGTGTACCACTCATAGGCCTCCTGGGGTAGCTTGTGTTCTTTGATCTTCTGTTCCAGGAGTTTCAGGTCGTGAATGCGCTGTCCTCCTCCGATTATCTCTCCGTATCCCTCTGAAGCGATCATGTCTATTCCCAGGACGACTTCGGACCGCTCTGGGTCAGGCTGCATGTAAAATGCCTTGATCTTGGCCGGAAAATGGGTCACCGAGACAGGAAGGTCGAATATCTCTGACAGGAGAGTTTCTTCCGGTGCCCCGAAATCATCGCCCCATTTCATTTTTGAACCTTTTTCCGTTACCTTTTTCACAGCTTCGTCATATGTGATTCGGGGGAAAGGCCTTTTTATTTTTTCCAAGGGTTGTGTGTCCCGTTCCAGGTCCTCGAGTTCGTTTTTGTTCTTCTCCAGTATTCGCTCCATGATGTAGACAATGAGGTCTTCCCCGAGCTCAATGATGTCATCCAGAGTCGCGAATGCCACTTCGGGCTCGACCATCCAGAATTCGATCAAGTGTCTTCTTGTTTTGGATTTTTCCGCTCTGAAAGTGGGGCCGAAGCAGTAGACTTTTCCGAAGGCCATGGCTGTGGCTTCGTTATAGAGCTGGCCGCTCTGGCTCAGGTAGGCTTTCTGGTCAAAGTATTCGGTTTCGAAAAGAGTGGTGGTTCCCTCGCAGGCACTCGGAGTTAAAATCGGAGTGTCCATAAGCCGGAAGCCTCTTCCATCAAAAAAATCATGAATGGCCTTGATGAGTTCTGTTCTGATCTGGAGAATGGCGTGTTGTTTCCGCGAGCGAAGCCAGAGGTGACGGTGTTCCATCAGGAAAGGGGTGCTGTGTTCCTTGGGAGTGATGGGATAGTCTTTGGCGACTTGAAGTACTTCTATATCGTCGATGCTGATTTCGAATCCTCCGGGAGCTCTCTTTTCCTTTTTGACACGACCACGGACTATGAGCGAGGATTCCTGGGTGAGAGCATCAAACTTTGTGAAAAGAGGATGATCCTTTTCAGCGCTGAAGACTGTGCACTGGAGAATACCGGTGCCGTCCCGGATCAGGAGGAAACGGGCTTTCCCGCTAGACCTCTTGTTGTAGAGCCATCCACGGATTTCGACTTCCTGGTTTTTGAAGTCGGCGATGTCTTCAATGTAAATCCATTTCATTTCTGGAAAATTATAAGAGATAAATAAATTAAGGTCAAACCCTTCTTATTGGGATTAAACCTTTGGGCCAGATAGAAGCGGAGTCAGGCCTTATTAAAATCTCAAGCACTGGCTTGATTTCTGCCAATGGGCAGCTACATCAATAAGGCCTGATCCTACCCTGTCTCTGATGCCTGACCTTGACTATTATGTCCATCCGTTTTCATAGCCGGTCTCATACATAGTGATGATATTCTCCGGAGGGCTGACGGCTTGAATGTTGTGACAGGGAGCAAGGATGTATCCCCCTCTATTTCCCAGAATGCGGAGATTCTCCAGTACTTCTTCCTTGACATCATCGACGCTGCCGAAGGGGAGAGTTTGCTGGTTATCCATCCCCCCGTGAAAAACAACGCTGTCTCCAAAATCCTGTTTGAGCTCAGCTCGGTCCATATTTTCGCAGCGCCATTGAATGGGATTCAGGATATCAATTCCGGCTTCGATCATATCAGGAATGATACGGCGGATGCTCCCGTCGTTGTGATGAAAAACGAACGCTCCGGCCTGATGGACGAGTTCGATGACTTTCTTCATCCTCGGGATGAGGAACTCGTGTATATGGGCCGGTGAAAAAAGAAGGTCAGCCTGAGCGCCCATATCCTCAGCAACATAGGAGAGCATCACTTTGTCTTGAATCTGTTCGAGTATGCGTTGGGTATTCTCGTAGCCCAGATGAAGGAGCCTGTCCAGGCAGAAATGGACGATTTCCGGGTTCAACGCCATGTCCATGTAAGCCTGTTCCTCTCCCCGCAGCTTCTTGTAAATCAGAAAAGGTTCATAGTTTCCGCCCAGTATGGGATATCTTTCGTTTCCCTTGAGCTGTTTTTTTATCCCGCTGTAGTCCCACCAGTCCGGGTCAGGCCAGGTGTAGGACCGCTTGATCTCTTCGACAGATTCGAATCGAGCCAGGGGATGGAACACACATTCCTCGTATTCTCCTGTTCCATAGGGAACGTTTTGATACGTGCACCCGAATTCATCATGCTGCGCAGGGACAGAAGGGCCCACATATGCTGGCTTGACCTCCACCGCAAAATCCACGTGGAGTTTCTCCAACATCTCCCTCTCGCTGTGACAGTTGAGATGGGCCATGGTTTTTTCAGTGGCTTCGGGGGTTGCCCAGTAGTCCATGGGAACACGGTCGGGTTTCTGGCGGTTGAGGACCGCCAGCCATCTTTCCCGGGGGATCATCGTTTCTTTCCGCATCGCAGTTTTGCCAAGCGGCATCAGGTCTCGCTACCCAGCATTTATCTTTATCATATCATACCTTTTTTCTAATATGTTTTTTAGTCTGTCTTCGTGTTGACAGGATAAAAGTTGTATGATAAGTGCAAATGAACGACCGTTTTATCAATCCGTTGAAGGATTCAACCTCAGAAAGGTTGTGTTGAGGAGAGTCAGGAATGAATGCAGAAAAAATTAAAGATGCTTACACTTTTGCCAGACAGCAGTATGCCGATTTAAGTGTCGATACGGATAAAGCCATTCAAACATTGGGAAAGGTCTCTCTTTCCCTCCCTTGCTGGCAGGGAGATGACGTGGGCGGGTTTGAGATGTCAGATTCACAGTCCGGAAGTGGCGGGATCCAGGCAACAGGCAGTTATCCAGGGAGAGCGAGGACACTCGAAGAGCTCCAGATGGATTTGGATAAAGCCTTTTCCCTGATACCTGGACCGAAACGGCTGAACCTGCACGCCATGTACGGAGATTTCGAAGAAAAGCCTGTCAACCGGAACGAAATAGAGCCGGAACACTATCTAAGCTGGATAGACTGGGCCAAAAAGAGGAACATCAAGCTTGATTTTAACGCAACCTGTTTTTCCCATCCCAGGGCAGATTCTGGGTTCACTCTGAGCAGCAAGGATAAAAAGACCCGTGGATTCTGGATCGAACACATTAAGCGCTGCCGAAAAATCAGCGCCCATATGGGGCAGTCCTTAGAGAGTCCATGCATCCACAACCTCTGGATTCCGGACGGCACAAAAGATAGCCCTGTGGACCGCTGGAAACATCGCGCGCTGCTGAAAGAGGCTCTGGATGAGATTTATGCCGAGAAATACAGTTCCTCAGAGATGAAGGATGCGGTGGAGAGTAAATTATTTGGCATTGGCAGCGAGTCTTTTGTCGTCGGTTCCCATGAGTTTTACATGGGTTACGCGTTATCGAAGGGAATCATGCTCTGTCTTGACTTGGGACATTATCATCCCACAGAATCGGTAGCTGACAAAATATCTGCCATCCTGCAGTTTTCTGAAGAAATCCTCCTCCATTTCAGCCGGGGCGTGCGCTGGGACAGCGACCATGTGGTCAGCCTGAATGATGAAGTGAGAAGCCTGTCTGAAGAGATTGTCAGAAGTAACGTCCTGGAACGGGTCCATTTTGCTCTTGATTTTTTTGATGCGAGCATGAATCGTGTCGGCGCGTTGGTAATCGGGGCCAGGGCTACTCTGAAAAGCGTGTTGATTGCTCTTCTCGAGCCCCGGAAAAAGCTTCAAGAGTTCGAAGACGCCGGGAATTATTTTGCCCGTTTGGCGCTCCTGGACGAGCTCAAAACGATGCCTATCGGTGCTGTCTGGGATTATTTCTGTTTGAAGATGGATATCCCTTCCGGAGAGTCATGGATTGAGGAAATAGAGCATTATGAGGCAGAAGTCACGAGCAAGCGAAGTTAAGAAAAAAGAAAAAAAGGGGACAGGCCCCTTTTTTGGGGACTGTCCCTTTTAGTCCTTATGCTTAAGAATAGAGGGACTATCCCCCTTCTTTATGAAAAGGGGACTGTCCCCTTTTTCTGTTATACGGGATTTCCGGGATTATTCTATTTCTGCAGGTTAAAGACAAATGATCCCTTGTGTATAGTGAATCCGCTCTCATTCATCACAGACATGCGTCCGGGTCTTGGACCCCTTATTACGGAACTGCCATATTCTCCTTTTTTGTTGATGGCGATGAAATGTTCTCCGGGGAAGAATTTCGGACTGATTTTTTTGTATTTATCGACAATCATTCTCAAGGCGTCTTCACAGGCTTGCTGCGGAGATCTTCCTTCCTTCATCCGCAGAACTATGTAGTATGAAGCGCATGATTTGATGACGTCTTCTCCTCTTCCCGTGGCACCGGCTGCACCGACTTCATTGTCGACGTAAAGCCCGGCTCCGATAATCGGAGAATCGCCAACTCGCCCGGGAATTTTATAACTGAGGCCACTTGTCGTCGTCACGCCGGCGATGTCGTTATTTTTATCAATGGCAAGGACATTGGTTGTGCCTGTAATTTGTTCGATATCAATAGAATGAGTGGATTCAGGTTTTTCCCTATATTCATTTTTCAAGTGCTCTGGAGTCCCCCAATCATCCCTGTCGTTCAATCGTTCCTTCCATNTGAGCCAGATCTTCCGGGCTTTTTCAGTGAGGAGATTTTCCTCTTTGAACCCCCACCTCTTTGCAAATTCCAGAGCATCTCTACCCACGAGCATCACATGGTCTGTGTGTTCCATGATGATGCGGGCCACAGAGCAGGGAGTTTTAATGTTTTCAAGGCAGCCGACAGATCCCGCTGAATAGGTCTTCCCATCCATTATTGACGCGTCAAGCTGAACCACACCATCCTCATTGGGGAGTCCTCCATAACCCACTCCAAGCCCTTCCGCATCCAACTCAATTACATTGGCGGCTTTCTCTACGGCATCCAGGGCAGAGCCTCCTTCGGTCAGGATTTTCCAGCCAGTTTCCAGGGCCTTTTTGCCTGTTTCATTTGTATGGCTGGAAGTAATCATAGGCAATTGAGTGGATTTCTGGATGGAGAAATTTTTGAACATAAAAGCGCCAAAACCAAGACCAAAGCTTTTGTGAATAAAATTCCTTCTCGATATCTTTTCGGTCAATTGCATCCCTCCTTTTCTAATATTTTATAGTTTATACGAACTAAATGCTCGAATAGATTATGCGGAATTTTTGAGCACGTCCTTCTGTCTCCCTTTTTTCACCATTTCTTGGCTTTCTTGGGTTCCATCTTTTTGAGGTCGAGTCCCCGTTCAAGTGCGCCAATACGGTAAAGGCAGATTTCGCGCACTGAGGATGGATGGTGGAGGACTTCGGAAAGGGATTGGGTCCCTACACCCCACACTCCGCCACCTCTTACCGTGACAACCTTGTAATCATGCAGGAGCCGCAGGAACTGCTCGAAATCATGACGGGGAGGAAGGACCGGGATCACCAGGTAGAGAAAACTCCCTTCGGCATCTACCGGAACGATACGGTCGATTGGAGTCGCGTCTTCCGGGCCTGGTGAAAGGGAAAGGGCCTCTGCTTCTGGAATATAACAGTGTATGATAGTCTGGAAGTTGCTCTCTGCATAGATTTTTTTGTGAACCTGGAGTTCCGGAAGGTCTGACTTTTCTTGGGTGAGGGGAATCTCCACAAGCGGTCCGCCGATTTCCCGCGGCATGGAGGCTTTGGGAGCATAGAGCATCGTCCGGGCGCCGCGGACCGATATCGACCCTGTATGGAATGGAGACAGCCGGGACTCAAAGATTCTGGCTCCGGTTTTTTTAAATTCTCTGACAATCTCTTCCTCCTGAGGAAACTCACAGATGTCATCGCCTTCAACCGAATACTCGGTCGGCGGAAAAGAGAAGTGCGAATCAGGGTCTGATTGAATGGTTTGCCTCAGTTGTATGATATCCAGGCCCAGCTTGCTTGAGAGGCGGACGACGGCGCCGGAATTATTGGCCGCACAGATTAAGAAAAAAGCTTCCTTGAGAGTCCGGCCCCTTGAGAAAGCGCCGTGGGCCTGAACTACAGTAACCGGATGATGGGCCAGCNGTTCCGGAATCGTGTTCGTCATCTCCGGAGACCCACTCGGGACCGCAAACCAGTCGACTGGCACGTGGCCTCCGAGGTGATAATAACCAAGAGGATCAATCGGGATAAACGGCTCGGGCTGGTTGGGTTTATCTTCATCATCCAGCGTGGCAATGATGAGCTCTTTAGTATGGCAGTGCATCGAGGCTTGGGCATCTTTTTGGGCAAGAATACGGGCATGAATATCCGTCTCAGATGAGGCTTTGTAGTATCCAAAGTCAGTCTCTGAAGGCGAGAGAAAGCAGATCTGACTGGGCTCGATATCTCCCTTCTGGGATCCGGTGGAAGTGACGGCCATTTTTATCTGTCCCTTCTCGTCCTTCCACTGGACAGCCATATTGCCGCTGTGGCTGTCCTGGATGTCATACAGGAGCGATGCCCGTCCCACAGCCTGGAACAGGCGGATGAGCTCTTCGCTGGCTTTCCATTTCTTTGCTGTCATGGTCTCTATCCCTTTCTGTTTAAAGAGTTGAGAAGAGTTTGGGGAGGTTTTCCATGTTTATCCCATCCCCGAACTTGATAATAATCGATTTTCATTTTTTCCATAGCCTCTTTGGGAATACGCATTTCTTTTCCTTCAACTTGAATGGATTCGGCGCTAAAGCGTTCGGGTAAGGTATCCTCTTCAGGATTCATTCCTGCGGCAAGGTTGAATACCCTCTCCATCGTGGCGATCCTGTTCGCTATCTCTTCCAGCCTGGATGTTGAGAAATCCAAGCCTGTGGTTGCGCTCACCATCCGAGACCAGGGTTCGGTGGAAAAGGCAAAGCCTGTGAAGCGGCAAATGCCCAGGCAGTCTTGAATAATGCCGAGGTTTTGCATGTTCATGATGGCGATCGGGGACTGCAGCAGGCTGAAGCGGGGAATTTCTCGTGTTCCCCCGAAAAAGGCCAGAGAGACGGCATAGCCGCCTCTGAGGTGGCAGGCGCCGGTGGGAGACGTCATGTAACCTAAAGCTTGAGTGAATGAAGCGCGGGGGTCATAAGCCGGGATTTCCAGCTTTTTCACGGTCATCGAATATTCCGGATGGTTAAATGCGCTGGCCAGGCGAAAAGAGCCATCTGCGAGTTTGTCTCCGATGCCTTTTCTGTGTGCCGTGAGCTCAACCATTTTCTTGAGGATTTCTCCATCACCGAAATTGAGCTCATTACCATCCGTTTCTTCTGGAGTGATTTGGCCTCGCTCGAAAAGCTCCATGGCGCTGGCTAATGTTCCACCAAAGCTGATAGTGTCTATTCCCAGCTCATTGAGGCGGTAGTTGGCGAGAGTGATGGCTTCGAGGTCATAGATCCCGCAGTCCAGACCGGTCATCACGATGGTTTCGTATTCTGGTCCCTCGCCCTTTTTATCTTTAAGCCGCGTATGGCGCTGGCAGGCTATCGGGCAGCCGAAACATCCTCCCGGCCGTTCAAGGATTTTTTTCTGAAGTGTCTCGCCTGAGACTTTATCCAGGTCATTGTCTTTATGCAGGTTGTCCTGGAAATTCTTGTGAGGCAGCATGTCCATGATATCGATGAGTTTGAGAAGCCCGGAAGTGCCGAGTTCCCGCATGAGGCGTTTGGTTATGGGAGCGGCCTTCATCAAATAAAGGGCCTGGTCCAACCCGGATTGGAATCTTTCACTGTCATTTATCTGGATTTTCTTTTTTCCGAAAACTCGAATGGCTTTGAGATTTTTACTGCCGAGAACAGCCCCTGAACCTGAACGTCCGTATGCTCTACTTTTATCATTTATGACTGAAGAAATCAGAACCAGGTTTTCACCGGCCGGTCCTATACAGAGTATGCGTGGGCGGTTACCCGGCTCGCTTTTTTCGGTTAACTTCTCGGTTGTTTTGTGGGCATCCAAGCCCCAGAGGTCTTTTGCCGGAACAATTTCGATTTCATCCGGACCGATATCAATCATCACCGGCTCAGCGGCCCTTCCTTTGATGACGAGAACATCATATCCGGAGGATTTGAAAAAGTTGGCCCATGTGCCGCCACAGTTCGAGCTGCCGATTAATCCGGTTAAAGGAGATTTGAAAACCATGTGTCCGCGGCAGGCCGTTGGCGCTCGTGTTCCGATGAGGGGGGATGTGGCGATGATAAGTGTGCTATCTGCTCCAAGAGGATCACATCTCGGATCGATCTCATCCATAAAGATACGAGTTGCCAGACCTCTACCGCCAAGGTACTCTTCTGTCATCCTGGGATCTAGAGATTGGCTCTGGATTCGGCTTTCGGACAGGTCGATCGTAAGGATTTTTCCGTGGTATCCGTGAAGCGGAGGAGGATTCATGTCAAGCTGGTTCTTTTTGGATGATAGATTGTAAACACACTCAAAGACAAATATCAAGATTAATATGGGGACGTTCCCCAAGGTGCCACCTTAGACCAATAAAATCATCACCCTCCATCACTTTATGAACAAAAAGCAAAAATACTAGGATTTATGAGCTAAGGTGGTACCTTGGGGAACGTCCCCTAAACTAAATTTGAGCTGGAAATTTTCTTTTTTTCAATATATAGTTCTAAGTTATCCTGCTGGAGTGAATTATCCACCTTGAGAAGGAGACCGAGATGAAAAGGCCATGGCAGTTGGTTTGGCTGCTTTTTTTCGCCTCGCTCTGGGGGCTGAGTGAAGTCCTCGCAGGGGAGGGGTTCTACGCTTTGAACGTGCCCTATGCTTCTGTATTCCTGACTGTATGGGCCTTAGTTATTTTGTCTCTGGGGAGAGGGTTTCTGAATAAACCAGGCACCTCGACTCTCATAGGATGCGTCGCTGCCCTGTACAGAATGGTTAACGCCGCCCCGTTTTTCTGTCACATCTGGGGGATTGTTTTTATCGGCATGGCTTTTGACCTGGCCTCCTCTCTCTTGATGAAAGAAGGGCGCAAGTTTTTTCTCAAAGGCAGCCTGACAGGAATAACCAGCGCCTATTTAGGGAATGCTCTTTTTGCTCTTGTCATGACTTGGATTCTTCGCAATGAATACTGGACTGCAACCGGCTTACCGAAGGTGCTCGATCATGTATTCATCAGCGGGAGCCTTGTGGCCGCCGCCGCTTTCGGAGTCGTGCCGCTGGGATACTGGCTGGGCCGGAAAGTGGATGGCTTACCCAGCCTGCGTGCGCGATGGGTCTACAGCACACTATCGCTTCTGGTCCTGGGTATCTGGACACTGGTGAGAATAGTGAGATAAGACAGAGGAGGCTCCATAAGTCAGAGATTGTCTGTCAGATGGAGCTGGTCCTTTTCAGGCGCACGCTGGAAAAATCGTTGAGTATAAGGATAATTTGTTTCTCATTTAGTGGCAAAATGAAAGAAAGGATAAAAATCAGAAAGAATCGCATGGGCAGGGTGAAGTCAAGAATGAACTGTTTGAGATTAGGTTTGGTTCTCACCCTGGTTTTCGGCTTATTCATCATCTTATCTGCTCAGACCCAGTTGAGTGTCTACATAGAAGAAGTGCTCGTGATCGGAGATTCACATGAGGATTTGCTCTATCAGCGTCCAGGACTGACAGTGGACGATGAAGATAATATCTACATTACTGATTTAAGAAATAATCTAATCAGGAAATTTGATAGAATCGGAGAATTCATAAAAGAAACAGGTCTGAAAGGCAGGAGGCCCGTAGGGCTGCAGGGCCCCAGTCTGATTAAATATCACAACAAGAAACTGTATGTTTCTGAAGTATCGAGTCCCGGGATTCTTGTTTACAACCAGGACTTAGAGTATGAAATGGAAATTCCCATCCCATTCACTGTCACTGATATGCATGTCATTTCTGATGTGCAGATGGCCGTTACAGCTCTGAAGAGGGAATATGAAGAAGGAAGGGCCATCTACTGCATATACATTTATGATATTGAGACGGAAGAGACTGAAAATATAATTTATGCCAGAGGAAGAAGACTGACCATGATGAATATGGTTAATTTTGTGGTGGACAGAAGAGGAGAATTCGTTCTTGCTTACAACTGGGAGGATAAGATTGAAAAGCTGGATAGCGAAGGAGAAATCCTCTGGACTCAAAGCTTGTTGGATAGGAGAACGGTGAGGATGCGAAAGGAGAAGGATCCAAGGCCCGCTTTCGAGGAATATCCTGTTGAGGCCGCATACAAGGCAATCGCTCTGGACAACCGTGGATACATACTGGTTTTGGGAGGTCATCTCTCTGAAAACGCCAATCGAGATGTTTATGTCCTCAGAGAAAATGGTCAATACCTGACTACTTTCACTCTGCCTGAACCGGCTCATGCCATACACATGGACAGGAACAATTTTCTCTATACCCGGTCATCGAAAGGGACCGCTTTCAGAAA
>JGI24422J19971_10002284_pt1 | contig 11882 bp, 9 predicted proteins | sample DeeMarSWOR152_54_FD_19971 | JGI IMG/M metagenome (IMG submission 19971) | reverse complement strand
TGCATTTTCCGGAAACTCTCATCCTTCTCCTCTTTCGCCCAACACTTCTCAAGGTCTGCCAAGTTCTTGAACTCCCACATCGAGACATACACTCCAGCTATNCCNCCAAACATCTGCCTGTAAAGCTTCCATGACNTCACCTCTTTGAACAGTTCNGGATTTTCTTCTTTGTATTTCCGCACTCTCTGCATCAATAACTTGAACTCCTCTCGTTTTTCTGNCTTGACTAAACATGTCTCTACAACGAAGATACTCATCTTCTCACCTACTTTCTCGCCCTTAGCCATACTTCATTTCAAGTTGCATTAATAATTTAGGCACGATATTCTCAAAGGAATGCTCGTGAGCCCTTGGCTAACATAGACGACATTGGAAACCTGTTCAACCTATACGTTCATTACATATTGGCAAGCGACCGTACTTTTCTCTGAACTTCTGCAACAGGACTCTTTCTCTTTCTTGAGCTATCTTATCAAAGAATGTCTGTTCATATCTGAAATAGGTTGATGATCCGACGCATGAGTCTTTGAGGTGACGTCTTAGTTGATAATGAATTTCACCACACCCGATGTATGTTATCTGTAATGAGTCTGTCTTGCTGTTTGACATTTCGTAGACACCAAAAACATCTGGAACTTCATCAACATTTGCTTTGATGTAGACCTTCCAATCCGTGAAAGGCATGTTACATCGCTCTTCATGTCAGTCATTAGTTGTATTTAAGTTGTCAGATATTCAGTCACAGAATATGAGTAGACCCTTTACACCGAACTCGTTTCTGTCGAGGTTACACATTCAACCTCAAGAGAATAAATGGCATGCATGATATGTCACATTGCCTAGTAGGTCGTGATTGGAAATAACGGCTTTATTAAGACATAAGATATGTATGCGCGGGGCGATAACATGGTAAAGGAAATTGTCGTCAAGCCTTCTGGCATCTTCCGTAGGAGCAAGAAGAGGAAAAAAGGAATTGCAGAGAAATTGAAAAGATCGTTGAACAGGAGTTTGTGAGCTTCTTTCAGAAAAGAAGGTTCTGTGAAGCCTCGGGCGGGATTCGAACCCGCGACCTCCGCCTTACCAAGGCGATGCCCTAGCCAGCTGGGCCACCGAGGCTCATGGTATTTAGAGCTGTTGTGAAGCTTTAAAGGATTTTGTGGATTTATACGCGTAGAGAATCTTATAGCCGGAACAAGAAATGAAGCTTAGGGGCGGGTGTCTAGGGAGTTATAGAAAATGCCTGAGACTACTATGTGGGAAAGACTCTACGCAAAACTGAGGCAGTTGCCGGAGTGGATGAAAAAGCCCGTTCCCTTCGTTGTTGAAGCTTTGGATGTTTTCAAGCGTCACAAGTTTAGAGATGTGCTTGACCTAGGCTGTGGTGTGGGTAGACATTGTGTCTATCTGGCCGAGCATGGTTTTGACGTGGTTGGGCTTGACGTTTCAGGAAGTGCTTTGAGAACAGCCAAAGAATGGATTCGGGAAAAGAGATTGACAAACGCCGATTTCATACTTGGAAGCATGACTGACATCCCCTTTGGCGACTTCAGTTTTGACGTAGTGATAAGTGTGAGTGTCCTGCACCATGGCATGAAGGGACAAATTCTGAGGGCTGTGGATGAGATTCACAGAGTTCTGAGGCGAAGTGGCTTGTTCTTGACGAATCTCGTTTCGGTAGAGGACCGCAGGTATGGCAAGGGCGAAGAAGTCGAGGCCGGTACCTTCATGGTTTTGGAAGATTTCGAAGACGGACGTTTTGAAGAGTTGCATCGCTTCTTCACAAGGGAGGAAGTTGTCCAGCTGTTGGCTCAGTTCACCACAGTAAAGGTGGCACGACTTGTTGGAGGAAGAGAGTGTCAACCTCATCATTATTGGAAGATACGGGCTGTGAAGTAGTCAGATACGGCGGCTGCCAAAATCTCTCATCTGTCCTAACGGCAATTAACACAAAAGTGTGATTTACTTCTCTACCTTCAGAGTCAGATCATTCCATGTTTTTTCCAATTCTTCCCCATCAAAATACATGCTCAAAGATATGGGGTAAGTCGCGCTTGAGATGCCTTCCTCCAGCATGCCGACGACAACAAAAACCTTCGTATCTGATGGGTCGGCGGCTCCGAGGGTATAGTTGAATACATACTCTGAGCCAATTCGTGGCAAAAGTCTCTCTGCTCCCTCATGTATTAGCAATCGGTCGCTTGCGGCAAACCTGTATTCGACGATGTACTCTTTCATCTGGACGTTTTTGACTGTCACCGTGATGGTTGCATTCTCGCCGTGCTTTATCACCGAGCGGTCGATGGAGAACCCTACTGGAGAAGCAGTTGGCCTCCAAGACCACAATCCCACTGCGGCTATCACGACTATCACCGCCAAGATGAGAAGCGACATCTTTCGCAAACTGATCAAACGCCCACACCATTGTAAGGTTAACTGGTTCTTCTTTTAAATAATTATTTGCAGGCGTGAGCGTTTATTACAGACTAACGAGTTGTTTTTGTGGAGACACCCCCCAAGTTTTCATCGAAAAAGCTGAATGGTGCTCCGGCCGGGATTTGAACCCGGGTCGGCGGCTCGAGAGGCCGTCATACTTAACCGGACTATACTACCGGAGCCCTAGACTAGTCTACTTGCGCTTGCGATAGATGGCAACGTTGTCTCTGTCGCTGTAGCGGACATATTCAAATCCTGCCTCTAAAAGTTTGCTTTCTTCATCGAGGTCTTTAGCGTGGGCAACATGCCATTCGTCGCTTTCGAAGTTAATGAGGTGAGTGTAGATTTCGGTATTTTCAAGTTTCTTGTGTCCTAGGTTTTTCCCACGTATAGAGGAATGCATGCATATAGAAACTTTTTAGGGTCCGAGGTAGAATATTGGTTTAAGGTATTCCGATTTGTCAATTAGTCTCCAACCAGCTCTCCTACAAATAGTGCTGGATACGGCAAAGATGCTTGTGCCCATCATCAAGAGAGTTCAAGCCGAGGTTCTAAGTCGGAGTGATCGTCCTGCCAAGGCAGAGGATGACCGCGTGGAAATCAATGTCGTGAACGGGATCTTTATAGCCGCAGAGGTTGACTGGTCGACCGTGACTGGTCAAATGGGACCGAACTATAAGGTTGTCACCAGTGGAATCGTGGAAGATCTAAACTTGGGGAAGATATTCCCTCCTGAGAAGTTTGAGAGGAACTTTTTGCCAAAGATGACAGGAAAGACAGAACAGAGCGAGAGCTCGCAAACGGTGTATTGTAGAGCAGCCGTCAACCTCAAATCATCTTCGCAGTCAGAGGCAGAAATCAGAAGCTATCTTCCCAGATTCTTGAAAGAGCAAAAAGTTCCGCGTGAGAGGGCTGATCCGATTCTCGGCTGGCTAAGCACTGAGAAGAATGGTGGCCACACCTTCTACGACGTCGTCGAATTCGAGATCTGGTGCTCCTTCCATGTCGGAAATTATCTCGAGTCGAAGAAACGATCTATCCCGAAGAAACTTAAAGCACGGAAAAAGAAACCGAGGCTGACAACGCGCGCTAAGAATATGGCCCTCGATCAGCTGAAGAATGAAGTAACCATTTTGGCTACCAAACTCACGGAGACGATCTCGGAGAAAAAGGTTTACATGGACTTCTACAATGCGTTCAAAGGCATGAAGACGAGTCCGTTCATATTATACATTCCCAAGTTACTGGATCTCTCGGTCAAACCCGAGAACGAGAACATCAAGCTGGGACAAAAGTTCAAGGCAAAAGCCACGATCAAAAACCTAACAAGAAACCGCGAGTTCCAGATCCACAAAGACTTCAAGATCGAGGTGATCTCAGATTATTTTTCAGCGACAGAAATGCTGCCATGCAAAGATGAACCCATCGGGTATGACGAAGAGGTTGAAGTAACCATAACTCTAAAGCCGATCATAGACAAGATCACAGAAGAGCGCAAACTGCTCTACCCGGTGAACTTCATAGTTTCCTCGCTTTCAAACCACACTAAGTTAAACGAGAAGGAATTGCTGGTTCCACTGGGATATCCAGACTTGAAGATCACGGCCGAAAGAACGTTTCTGCCACATAAAGGGGGTAAGATTGAGGTGTGCTTCAAGGTTTCGCTAACCTCTTCCGCCTCCGAGGCGATTCCTATGAAGGTGAAGGGCATTTATGCCCCAGACTTTACATGCAGTAATCCCCCCGAGGGAGAAAAAGAATTTGAGGTTTTTCACAACCAACGGAAAGAGGTGAGATACTACTTGGTAGCAACCAGGGCTGGCTTCCCTGGATACGAGAATAAGGCTCACTTCGAATTCTCAGTTGGCGAGTGGGAATCTCACATAGCCCGGGAGATTAGAATGACTGTCCTCCCTAACTGGTTAGACACCACCATTGCAGGTATAACTGGGTTTGCGTTGATCCTTTCCCAATTCTATCCAGGGCTTATCCCGTCACTTACCACGGAGCCGAATCTTGCAACACTGAGCTCCTCTTCTGCAGTTATCTACCTCGCTTTCCGAGTTATAACTTGGGGCTTAGCCACCCAGAAGAAAACATCTTAAGGAGGAAAGAGTTTGCCTTTGTCACTAGCAAGTTGCCCCACACGTGTTTTCGGTCTCTCCTTAAAGGCTGGGATCATAGTTCTTCTGTTGTTAACTGCGGTCATGACAGTCAACTCGACTTCTACAGAGATCTACCTGGACTGGCAAGTGAAAGATCCTGCGGCTGGAGGACACCTTACTGTTAGTAACTACCCCCCCGTGCTGGAAGACGGCCAAACCTACCAAGTTGAGTTAACATTTACTCTCGAGTGGCTTGATTGGGGCGACACCGTGGAGTTCCAGATGATCCAATGGTTCGTTGACACTGGCGAAAGCGAAAACCAACTTTTCCTCGGCTATTCTGCTGTCGATTCTATGTTGAAAAAAAATGAAAGCGTCACCGTGTCGTCCCATTGGTCACTGCGCAGACATCCCCTGAACGAAACGGGATGGCTCAAGATGAATGCAACGGTGATTCTACACGACTCAACCCAGCCATCAGAAACACGGGTTCCAACCATCTCACAGATCCGGCCGTCGATCCAAGTGTCATTGAAAGTTGAAAACCACCTGACCCTAACCTTGTCGCCCCGCACTGTGGAAAAAGGACAGTCGGTCACCGCGAATGGCACACTCGTTCCAGCCGTCGCTGGAGCCACCATCAACCTCACCTACGTTAAGCCCAATGGCGAAAAAGTCATCAGATGGGCGAACACCGACCAGCAAGGAAATTTCAGCGACAAATACACGCCTGATGTTGAAGGTACATGGTCTGTAAAAGCCAGTTGGACTGGAACTGAACATTATACCGCGTCCTCCAGCAACCTAGTTGTGTTCAAAGTCGATCCTCAGTCACCGTTGGTCCCAGCCATTGCAGGCCTCGCAGTTCTGCTAGTCATCTTCGGTCCCACNCTCGTAAGGATCCGGAAGGAAACGGTGTCTGAAGATATAACATAAAAAACGCACGGTAAAAAAATGCCAAGCGCGCGCATTGCGCATGCAGCATTATATCTATAGAACTATCGGATTTTTCCGGAACCAATCGATCACACACATGGATGCATGCATCAGACCCGAATAGAATCCCTAGAGCAGCTGAATGAACTCAACGGCAAAAAATCGAATGTATGAATGCAAAATTCTTGATTCACCAAAAATTTTATCAGTAGTTCAACATTCTGTTGTATATGGAGAGACATATATGACTAACAGAGTATTCTCCTCATTTTCAATGGTACCAAATGAAAATGCGCACGCCTATTCGATCTTAAAAGGGGTGGTGGATCATGGGTAAGAAAAGGATTATCGCCCACTTTATGCACGAGGCGGAGGAAGCTGCAGCTTCGCAGAAAATGACGCAATTCGAAAGAACTGAGGGTTACCTGATCGGAGAGATAGATGAAAAGGATATCCCTGAATTGGAGAGGCAGAGAGTTATCATACAAGTATTAGAGGAAGAGCCCGAAGTAGAAACGCCGGGCAGGAAGTTTAACGTGTATCCTGGGGTCAAACGACCAATGATGAGGAAGGCGTTGCCCACAACACGCGCGCGCATGCGCATCGCTCCAACAAAGCCAAGATTCTATCTCATCCGCTTGAATGGTCCCCTTCTGAAAACTTGGCGAGACAAGCTCAAGAACCTACAAATTGAGCTACTAGAGTACGTGCCACGCAACAACTATACTGCTAGATTAACTACGAAACAAGTCAGGGCGGCAAAAAAACTGCCATTCGTCAAATCTGTCAAGATTTACGGTAGCAAAGATAAGGCGCCAACCAAGGCCGTCGCTTACGCTGCGCCCTTACCCGCCGCGCCTCCGCCGTGGGCACCGGAGCTGAAGATGTTGACATATGATGTTCGCCTCCACAGGGAGAAGGACTCGCCAGAGGTTCTAGACTGGCTTCGAAAACGCAACGTGAATGTAGCAGGGGCCAGCGGAAGGAAGATCAGAATTTATCTGCTGGAAAAATCAACTCTAGCAGGGGAGATCGTCGCACTCCCTGAGGTTGCCTCGATGGAGGAATACGTGCAACCTAAATTACACAACGAGATCGCGCGAATTATCATGGGCATCGACCGTAAAGTAGACCTTAGAGTCGACACCATCATTCCTCAAACAGGAGCTGGACAGATCGTCGCTGTAGCCGACACTGGCATTGACGAAGCCCACCCCGATTTTCAGGGACGCATAGTGGGCAAAGTGGCGCTCGGCAGACCTAATGATTATAGCGACCCGCATGGCCATGGAACACACGTCTCGGGCTCCGTGCTTGGGGATGGAACAGCCTCTGGGGGAAAGATTAAAGGTGTTGCCCCCGAAGCAAGTCTGTTCTTTCAATCTATTCTGGATAGTAACGGTGATCTAGGTGGTCTTCCGCTGGACTTGGGAAAGCTCTTTGAGGAGGCATACCAAGCCGGAGCCAGAATCCACAATAATAGCTGGGGAGCCGCCACCCGCTCGATGTACACATTCAATTCCATCGAGGTCGACGACTTCGTCTGGAGACACCGCGACATGCTAATAGTCATCTCGGCGGGTAACGAGGGCCAGGCGGCAACCTGCCTCCACAGTCGGCAAGGGTTCCCTGACTGGCTCTCCATAGGCTCGCCGGCTTCCGCCAAGAACGCACTTACGGTGGGCGCGAGCCGGAGCAGCCGCAACTCGGGTGGTTATTCGAATTTGACCTATGGTCAGGCCTGGCCCTGGGATTTTCCAGATCCTCCCATCGCCAAAGAGAAAATATCCGGTAATCCTGATGGACTTGCCGCTTTCAGCAGCCGTGGACCGTGCGATGACAGGCGTATAAAACCTGATGTCGTCTCTCCAGGAACAGATATCGCTTCGACGAAATCATCGCGCGCCCCTTTGAGGAATTTCTGGGGGGCATATTCTGGGAACGATAAATACGCGTTTATGGGAGGTACGAGTATGGCGGCGCCTTTGGTCGCTGGATGTGCTGCGCTGGTGAGGGAATACTACATCGCCGCCCATAACCATGAGCCTAGCGCCGCCCTCCTTAAAGCAACGATCATCAACAGTACTCTGTGGCTATCGGGACCAGACGCCATTGCAGACCATCCCAATCTGCCGAACCACCATCAGGGCTTTGGCTGCGTCTACATGCCCTGGGCAATCCCCAATCCTTCTGAGCCAAACCTCAAACTCGGCTTTGTCNACACCTGGAAGGACCCAGCTGGACAATTCACAGTAGCTGGACAAAGGTTACGATACTCGTTCTCGTCGTCAGACAAGAATNGGCTACGAATATGCCTGACATGGACTGACCCTCCCGGCCGGGCGCTACAGAACAACCTGAACCTCTTCGTTCAGCATCTAAACACAGGAGAGAAGTGGATCGGGAACAAAGACCTACCGATTGCCTTAAAGATTCCAGACCCAGACAACCCAGTTGAAGTCGTACGGCTTGAGAAACCAAAAGCAGGGGACTACCTGATCCAAATCACCGCCACAAACATCCTCAAGGCTCCGCAAGACTTCGCCTTAGTAGCCACAGGCGACCTGACATCACCGTTGGCACTGTACTGAGCGATCCGATGCAAAGATAAAGCACAGAGGGAAGAGTGGAGAATGCTGAAGCTGAAAGCCCTTCAAGCGGAACACGGCGACTGCTTCGTCTTAGAATATGGAACCACCGCAGACCCCAAGTACATTCTCATCGACGGCGGTCCAAAATACATCTACGACAATCACCTGAAGGATGAGCTGAGAAAAATCAGGGACGGGGGAGGAAAGCTTCGCCTCGTAATCCTGAGCCACGTCGATAACGACCATGTGATCGGCTTGCTGGATATGATAGCAGAGTTGCGGCAACAACGGGCCAACGGCGAAAAAGAGACGATCACCGTCGACTCCCTCTGGCACAACTCATTCAGCCAGACCATAGGAAGCGGCACTGATATAGAGTCTCGGTTAAGGACGCTCCTCACAACGGCAGCCACCGCACCCCAGACGATAGCCGTCGCTGGGATGTCCTTGGATGGTATCAGTCAGGGTCATCAGTTGAGGCTAGCAGCTTCGGCCCACGGCATCCCCATCAACCACGAGTCTCCCAGCGGATTTATCTCAGTTGAAGAGATGCCCACTAGGAACGTCTTCGACAACTTGAGCCTACTCGTAGTCGGCCCTACGAAGGAGAACATCGAAATACTTCAAAAAGAGTGGCTAGAATGGTTAGAAGCCCAAGAACGGGGCGTCGAGACTGCCGATCCCTTCTTTGCGTCGATGTCCGATGACAGCTTTAAGAATCTGAGCAGCATTATGGTTCTAGCCGAGGCAGAAGGAAAAAAGGCCCTGTTAACCGGCGACGGTCGCGGCGATCACCTCATCCAGGGCTTGGGCAAAGCTGGTCTGCTCGACGCCGACAATAGCCTACACGTCAACGTATTGAAGGTTCCACATCACGGCAGCGATAGGAACGTCACCAAGGACTTCTTTAGCACCATAACCGCCGACACATACATAATATCTGGCAACGGCAAACATGGGAATCCAGACCTTGCCACCCTCATCTGGATGGTGGAGGCAGCAAAGGAACAAGGGCGCGCCATAAAAATCATCTTGACAAACGATACCCTCTCCACGAGAAAACTAAAAGACGAGTATCCCCCTAATGATTACGGCTATACCTTGGAGCAGATAAAGAGTGGAGACCACTCAGTCATCGTGGAAATCGCTCAGCCATCATAAGCAGCAACAATGCATCCAGTTTTACAACATCTAAGGCAATTCCAGCTCTCTTTGATGCGCTCGTCCAAGGTCGATTAGAAAAAGGGGGTTTGCGGGAGATATCTCCATAGAAGGCAGTTCTAACCGGACTATACTACCGGAGCAACGTGACTAATAGTACTTCCAATCCTTAAATTCTTAGCTTGAAAAAGAATGAAAAAGAATGACAAAAAGAGAAAAAGAGATTTGTGGTCTTCCTAGTATTCTTCGTCTTCAGGCATTTCTCCTGGGCCTCTTCCTTCTTCCTTGGGCTTCGTCGACGCTATCACATCGTCGATTCTGAGGATCATGGAGGTCGATTCTGTTGCCGATTTCACNGCTTGCTCCTTGACCCGTAGGGGTTCGACTATGCCTTTGTCATACATGTCAAGGACTTTCCCCGTGAAGACGTCCACGCCCANCAGATGACCCTTAGGCTTTTCATGAGCCGACCTTAATGCAACGAGTATGTCGATNGGCTCAAGGCCTGCGTTCTCAGCGAGAGTTCTCGGCACTATCTCTATAGCGTCTGCGAATGCCTCTATGGCGAGTTGCTCTCTTCCCCCAACTTTCGTAGCATATGGACGAATCACCTTCGCTATCTCCGACTCGATCGCCCCACCGCCTGCAACGATCTTGTTGTGTTCGACAACGTCGGCGACGACTGACAGGGCGTCGTGCATGGCTCTCTCAGCCTCGTCGACCATTCTTTCAAGGCCTGCGCGGATCAGAACAGCAACTGAGCGTGGATGCTTGCATTTCTCCACGAAGACCATCTTGTCTTCGCCGACCTTGCGCTCTTCTACCAATCCCGCCTGTCCAAGGTCTCCTTTTTTAAGATCATCGAGGTTTGTGACTATCTCTCCTCCAGTTGCCCTGGAAAGTTTCTCCATGTCCGACTGCTTGACCCTTCGGGCGGCTAGGATTCCCTTCTTCGCCAAGAAATGCTGGGCCACGTCGTCGATTCCCTTCTGACAGAACATCACGTTCGCGCCTGAGGCCTTGATCTTCTCAACCATCTCACTCAGCATGCGGGTTTCTTTGTCTAGGAAGGCTTTCATCTGTGTGGGGTCTCGTATCCTGATCTCGGCGTTGAACTCCGTCTTCTCAACCTCTAGAGGGGAGTCGAGTAAGGCTACCTTCGCATTCTCGATTTTCTTTGGCATACCTGGGTGAACTATTTCTTTGTCAACGATTATGCCCCTGACGAGCTCTGTGTCAATGAGGCTCTTTCCCTCTTTCTTTATGATCTGAATATTGTCGATGTCTGCGATGTTTCTTCCACCCCGCTCCTCAATAATCTGCTTCACAGCGTCGATCGCGATTTCCGCGAGGTGCTCTCTTGCGGTACCAACAGCTTTGCTCGTCATCGAGGTTACTGCAACGCTCTTTAGAGTTTCGCGATCTTCAAGATCTACCGAAATTCCCACCTTGCTGAGTGCCTCCATCGCCTTCTGGCAAGCTTTTCTGTATCCGCTCACGATAATGGTCGGATGGATATTCTGGTTCAGTAGCTCCTCAGCTCTTCGTAGCAGTTCTCCAGCTAAAATCACCGCGGTTGTGGTTCCGTCGCCGACCATGTCGTCTTGTGTTTTGGCCACCTCCACCATCATCTTCGCTGCCGGGTGCTCAACGTCGATTTCATCCAGAATAGCTGCTCCGTCGTTGGTTATTGTGATGTCTCCTAGGCTGTCTATGAGCATCTTGTCCATGCCACGTGGGCCAAGGGTCGTTCTCAGAACCTCAGATATGACTCGGGCTGCCATGAAGTTGTTTCTTTGCGCTTCCCTGCCCCTCCTGCGGGCAGTTCCCTCTTTCAGGATAAGAACTGGCTGTCCAGCTTGCGTAGTCAAATAGGCCATACAAACCCTCCGTTTACTATGAAATATGGTTCTATCTACTGCAATTTTCCTCTAAAATATAAACTATTCGCTTGGTGTAGAGGGGTTTTTTAGTGTAAATTTCCGGTGTTTTTAATGAACACGAGAAAAACATCTTTTTAGCGGATTTTGCCAGTGTTTTCTCGGGAAAAACATATGCTTTGTTCACTAAGAAATAAACTTTCCAGTCATAAATTTCACAGGTAGCTTTTCTGTAAACTCATGAATAAACAATAATCTAGCCTCCGTTTCCATTCTACAGTTAAACAGGCTGTAATTGGACAGACGGATCTGAATGCTCTTGTAGTGTAGACAACTTGTATCCTTCAGCGTACAAGCGTGGGCCACATGTTTTCCACATTAGTTACGTCAAAGACATCTGTAGATACCTACCGAAAGCTTCCACTAACGAAAGAATCTGCTAGAAGCTTGAAACAAAGAGGGAATGAAGATGTTTTCTATTTGCCCAAGAATTTCCTTGCCGCTATCTCTATGTCCACCGCTTGGACAGTTTTCCTTCCAGCGTGCATGGCGTAGTCGATAGCTTCTCTCGAGATCTTTATGCCCACATCCTCAAGCGTCATTGCCAATTCCTTCGCGGCTGATTCGCTCACCCTCTCCGCTCCCGCCTTCTTGCATATTCTATGCATGGGAGCAATGGATAGCTCGAGATCTGTCATAAAGCTTCCTCCGTAGCTCTTTTTTTCTTTCAGCCACTATTTAACGTTAACGGAACCAATGAGTGCCTATATGTGTTT
>JGI24422J19971_10002283_pt1 | contig 11887 bp, 13 predicted proteins | sample DeeMarSWOR152_54_FD_19971 | JGI IMG/M metagenome (IMG submission 19971) | reverse complement strand
CTTCCAGGCTGTCCAATGAATGCTAATAAATCATATAACTCTTTAGGGCATTTTAACTCAATTTTCTTGTTCTCCTTTATATCATGAACCTCGAATGTAAAGCCGTCATGTAAATCAGGGTCAATAACTAAACCAGCAGTTGAAAACGGATCTGCGAACATCTTATATAATGGAATATTCCATGCTCCTGGCTCTGTCTTATCTGCCATAAAAATTAAAACAGGTTCTGAAGGTCTTTCTTCAAATTCTAATTCAGCAACCCCTGGTCCCATTCCTTTGAGATTACCAGAAAAGGTTTCTTTCAACAAGTCTTGCCCAGCACCGTAAAGTTTCAACTCCTTAGCTTTTTCAGTACCTTTCTTAAAAATATCATAAGCTAAACCATGAATTTCTTGGTTATCTATGCCTTTCTGGTGAGTCATTATTAATTGTAAGTCATCACCGCATCTTGTGACATGACAATCTATTAACAAACCACTATTTCTTGCATTTTCCAATTCGACCCTAGCTAAATCTATAATAGCTGGATGAGAATCAGAGTGACCTACATAGCCTCCTATATCTGCCTTAATTACACTTAAAGTTACTCTCATACATTACAAATAGTTTACTCAGAATATAAAGGTTAAGTTATTTTTACTCCATTACAAACATTATGATAGTAGTTGAAAAAAATATAAATTTTAGGATTACATTACAAAAACAACACAAATATATACTGTTTTAAAACTATTCTTAATAGATTGAAATGTCAGCTTTTGATTCAATAAGATACACTTTAAATAATCAAACTGTCTATGAAATGCTCATCAATGGAGAGTGGATAAAATCTTCTACAAGAGAAACTATAGACGTGATAAGTCCTATAGATGGTTCTTTTGTTGCAAAAGTTCAGAAAGCCTCTGTAAAAGAGGCAGAGAACGCTGTTGAAGCAGCTTTCAATACAAAGCATATAATAGAAAAAATGGATGCTTTTGATCGAGCAAAAATATTAGACAAAGCCGGCGACTTGTTAGAGCAAAAAAAAGAAGAATTAATTAACACTATTTTTTGGGAAGCAGGAAAAACTAAAGAGCAAGCTAAGGGTGAAGTAGAAGCTTCTATACAAAGACTTCATTATGCTGCTGATGAAGCAAAAGAAATAAGAGGAGATTTCATAAAAGGAGATTTCGCTCCTTCTCAGAGAAAGACATTAGGAATGGTTATAAGAAAGCCTTTGGGTGTTTTATTAGCTATCACACCATTCAATTATCCTCTTTACACAGCNGTTTCAAAGGTTGCNCCNGCAATAGCTGCAGGAAATTCTATTGTAATGAAACCTGCAAGCGATGATCCCATTTGTTTGTTAATGTTTGCTAAGATAATGCAGGATACNGGTTTACCTAATGGTGTCATAAACGTAATAACAGGTTCAAGTTCAGANATAGGAGATGTTCTAGTNAAACATCCTAAAGTTGATATGATTTCTTTTACAGGNAGTACTGTTGTTGGNAGACATATTGCAGAAATAGCTGGAATGAANAAACTTCATTTAGAATTAGGGGGCAAAGCACCGGCAATCATACTTGAAGATTGTGATTTTAACTTAACTGTAAAAGAAGTTGCAAAAGGCTGTTTAAAGTACAGTGGGCAAAGATGTGATGCCATAAGTAGAATATTAGTTGTTGAAAGTATAGCTGATAAAATAGTTCCAGCTCTTGTTGAAGAAGCAAAGGGGTGGAAAATGGGAGATCCTAGAGATGAAACAGTTTTAATAGGTCCTTTAATAAATGAAGGGGCTGCTTTGAAAGTTGAAGAGCTGGTTAATGATGCTATAAATAAGGGTGCAAAGGTTTTGTACGGAGGAAAGAGGTATGGAAGATATTTTGAACCAACTGTTTTAGATAACGTAACTACAGATATGAGAATAGCATGGGAAGAAACCTTTGGTCCTGTTCTTACGATTTTAAGAGTTAAAGATTATGAGGAAGCAATAAAAATTGCCAATGATTCGGAATACGGTTTGGATGCCTGTATTTTTACAAAGAATATTGACAAAGCATTAGATGCAGGACAGAGAATAGAAGCTGGTTCTATTCATATAAATGCTCATCCAACTCATGGAATAGGTGCTTTTCCGTTTGGGGGGGATGAGAGCTCTGGTATGGGAAGAGAAGGTATCAAATATAGTATAGAAAACATGTCAAAAATTCATGTGATTGTCCATCATCCCAAGGAAGATTAAAAAATATTTTTTAATATTATCATTCTTTTTTTAGTAAAATATTAAAAGTAAGATAATTCAATATATGAGTATATGTCTGTTTTCAGAGCATATGACATCAGAGGAATTTATGGAAAAGATTTAACAGATGAAGTAATGAAAAGAATAGGAAAGGCTTTAGGAACGCTTCTAGAAGGAAACAAAACAGTTTGTGTTGGTCATGATGTAAGAAATTCTTCTGAAAGTCTTTATGAAGCTTTTTCCGCAGGATTATTATCAACGGGATGTAATATAAAATTTTTAGGGTTAATTCCAAACCCGGTTCTTTATTTCTATTCTTTCAAACACAAAGTTCTTGGGGCCTATATAACAGCATCACACAATCCTAAAGAATGGAACGGTTTAAAATTGGTAAGATCAACAGGGGTTAGTTTTATAGAAGAGCTTGAGGATTTAAAGAAAATATATCAATCTGAAAAATTTATTCAAGGAGATGGCAAAGTAACATCAGATAATGCTATAGAACAATACAAAAACTTCTTGAAAGAAATAATTGGAGAGGTTAGGGGAAAAATTGTTGTTGAATCCTTTGGAGGTACNGGTGTAGTTGCTTTANATATTTTNANAGATTTTGGTTTGAATGTAATTGGCTTACATGATAAAATTGATGGTAATTTCTATGGTTTTGAACCAGAACCACAAGGAGAAAACATGAAAATGCTTAGAGAAGCTGTTAAAAAAGAGGNGGCAGATTTNGGGGTTGCNTATGATTGTGATTTAGATAGATCTGTGTTTGTNGATGAAACANGTAGAGAACTTAATGGAAGTATGATGAGTCCTGTTTTTGCTGAANACATATTAAATAAAGAAAANGGTCCTATTTTGATAACTGCTGATTGTTCTAGTGAGATTGAAAAAAGAGTTAATGATTTAGGGGGGAGAGTTGTTTGGTGGAGAGTAGGTCATGGTTTTATAGAACAAAAAGGTTTAGAAGAAAATGTTTTATTTTCTGCAGAACAAAGTTCTCATTTTTGGTTCAACAGAATCTTTCCATTTTCGGATGGTATTCTTGCAACACTTTATCTTGGAAAGATACTTTCTGAAACAGATAAAAAACTATCAGAACTAGTAAACAAAACAAAAATTAATCCAATGAGAAAAATCTACATAGATGTAGATACCGATGATAACAAATTAAGAATTGTAAAAGAAATATCAAAGAAGTATCCAGATGCTCTTAATATAATGGATGGAGTTAAAATAAAATTAAACGATACTGAATGGGTTTTAATTAGGGCAAGCCAAACAACACCCACGATAAATATTTGTATAGAAGCGAGCTCAGAAGAAAGACTTGAAGAATTAATAGATAAATATACTGATCTAATAAAATCAGTTTAAGTAATATTTATATGCAAGTTCACTCATTCTTAATTTATGGATATTAAAAAAATATTGATAGGTTCGGCGATATACATTGTCTTGGCAATTCTGATAGGATATTTTGTATCAAGCTTTGCAATATACGCAGCAGCGATAGCAGCACTCATAGCAGGCATATACATGGGGAGAATGGCTTTATCATCAATGAAAGCTATTTTTAATGGTTTCGTCGTTGGCCTAGTTGGTGGGATAGTTGGTGGATTACTATCAACATATCTACCAACCTTTGGTGGCGTCTCTCTAGCAATACCTATGGGTGGATGGTTGAATTCTATGCTTGCTAGCTTCTTTGCAGCAGCTGTTCCCTGGCTTGCAATTCCATCAATGGCAATAGTAGGCTTCATCTGGGCCGCAATCGGTGGTTTCGTAGGATTCAAATATCTACACAAAAAGTAAGAAACAGTTTCATAATTTTGACTTTTTTCTATTTTTATTAGTTTTATTTAACCATAACAAATTTCTCTAAATTAATTGATTTGCAACTATAGAAGTTTTAGCAGCTTGAATTAAACTATAATTATATAATTGTCTGCTGTCTTTTAGATGAACCTTATAATATGGACAGGTATCATTCCATTCATTAAATTTAACTTCACACTCTTCATGATCACCTGTTAAACATGGTGCTTTAGGATAATATTTACATTTTATAGCCATTTTTTCTCCTTCTCCAAATTCATTTCATTTGAATGCAGTCAAAATAATTAAAGCAGAGGGAGAAGCCTTTTTATTTTTCGGACAACCCCTTTGGGTTTTTTCTCCTCTGCTTTTTTGAGAATATGAAAAGAGTTAAATATAAATATTATTAAAAATATTATAATAGTACTAAAAAATATTTTTTAATGATATTATGTGGATAGTTAAAGAGGAGGGGGGTAAGCATTCAAGCCTTCCTGCAAGGATATTGAAACCAGAAGAATTGAAAGCAGCAACGTCACCTCTTGCTTGGAAAATTCTACAGTTGTTAACAGAAAGACCATACTATCCCAAGGAAATTGGAAAGAAACTGAAAGTTCATGAGCAGAAAATTTATTATCATATAAGAAATTTAGAAAAAGCCAAATTGATTAAAGTTGTGAGAGAGGAGAGGAGACAAGGAGCAATAACCAAGTATTATTACATAACCAATCCAGCCTTGACCCTTATTCTAAAACCCCTGGAACCGACAACAAAATTCTTTAAGATGAGGCAGGAATATGAGAACTTTTTAAGTCCCTTTATAACTGAAGGAAAGTTTGATGCTGTTTTTGTAATGGGAAGTCCAGAACCACATGGTCCAACAAAGCAAAGAGGACACGATGGAATTTATGCTACAAATCTAGGTTTGTTCTTTGGGAGGTTTCTTAATTACTCGCCTACCAATTCTGTAAAATTAGACACAGAAATGAGAAAAGAAGATTTAAAAAACAATTTAATATTAATCGGTGGTCCGGCAATAAACCACTTAACATCACAAATTAATTCAAAGCTACCAATAAAGTTTGTAAAGGTAAAACATAATGGCAGTTATTATGATAGTTTTTATTCAACTATATCTAAAAAGAACTATACTGACGAAAGTTATGGTATAATAGTTAAAGCTAATAATCCTTTTGATAAAACTAAAAAAATATTGGTTTTAGCGGGTAGGAAATTCAAAGGTACTCAAGCAACAATGCTCGCCTTCTTGTTAAAGTTTGATGAACTTTGTGAAGGCAATTCTTATAAGAAGGGTTATCCTGCAAGAGTTGTTGATGGTTTAGATTTGGATAACGATGGGGAAGTAGATTTCGTAGAATTCATAGAATAAGTATTTAACTTTTTCTTTCAGTATTGGTATTATGTCATTATTTAGTGAAGAAGATATAGATAAAAATATTAATTTAGAAGATTATCCTGAAAGGGTTTTACAAGTACTCTGTCATTTATATAATGAAAACAAAAGAGGAAGAAAAATTATACCTCAAAATGAGTTTAATAATAAATTGTACATTCCAAGAGCATCGGTTTCTTATAGTACCAATAGATTAGAAGATGATGGTGTTATAGAAAAGATTCCTCTTGGTAGGAGAAGAAAGGGTATAAGACTTATTAGAGGAATTTCAGAAGAAGAATATAAAAAAATAAGGGTATATTTAGTTCGTTAAATTTTTAATATTTCTATGATGATAAAATTTCTTCCATTTTTCCTTTAATTTTTTCTGCATCTTTAAGTAATTGTTCATACATTGAATAAAGTTCAATAAAATTATTTCCTTCTTTTGTTTTATAATAAATTATAGATTTTCGACGACCTTCAAATCTCTCTTCATATCTTACTAGTCTACATTTTAGCATATTTTTTAAATATTTTTTTCCTACAGCAGGATTCAAATTAGCTTTTTCTAATACATGCCTATATACAGAACCTTCAGAATCAATAGATTGAAGAACATCTTTTGTAATCTGTATTTTATTTCGGGTTTTTCTCATCATAAATAAATTCTATAGTTAAAAATTTAAGGGTTTCATACTATTTTTTCATTTCTTCTTTCAAAACTTTAGCAACCATGTTTCCCGCTATTCTTCCCCTAACTTCCTTCATAACTAATCCCATCAAAGGAGAGAATCTTTCTTTTTCTACTAAATCTTTATGTTTTCTTAAAATTTTTCTTACGATTTCTCTTAATTGATTCTCACTTAAAACTTTTAAACCAGTTTCTTCTATTGCGTCTTTTACTAATATCTTTTCTTTAGACATTATTTCTAATATCTCTGGGATTGCTTCTTTAGAAACTTCTTTTTTCTTAACACAAGAGAATAGTTCATCAAATTGCTCTTCAGAAACATCGACATCAATTCCGCTTCTTCTTAAATATACTGTTGTAGAAGTGAGAGTACTTGCAACTAAAAGAGGGTCATATTTCTTATGTAATTTCTCAAACATTTCTAAATATTCACTTTTTATGATTTGATTTACCATTTCTTTAGGCAAAAATTTTGAGAATCTTTTTGCTTTCTGCTCCCAGGTTTCCGGAATTCGTATTTTAGACAACAATTTTTTATCGATTATAATAGGTGCTAAATCAGTTTCAGGATAAAGTCTTTCTCCACCTGGAAGAGGCCTTGTATATTTTGTTGTCCCATCTTCCAATGCAACTCTTGTCTCTTCTTTAGGAGTCTCACCTTTTTCAATTAATCCAAGCTGTCTCTTGATTTCATTTTCAATTACATCTTGTAAAATGTCAAGTTCCTGAACACCCTTTATTTCAACCCTTGCTCCTTTTTTAATGGAAACGTTAACATCCTGTCTTGTAACACCAATTCCTCTCTGACTTTTTCCTGTAGATCTAACAATCATCCCCAATTTTTCTGCAACCTCTTTGGCATGCTCAGGGTTTTTTATATCAGGAGCGGTCCCTATTTCAATCAAAGGTATGCCTAGCCTATCTAAACGATATGTTATCTCATCTCCATCTTGCTTAACAATGCCAGCTGATTCCTCTTCTAAGCAAATATTAGTTATTCCAACTTTCCCTAAGGATGTTCCAAGAACCCCGTTTAAACCAACAACAGCTGTCCTCTGAAAAGAACAAACATTAGAGCCATCGATAACAATTTTTCTCATTATATGAATTTCATTTGGTATATCAGCCTTCAACATCTTTGTTATTTGCAGAGCAATTTCCAATACTTCTTTATTTATAACTCTAGGTGGTTCCTCATCAATGCATATCAAACATGTTTCCTCATTATAACAATTGTAAAAGAAGGTTCTATCTCTTAGATACTCGTACATGGCAGCAACATCAACTTGTCCAAGCTCGCCTGCAACAGGTCTTAACTTTCTTTTAATAATTAATATTGGTTGTTTTTCAGAAAATCTAGGCTTACAATTACAAAATAGTTTTGTTTTCGTATCAAGCCTGTTATGAATTTCCAACCCACATTTAAAACCAATCTTTTTATAATCGATCATTTTTACACCAAGAATGCATCTATCTCGCTCCTTTCTGCAATTTCTCCAGCTATATTGGTAAGCATCAATTCTCTTACTTTTTCTAGATTTTTAGTGTGTCCTAATACCCATCCGAGCTTAACATAAGCTGTTTCAGGAAGCATATCTTCTCCGGGTATAGCCTTTGTTTCATTAAAGAGAATTCTTAAATTAGTGTAAACTCTTGGGTTAATTCTTCCATAAATTGTTTGTGGTGCAATAACAACAGGTATTCCATCTTTCGTAATCTTCTTAATTGGTGGTATCCATGATTTTTTAGCAGAGGTCGGAACATGGCCCATCCCAGTTCCTTCTATAACAAAACCCCTGTAACCCTTTTTAATGAAAAAGTTCAAAATCTCTGGATCGCTATTAGGGTAAACTTTTAATAAAGCCACTTTAGGTTCAAATTTGATATCAGCAACAACCCCTTTAGAATCATCTCTTTTCTTGTACCTCTTATTTAAAATATCAGTTTTTCCATCAGGAAAAATCCTTGCTAAAGGCATTTCATTTATACTTCTAAAGGCATCCCTTCTCGTAGTATGCATTTTTCTAACTTTGGTTCCTCTCATGAAATAACAATAGTGATCGTCAGTAGAACCGTGCATACAAATCCCTACTTCTCCGATATTCGAAGTAGCAATGCGAACAGCACAAATAAGGTTCATGAAAGAATCAGAGCTTCCTCTATCAGGAGATCTCTGAGAACCAACTATAACAACAGGTTTGTAAAGATTTTTTAACATAAATGAAAGAGCAGCAGAGGTAAAATGCATGGTGTCGGTTCCATGGGTTACTATTACTCCCTTGTTCTTGTTTACCTGTTTGGCAACTTCCTTTGCTATTTTTTGCCAATCCTTATAATCTATATCCTCTGACATTTTCTTTAAAGGAGAGGAAACATCTTTCAGATAAGCAATATCCTTTAACTCTGGTATATTCGCCAATAATTCTTCGGGTTTCTCTAGAGCATGAACACCACCGGTTCTGTAATCAACTCTAGAGGCAATAGTGCCTCCTGTTGTTACCATAGCAACTCTAGGTTTATTAGGATCAAATTTTATTTTCTTATATTCTACTTCAACTGTTTTCTTTGGGGCCCTTTTCAATTTCTTTATTTTCATTCCCCTTTCATACTTTACACCTATGTTATACCCGCTATCTAGTTTTATAACAATAGAATCCTTATCTCCTGTATCAGCTCTTGGCATTAGAAATCCTTCATAATTCTTCTTTCCTTTTTTCACCAAGACCCTGTCTCCAATTTTAATGTTCTTGAGAAGTCTGTTAACTTGTTTGGAATAATTTTCCAGCATACAATAGAATTGTGAAATTTTATATTTAAAATGAAAGGTCTATTTCAAAGGTGTAACCTTTATTCCCTTGTCCCTCTTCTTAACCAGTTTTTTAAACTTGCAACTAGGACAGGTTATCCACTGCACCAACTTACTATCTATAATAAGTTTACTATCTATAATAAGTGCTTCTTCCCCACACTTGGGACATCTTATCCTATCCTTACTTTCCTCACTTGGTGCAATTTGTCTTACAGCCATATTAATCAAATCTCCCTCTTTTTATTTCAACGTGTATATCTTCATGTAAATCAGGAAATCTTCTAGAAAATTCATCCAAGTCCATCAGCATCTGAGGCTTGTTAATAAAACAGACCTGATCCATATCACTACTAGATTCATATTTCCCATTAATACTAAACCTCTTTGCCTTGCTTAAGGTTAGTTTACAAAAAGGATATTTTAGCCTAAAAAGCTTGTCGAGCATTACATCTTCCAATTTTCCCACAACTATAGATGTATTCAAATCAACAGCCACAACCTCATTTAATAATGTTCTTGCCTTCTCTCTGCTCTTCTCTATTTTAGAATACCAACCTTCAGGAAGTTTTTCTAAATCTTCCATAATATTAGTTAAGATGATAAATATTTATAAAATAAGCAAACATACGACATCCAGAAATCAACTCATATGAATCTCTAAAACATCTAGTTTTCCGTTCTTTTTCTCCTCTTTAAAAGAATAAATGTAATCAGTATGACAAGAGCAACCACAATATAAATTATTGTATTTGATGTTCCACCAACAATAACTCCTTTCTCCGCTGCGTACACAACACAAGTAGACTCGTGAGAAGTGCATGTAAATTCTCCTGTAATTAAATCGACAATAGCTGAAACAACTGTATATGTATTTTCATGATTTATTTCACATCTCTCCGTATTCAAGTTAACTTTACCACTAGCTATAAGTTGAATAAGATTATTTTTAGACCCGATAATTGTTCTTTCGAGTTCAATATCTTTATGACATTGTTTTAGTTTAGATACTGCCTCTTCTCTAGAAATTATAGAATTGATTTCATATTCTGTCGCTTTCATAGCGCCTATACTATCATCAGAAAAAACCATATTATGTAAAAATTGGCGAAACTCATCAAATCTTCTTGTTATTTCCTCATCACTCAACCACACCCAGTCTCCATTAGAAAGTTCTTTAATGTAAATTATTTCTCTATCTGTATTTTCAGTTTCTACCCAATCGTACTTGAAAGTATACTGTATACCCGCACCCAAAAGATTGTTATCAACTTGTGTCTCTATGACACTCACATTAATATGATCTCTTAGGTATTTTTCAGAGATGTTTCTTAAAATAAGACTCTTCCACTTATCTAAAACTTCTTTTGTGAGTTCCAAATATATTGAATAATCAGTAGTTTCATATGTAGGAATAATTAGATACTCATCACCATCCCAATTTCCAACNCAGCTTCTTGTTCCTACACCCCTATAAGCACAATAGCCTTTATCTGCTACTTTAGTTACAAAATTTGCTGTGCCATTTGTTAATCCTACATAATAAGGATCTGGGTCTATTTGAATACTAACTTGAGTATCAATAGGACATCTCAAACAAAATGTCTCAAAACCGTAACAGCCTTTACATTCATCATTATTTAAACACGGTTCTCCAAGATTAGTTTCACATTTCTCTGGTAGAGTTTCGTTAGTGGATACTGTTTCGCTTATTATAAGTACTCCTTGATCTTGAGAATAAGCTATGTCCATAATAAAAAAACTTAGTAATAAGATAAGGACTAAAAACCTTTTCATAGTATAAGTTATTTAGTTTAACTAAAAAATCTATCGATTTTATTAGGTAAAAACTTACAATTAATCAACTCATATGAATCTCTAAAACATCTTTGTCTTCTAGTTTATACTCCAAACCCACCCTTTCCCCTGGATACTTGGAAGAACCCCAAACTCTAGCAAATTTGAAATATTCAAAAAAGTCTTTATGAAGTCTTTTAGAAGCATCTTTAACACTAGAGCCTCTTTTCAGAACAAGTGGTTTTTTAACAGCCTTTTTTCCAGGCTCCTTGCAGTAAACCCTTATTAAACCCAACATTTCCCAAACCTCTCTTTCAACTTTCTCAATATTCTTACCTATCATTACTCCAGCTGTAGGATTGTTAATTCTAAAATTCTTCAAGATAATTTCCAATTCTTCCCTTTCATTCTCGTTTCTATAAAGCAAGATAACCCCATCAGAGGCCTTGGCAATGCTCATTAAAGAAGGCTTAAATGTTGACGGTATTTCAATTATTTGGATTTTAACTCCTCCATAGTCCCAAGTTCCAATCTCTGGTTTGGTTGTTGTGAAGGGTATATCAGAAATTTTAGGCTTGGCATTTGTTAATTTTGATAAGAGAGTAGATTTACCAGAGTTGGTCATGCCTATTATACATATTTGAGCATCTCCCTCCTTTGGTATTGAAACTGACTTTCTCGCAGCCTTTGCTATTTTTTGTCTTTTTAATTTAGCTAATCTCTGTTTCAATTGTTTTCTTAAATTTTCTCCACCTTTATGAGATGGTGCCTCTTTTATCATTTCTTCTAGAGCTTCTATTTTTTCCTCTCTGGTCTTTGCTTTCTGATACCTTTCCTGAGCTAGTGCATAAGCAACTGTCACATTGGTAGGCATAATTAGAATTTATTGGTCAAGTTTTTAAATTCAGATTATATTAGAATTTAATAATATTCTGGGCTGTATTCTCCGCCTTTTGGTTCAAAGTAAATCTCTTCTTCCTCTTCTTCTTCCTCTTCCCCTCTTTCTCTCTTAAAAAGTTTTTTAATGGTTTTCCAGTATTTTATAAAGGTTATAAGAATTATTATTGCCACAATAGCTATTGCTGCTGTCCATATTATTGAGCTGTAATCAGGTATTTCAGCATAAAGAGCGCTAATCATTGGTTCTATATC
>JGI24422J19971_10002282_pt1 | contig 11888 bp, 9 predicted proteins | sample DeeMarSWOR152_54_FD_19971 | JGI IMG/M metagenome (IMG submission 19971) | reverse complement strand
CTTGCCGACTTCAGGGAGGCCATGAGACGAAACTACAACCTCTACAAGGCACTTAACGTAAGATTGGGATTCTCGCGGAAGGACGATGTATTCCCCGATCGGTGGTTTGAGCCACTGGAGACCACGGATCGGGGCACGTTGTTACTGTGCGACTACTTTGGAACACCGCTGTCACGGGAGGACTGCGAGAAGCTGCTCGACGACTACTACGATGAGCGAGGCTGGGATACTGAGACGGGGATTCCCGCTGAGAACACCCTGATCGACTGTAGCCTGGAGGATGTTGCAAAGGATCTCAAAACAAGAGGTTTTTTCAAATAGGTATGTACCGCAATTGATGGAATCATCTCTTTTTAGGACATAACGGGTATATGACCATAAGGCTTAGAGGGGTCTGGCTATGAAATTATTTGAGAAGGGGAAGATAGGCACGCTCACCGTGAAGAATCGTATAGTAATGGATGCCATAAACATACAGCTCGGATCACCAAGCGACGAAGCGGCATTGGGGCAGCGTGCGGTTGACCTCTATGCTGCTCGAGCAAAGGGTGGGGTAGGGCTGATAAAAACTACCTTCATGCGCACGAATCGAAAACTCGAGCTCTCAATAGGAGGACCAACCGTTCACAGCACGAGGTCGGGCCGGTGGCTCAATGAGATTGCGCAAGCGGTGCATGACTACGGCGCCAAGGTATGCGTACAGTTGACCATAGGGGTAGGGCGTATCCCAGTTCCGAACCCAAATCTTCCCCACGGTGGTCTTGTGGCACCATCTCCTCTGCCCAGCTTTCGGAGTCCTGAGGGTGAGTTGCCTCGTATAGGGCCCGGCAGGTACCCTGCCCAGGGCGAAAAATACGTAATAACACGCGAGCTGACCGTAGAGGAAATCGAGGAATTGGTGCGGGACTATGAGTTTAGCGCGAGGGTCATTGCACTAGCAGGAGTAGATGCTATCGAAATTCATGCACACCAGGGATATCTTCTGGACGAATTTATGACCGCGCTCTGGAACAAACGCACCGATCAGTACGGGGGGAATCTAGAGGGGAGGATGAGGCTTCCGTTGGAGCTCGTGGCAGCGGTGAGGAGGGCAGCGGGACCGGACTACCCGATACTCTATAAGTATCCGCTCACCCACTATCTGGAAGGGGGACGGGAGATTGAGGAAGGCCTTGAAATAGCTCGGATGCTCGAGGCAGCAGGTGTGAATGGCCTCACCATTAACGCCGGCTGCTACGAGACTTACAGTTTAGCTCAGCCGCCGACCACCCAACCTCGGGGCAATGCCGTACACTTGGCGGAGGCCACCAAGAAGGCGGTGAACATCCCTGTTATCTGCTCGGGAAAGCTGGGATATCCGGATTTGGCCGAGCAAGTTCTGCAAGAGGGGAAGGCGGACTTCATCGGTTTGGCCAGGTACCTGCTTGCCGATCCGGAGTGGCCGAACAAGGTGAGGCAAGGAAGGGTGGAGGATATAAGGCCCTGTCTCGGGTGTCACGAGGGATGCATCGCGAGGGTGAGGAAGAACCATTACTGTAGCTGTGCGGTGAATCCGGCTACGGGTATTGAAAGGGAGTTGGCCATAACCCCGGCGGAGAGGAAGAGATCGGTATTGGTGATCGGTGGAGGCCCTGCTGGCATGGAGGCAGCCAGGGTTTCCGCTCTGAGAGGTCACAAGGTTACCATTTGGGAGAAGGCAAGTACCCTCGGAGGTAACCTGATACCAGCTGCGGTGCCTGATTTTAAGGATGACTATCGGCGTCTTCTTGAGTATCTCCGCACCCAAATTAAGAAAGTCGGAGTGACGGTGGAGCTCGAAAAGGAAGCCACGCTGGAAGCTATCAAGGCGTTTAATCCCGAGGTAGTCTTCGTTGCAACCGGTGCCTCGCACATTATTCCCGAAATAGAGGGCGTAGAAAAGGGAATGAAAGCAGGAAGGGTTGTAACCGCTATTGACACCCTGTTGGGCAAGAAGAACGTGGGAGAGTCAGTAGTGATAATTGGTGGCGGTTTGATTGGCTGTGAAACGGCCCTTTACCTCGCAAAACAGGGCAAGACGGTAACCGTGCTCGAGATACTGGATACCGTGGCATCGGATATGGTATGGGGAAATGCCCTCGACTTGGTGAAATTGCTCGATGATCACGAGGTGACTATCCTGACTGAAGCGAATACGCAAAAGATCACGGAGCGGGGAGTTGATTTCATCGACCAGAGCGGTGAGGCGAAAACCATGCCAGCCGACACCGTGGTAATAGCGGTTGGCCTGAAGGTTGCGGACGAGGCGTTCATTGGGACCTTGGAGGATAACCTGCCGGAGGCACATGTTATCGGTGATTGCGTGAAACCCCGTAAGATACTGAGCGCAATCTGGGAAGGCTACCGGAGAGCACGGGTGATTTGAGCAAAGGAATCAGGATTACCATTTCCGTGAGGCCTGTATCATATGGCAGTCGGCCGTTAAACCGGCTGTTTTGTTATGTTAGGAAAGAGGGGTTCTTTCGGCAGTTTTTAGGCAACGGAAAACTGTTTAAGTTCAACTTCTGTGAGAAAAAAGGAGTTTAAGATGGCAGAGAAAGACATAGACTTATCAGGAAAGGTGGCCCTCGTGACGGGTGGAAGCAGAGGCCTCGGAAGGGATATTGCGTTAGCAATGGCGGAAAGGGGCGCAAAGGTGGCCATCTGCAGCAGAAAAAGGGAAAATCTTGATCAAGCTGTTAAGGAGTTTCAAAACCGTGGCTTGAGCTTGATGGCAAGAGATGCCCACGTTGCCAGGTCAGATCAAGTCGAGGCCCTTTTTCAAGCCATAGATGAGGAGTTTGGTAGGCTTGATATTCTCATCAATAACGTGGGCACCAATATTCTGACACCTGCCGTGGTAGAGGCTGACGAGGGACTATGGGATAGGATCATCGATACAAGCCTGAAGAGTGCTTTTCTGGTTAGCTCTCACGCAGTCAGGCTTATGAAAAAGGCCGGTGGTGGAAAAATCGTGAATATCTCCTCAATTGCAGCCCGAAGGGCCAGCAGGGGTATGGGAATCTATTGCGTGGCCAAGGCAGGACTGGAGATGTTAACCAAGGTTCTTGCAGTTGAGTTAGCCTCAGAGCATATCAACGTAAATGCCGTTGCACCCTGCATGGTAAGAACCAAATTCAGTGAGCCGCTCTGGAGCAATGAGGGCATTTATAACGAGATCATCAAAACAATCCCCATGGGCAGGATTGCCGAGACGGGCGATGTAGTTGGTGCAGTTCTTTTTTTGGTTTCTGATCTTGCGAATTTTGTGACCGGGGATGTTATCACCGTGGACGGAGGATCGATGGCGTGATGAATGCCTTTAGCTTACGGATAGGGCTACTAGCTAACCCATTCTTTGAGGAGGATAGTGCTATTGAGCTTGCTTCCACTTGTATTTCCCATACTTGAGGTACCCCTGAACGTTGTTCAGTCGGGTGTCAGCATTGTTTTCACTCGGTATGACATTTCCCGGTATTAAGGGCTGAAGGTTCTTCATCAAATCCTTGCTCCCGCAGCCACTTGAGATAATCGCCTCGATATCCCAAGCGTGAGCCCACAGTTTATTGACAACTTCGGCAATTTTCCCAGCCAAAACCGAGTAAGCCTGATCTCTGAGGCTAGAAATGTTGAATTTCTTCACTCTTATGGTTATTGCGCCAGCTTTAACTGCCTTATAGAGACGGTAGAGTTCTATGGCAATACCAGTCATCTCCCGGAGGTGATTCGCGATTTCATCGAAACTCGTTGAAATTCCCGTCTCTACAGTACAGCTCCCACGATCGACATACTTCATGTGATCCAAGATCGTAGAATCCGTAATACGAAATCCGACATCAATTACGCCAACCTTCTTTTTGNTTAATTCCTTATGGGTGACCTCACCGTTGCTATTCATCTGGAGATTGAAAACGCTCCCCACCGGTTGAGGCAGNATGTACACCTCATCAATGGTTATTTTTCTCGAAACCTCACTGCCATCGGTGTTGTGATAGGTAATGGTGTGATGGCTTGTGCGTTCTTGCTTCTGGTGGTCCGCAAAAAACGCATCAGCAGGGATATGGCTTAATCAGGGCGATTTTCAATTCTTTCAGGCTGGTCAGGGATAGTGATTGATACCTGCTTAATAGAGCGCTTATCCGCTTGCGTTACAATGAATTGCAAACTGCCGAATTCAAACCGTTCGCCAACTCGGGGTATCCTCTCCATGTGCTTAAGAAGAAAACCGGCCACTGTTTCATAGTCGTCCTTTGGTAGTTCCAATTTAAGGTGATCATTTAGCTCATCTATTTCCATGCGGGCATTAATGAGGTATTTGTTTCTTCCAATCCGCACAAAGAAATGCTCTTCCTTATCATACTCATCGTATATCTCGCCGACAACCTCCTCCAGTATGTCTTCAATGGTAACAATGCCTATGGTGCCGCCGTATTCGTTTACCACTATTGCGATGCTATTTCCCTCGGTTCTCAGCTGCTTCAGAAGCTCATCGACGGGAGCAGTATTTGGCACATAGGGAGCGGGACGCATTAGGTCCTTAAGGGTCTGCGTTTTTCGCTGGGCAGTGAGCAGGTCAAAAGCGTGGACAATGCCCATGATATTGTAAGCTTCCTCAGAATACACGGGTATCCTTGAGTAACCTGTTTTCTGGGCGAGTCTTATAGCGTCATCAATGCTCTCACCTATCTCAAGTGCGGCCACGTTCACGAGCGGGATCATGATGTCCTCGACTTCGGTCTCAGAAAAATCAAATATGCGCTCAACCATCTTCTTCTCTGCCGTTCTCAAGCTGCTGTCTATATTCCACGTGGCCAGGTAATTTTCGAGGTCTTCTCTTGTAGTGTGAGGGGTGAACTGAGTGCTTTCCATCCCCAAAAGCTTCACAAATAGCCTCGTAGCCCATGCCAAAGTTGCCACAAATGGATAAAAGACTACCGAGATAACCCTCAGAGGATAAACCAGATACGGGGTTATCTGTTCGGCATGATACCGGTAAACGGTCTTGGGAACAATTTCGCCAAGAATAAGTATGATCGGTGTCATTATAATTATGGTTAGGTATTTATATTGCCCGCCGAGGTAGCTGATAACCAAAAACGTTGCAACCGCATTGCTCAGCACCACAGAGATATTGGTGCCAAGAAGTGTAGTCGAGAAGAACTTCTCTGGGGCGTGGAGCGAAGCATCAACCAGGCCAGCTCTTCTAGAGCCCTGCTCAGCAAGGGCTCTCATCCGTGCTCTATCCACAGAAACCATGGCAGTTTCTGTCCCTGAAAAAAACCCCTCGCAAAAGATGCAAATCAGGATAACAAGTATCCACAGGGAGAGCTCAATCACTGTTCTTGCCCTCCCTGTCGGTTTCGTCGATTATCTCGCCAAAGAGCTCCTCAAGTATATCCTCCAGGGTCACCATCCCGACTGTTTTCCCTTGGCTGTCTACCACTATCCCAATATGGCTTTTGTTTTTCTGAAACTGAAGGAACACAGACAGGGCATTTCTGCTTTCAAGAAGCAACGTTGGCTTTCGCAGGATAGATTTGATGGTCAGCCGTTTTTTCCCCTGAGACCCTTTGAGTCGCAGGAGATCTTTTGCGTGGACAAATCCAGTAATCTCATCAAGGCTTTTTCTGTAAACCGGGTAGCGGGAAAACTTCCTTGTCTCGATAACTTCCATTAATCCGTCTTCGCTGATGTCTAGAGGTACTGGCACAATTTCTTCCCGCGGTACCATGATATCGGATATGGTAATGTCATCCAGGAGAAATGCCCGGTGAATGAGATCGCGCTCATCGGGCTGTACAGTTCCCTCCCTGCTGCCTATGTCCACCATGGACCTGAAGATTCCCTCATCGATATTCACTGAATCGAGGGGCTGTTTGGTTGGGTCTTTCACAAAAAGCCCTATAAATACCTTAGCAGCGGAGTTGAGGCTGTGACGAAGCGGGGAAATTGCAGTCGAAAAAAGATGGAGTGGATAGGCATTAGAGGAGGCAATTTTCTCAGGAAATTTGACAGCTATCGTTTTTGGTATTATCTCCCCGAGGAGCAGAAGCACAGGAACAGTCACAACCATAGAGCAAAAAGGCAGAAAGCGATCACTGATTATGCCACTTGCAAGAGAATAAAAAAGCGCGGCAGCGACAACTGAAATGGATATGTTAACAATCTCGTTGCCAATAAGCACGGTGGCCAGAAAGGTGCTTGGAGCCCTTAAGAGGCTCCCTATGTATTTGAAACTTGAATCCTTTCGGATTCTTCTGCGACGCAGCCTGACCTTACTGAGTGAGAAGAAGGCCGTCTCAGATGAGGAAAAGAAGCCCGAAAGGCACAGCAACAGAAGAATAGCTAAGATCTTTATGTACGTGTACATCTCCTTTTAAGAAAGGCAAATGCGGTAATCGTGGTAAGCTTGATACGCTGTGGGGTGGAAGGATGAANTTGTTGAAGAGCGTCTTCCATTAACTGATTTTCTGGTTCATATGCTGCCAGTATACAAATAAACCATATCAGCTGCTCTCCAGCAAGTCAACCTAAATGCATCCTCCGCCTAAAGGGAGAGCGGTCATAGGATACTGAACTAACCTATTTCGGTGACTCAGAAGGGCAATCCCAAATGCGGCATAACTGAGCGAAACGGCAAGAAATGTTGTGGAGCCTTAGCAAGAACATGATAAACGGACTGTCCTGAGATTTGGAGCATGAGGAGGAACAACGCATTAAGGTGTTATTATGAGAGGCGCTTCTCCCACTTCTTCCTTTTGCCTGTCTGGACCGCCCGTGATCATGTAGATGGATTTCAAAAGGAGGTTCCAGATGAAGGGGTTGGGATCAACTGATCTTAAGGGCTTTTGGAGATCGATAGCGGCGCTGAGGGCCGCCCTGGCCTCCCTTTCCCTTCCACCCTTATATAGGACATAGGCCATTTCCTCCAAACGCCTTCTCCACAGAAGCCTCTCGTTTTCCGGAAATAGCTCCTGCAAGGCCGTCATATAGATGCCATTGATTCGCGCATCTTTCTGCTCGCGAGTGAGCACAATCTTGCTCTCCTGTGCTTCCCCGAGGCTGGCAACATACGTCTGCAATGCCTCACGGGGCAGAAACCATGTGGAGAATGGCATGACCTCGTGTAGTGTGCTCGACTCCCTCAAGAGGTCTCCCCGATCCTTGACCTCATCCTCCCTTATGAATTGGTAGATTATGGGCAGGGGGTCATTCCACGTATTGGCTCCAAATTCACGTTCAGCCTCATGATATCCCTGCGGAAGGGCCTTTGAGGTGCTCCGCATAAGCGTTGATGCCTCCTTGAGGAGATGGAAACAGTAAGCTCCTGGCGCTGCGACAATAGGGAAATCTACTGAGGAGAGTGTTGTGTTCACGAATTCATCAAAGCGTTTCTTGCTAAACTCATTAAGGCTAAATTTCTCCATTCCTTTCAGATCGTTCACGATGCTGAAGAGCACGAGAAGGCCTCTGCGAGCTTGCGGTTTAGCGATCACAATGATTCTGGATCCAGCAGCGTCAATTGCGCCCAGGTGTCCCTGGATTTGTGCGGGTTTTGGAGCTGTTAAGACAGGTCGCTCTTTCGGGGTCGTCTCTTCCCACGTGACGCCCCTTTGCCGCAATTTATAGAGCGCTCTCTTTGTCGACTTGATAACAGCCTTGTCTTCTGTTGTAGCAATAATCTCGGTAAGGAGTTGGGCGGTTTGAGGCGTAGGAATCCTGGCCAAGGCCTCTATAAGGAAAATAGCAAGGTGAGGCTCCTTTTCCAAATAGGAGGAGGTCACCTTTAGAAGCTCTTCCAGTGGCACGTTCTGACCCTGGGCGATCTCTATTTCACGCACCATCTGGTCTATTTTTTCCACTGTTGTGGCATCTATTTTTTTATGCTTTCCCCTTTTGCCCATCGGCTTTCCCTTGCTGCCCTTCAGCTAATGTGGCTGCCACATTTGTCTTGTGGCTCTTTGAAAGTATATGGTAGGGGTAGGTGCGTGTAAAGGAAAAAGGCGCTTACGCGTGGGGCTTCACAGATTGGGTCTAAGGAATGCAGAAGGATCATAACAGGATTCTCAGAAGTTGGAAGATGTACGATTGGGCCAACTCGGCGTTCGCAACTACCATTATGGCAGCGGTGCTACCAGAGTTCTACAGTTCAGTTGCGGGCTCAACCCTTGATAGCACAACAGCAACGAGTTATTGGGGCTATGCAAATACCATCGCCATGCTAGTTATCGCAGTTGCAGCGCCTATCTTAGGAGCAATCGGAGACCACTCCGGTGGCAAGAAGCTGTTTCTTGGAGGATTTGCAGCCCTCGGAATTTCAGCAACGGCCCTTTTGGTCGGTACTGGCAATGGGATGTGGTTCTATGCGTCGGTTTTGTACATTTGTGGAAGAGTTGGTTTTGCCGGCGCCAACGTTTTCTATGACAGCCTACTGCCCCATGTAGCCAAGCCGGAGGAGATCGACAGAGTGTCTGCAGAGGGTTACGCCTATGGATACCTAGGGGGAGGGATTCTTCTGGCAGTTAATCTTGTTATGATTATGATACCTGATTTATTTGGCATCCCGAATGCTGAATGGGCCTCACGTATATCATTTGTCACAGTAGCCCTGTGGTGGGCCCTGTTTTCCATACCAATCTTCAAAAATGTCTCTGAACCGAAGGCCATAGTTGCTCGAGATGAAAGCCGCAATCCTGTGTTTGCTGGATATCAGAGGCTCAGAAAAACCTTACGGGATGTGAGAAGATTCAAGGAGTTGGCCAAGTTTCTTGTGGCCTTCTGGCTTTATAACGATGGGGTAGGAACCATCATCATTATGGCTGTGATATTCGGTGCGGAGATCGGGATCGGCACCACACACCTGATCGGAGCTATCCTGATGGCGCAGTTCCTCGGGATCCCCTTTACCCTGTTTTTCGGCAGGCTCCCCAAGAGGCTGGGGACCAAGAACTCGATCCTCTGTGCCTTGGGCATCTATATCATCATCACCATCCTCGGCTATTTCATGCAAAAACCGCTTCACTTCTGGCTTCTGGCATTCCTGGTGTCCATGGTGCAGGGCGGTACCCAGGCCCTCAGTCGATCCATGTATGGGTCCATGTCGCCACCGTCAAAGTCAGCGGAATTCTTCGGCTTCTATAACGTGAGCAGTAAATTCGCTGGCATCATCGGTCCGGCCCTGTTCGGGGTGGTCGGTCAGCTCACCGGCAGGAGCAGGTTGAGCATTATCGCAATTGTCTTATTCTTTGTGGCAGGAGCGGCTGTGTTAGCCATGGTGGATCATGAAGGAGGTATGAGGGCTTCAGCTGAGGCAGAGCACTTGGGCAAAATAGAGGAGGCAGCTGACAAGCAGTAGCCTATCTGAGGGTTACATCGCCGAAAATAATCCGATGAGACCGACCGGTTTTGTCCTTGAGAATTAGCGCCCCGTCATTGTCAATGTCCTGGACTTCTCCGCTGTATTCTGTGTCAATTGTCTCAACGGTAACACGCTGTCCCACAATGTTGGCAAGTTCCTTCCATCGTCTCCTGATAGGCTCAAATCCAATGCTTTGCAATACCTCATAATAGTCTTCATGCCATTTGAGGTATTCCTGTGCAAGAGCCACCCGGGGGAATTGCTTTCCCGTCTCCATAAGAATAGAGGTCGCTTTCCCTTGGATCTCATCCGGGAATCGGGGTGTGTGAACATTCAGCCCCAGGCCAGCCACGACATAGTTTATGCGTTCACCCTTGGTACTCATCTCTGTGAGAATCCCTGCCAGTTTTTTTCCATTGGCGAGAATATCATTGGGCCATTTTATGGCGATCTCTAACCCGGACATTGAGAGCAGGGTTTCGGCGATAGCAACAGCAGTTAAGAGCGTTATTCTTGGTGCTTCTCGAGGGGCAATCTTGGGTCTTAGTATGAGAGAAAGGTAGATACCGTCTCGAGGGGGCGAAAACCAGTTTCTCGCCTTCCTCCCTCTTCCTTTGGTTTGCTTTTCAGATAGCACAATTGTACCTTCTGATGCGCCGCGGGCCGCGATATCCTTTGCTCGGATGTTGGTGGAGTCTGTTTCCGTAAAATAGAGAATCTCTTTTCTGCCGAAAACCCTCGTACCCAGGCCCTCGCGGATTCTTCGAGGTACCAGTAGATCTGAGGCTTCTTGGAGGAGATACCCCCGCCTCCGCGATGATTCTATCCTGTAGCCGTCTTTCTTCAGCAGAGATATATACTTGCTCAGAGACGATCGAGTGACCGTTATCCTTTTGCAAAGGGCTTCAGTGGAAACCCAATTCCCTTCGCCCTCCTCAAGCAATAAAAGTATTTGATCCCTTACACCCATGGGCAAATGATCCATACGAGCAAAGTTCCGCCGTTTCTGAACGTCTTTGGGCTATAACCTATGAGAGCTGCTTTTGCTTCTGAACAAAAGGCAAAGTCAAGAGCGCATGTGGTATGATTAATACATCCAGATCAGGCCGCCCCATATGCTTAACGGCAAACTCCAGGGCCTGGGTCATTGTTGTTACGGCGATCATCTTCGTCGCTTCTACCACCTGCGGAAATTCCGCACCAACCACAACAACGGGGTTCACCTCTAGTACCTTTGCCATGATAAAGGCCCTCTGTGCGCCAGCTTGGTAGCCCCGTCGACGCATTTTTTCCTGGAGAGCACGCATGTTTGGCGCTAATCGCATTTCGTCATAGAACCGCTGCTCACCAATGCCCTGACCCGCGCCCTCCTCGCACCTCGCCGGGGTGATAATGACACCCCCAGTTTTCACTACCGGGCTTGGTGCAAAGAATATGTAACTGGCAGCTCGGCTTGCCTGATAGAGATTCGTGTCCTTGGGAAACCCCACACCGCCAATGACCACATCGTACTCATGAGGTAGAGGCACCGTATACAGGTTGTGAGCTACTTTAACTAAGGCGTCAAAAGCAGTTTCCGGCTCACCCCCATAGATCGCTACTGGCCTTTGCCCTTCGTCTAGAACGACGTTGAGGATAAAACGCAACCCTGCACGTTTTGCTGCCTCAGTTACCGCCTCGTGAAAGTGATTGCCATCGATTCTGCCGAGACGGGTTCCCGGATGATCAATCATTGCAGGCCCGTGCGTATAAGCAATCATTTCCTCGCCAGCTGCCCCAATGGCCAGGGTCTTTCTTCCCCCTGAATAGCCCGCATATTGATGAGGCTCGACGATCCCCGTTGAAATGAGCAGATCTGCCTCGTAAGCGATCCTGTTCACCGACATGGGGGCTTCATTGTCTCGCCTTCTCAAATCCGCGAAATTTGCGGGATCCTGTGGGGTATTGTCCACAACACGGTAGCTCTCAACCACCTCGGAACCGAGCTTGGCTGCCTTTTCATCTTCGGTGCTTGGCCGATGTAGCCCCGTTCCGCACAAAAGGCTGATATCCCTCCTTCGGACACCGGCTTTATGAAGCTCGCGCAGTATTGGCGGTATCAACAGGTGATCAGGACAAGCCCTCGTGATATCGGTAAAGACAATGCAAACGCTATCTCCTTTCTTGGCTATTTCCCTCAATGGAGCAGAATTGATAGGCTTTAGTAAGGCTTTGTTAATTTCATCTGGCACATCGGCAAGTGGTAACATTGATTTGGCATGAATCACCGTGCCTTTCATGCCCGGCAGTAACTCAAACGTTATCTCTGTTTTGCTGTAGGGCACCTTGTACATGATCATTTACTAAAAGCAGTCTAGACTTTTTGTTCAGGAACCCTCGAAGATAAGAATCGCAACACTCTCTTTTGGACCTTGTAAAGAAAGGGCGATTGTGTGTCAAGGATTATAGGAGTGAAGAAAGCGGAACCATTGGTATGGTCTGGGTTGGCAAAGAAAGCACCTAATCGATAATA
>JGI24422J19971_10002281_pt1 | contig 11890 bp, 9 predicted proteins | sample DeeMarSWOR152_54_FD_19971 | JGI IMG/M metagenome (IMG submission 19971) | reverse complement strand
TAGGCATACATCCAGTTGTTGTAATCATCAGCATTATCTCCAATCTGAACAACATATGCGCCCCAGCCATAGTCGGCCACCTCAATATTGATACTATTCTCCTGGCAGTAGTATATTAAGGCGCCCATTACTGTTTGAATATCTACAGTAACATCGTCCTCTGTTATATTGCCAGACGGAACGATGTAGTTAGTGACATTAGTGATATCAGTCAGTCCGCTACCAGTAATCCGTAGGTTAATGGAAACGGGATCACCATCAGCCATTGTTGGTCTCACATTCATGGCAAAGATGGTTGAGATTAGAAGCAAACAACCAAGAATCCTTATTATCTTACTCATTTAAATGGACCTCCTTGGAAATAAAGTTAACTTGATTATAGTAAAGTAAAATTAATTATAAAACCTTAAAAAAAGTATGTCAATAGCTAAGTCAGTTTTAGTGGTAATAAAAAACCGGTATGACCGTTTCTCGCCTTCTGTTGGTCATACCGGTGTTGATTCTAAATAACGCTCAATTACCGATAGCTAAGTTTCAGTCTGATCCTTGTTTTTTTCACCTCAATAATTTCGTAGTCTATGCCCTGCTCGTTTAATCTCCGCATTAAGTCTGAGACCTCACTGTCAATAGCAACGATGACGGGAGATAGACCACTTCTGGCTGCTTCAATGGCGGCCTCGGTTACCCCGTAGGCATATATGGGTTGGCTGGTACATTTTTTCAAGGCAACCAGGGCTTCGATGCCGATGCCACCTACCAGCTCCTTACCCTTAATTTCCCTCTGCAAACGACTAATATTAACCATCCTGGAACCACCACCCTGTATACTGGGTATTCTCAGGATGGTAACCTTGCCCACCTCCATACTTACTATCCCCTCAATATCAGATACCCCCACATCATCACCAACTTTGGCATCAGAAGTGGCTATCCCTTTGGCTCCATTACCTATCTTTTCGGTGGCATAGAGCAGTCCTTCTTCCATTTCCAATCCCACTTCTTGCCCTTTCGACAAATCAATATCGGCTACTGCTGCCGAGATTGAAATATTGGTGACCGCTTTCTCAACAAAGGTGTCATAGCTTCTTAGCTCCCTCATTGTCTTTATTACCCAGTTTATCCCCTCGTTGGTTACCTTGTACCTCGAGCGACCCTGTGAGATAAGCATGCCTTCTTTTATAAGCTGAGCAATGTAATCTGATATTGCCTGGGGAGTAACGTCCAGCTTCTGAGCAATATACCGCTGTTGTATCTGGGGACCGCTGTTAGCAACCTCAACCAGTATCTGAAATTTAGTGGCCAAATTCTTATTTCGCAGTATCTCTACCATGACCTCAATACTCGTCGTGAGCGTATTAAAGCAGGTTTTAGCACTAAGCTATTATAGCATCTTGTCCTGTTTGGTAATAGCTTATCTCAAATGATGATATGGTTCAGGCCTCTTTTCATTAACTCGGCCTGCTGCCAGTCATCAGTCATCCTCTCAAAGCAACACCTCTAAGCCGTATGGAAAATCCACGGCTTAGAGGTGCTGTTGTTTTCCCATATTTTCGTCGGTTTTCTGTTGTTTACCGTATTGGCGATGCCTCCCCGGGCTACTTTCCATACATGGTGGTATGCGCCCTGCCAGAGTCCGCTCCTACACAGCTAAATCCCGTTAGTAGGAACTAGACAAGTGCACCTCCCTCTGGTGATGTACCATTCGGATCAAGTGCCTCCTTAAACTTCCTCCACCATAAATGGTAATTTGATAAAGCTGGTCCGATCGTGTCAGGTGGGCCCATCGATGCGAAGTAGCGTTCATTAAAAGCCCTCGCACTTTGCTCCTTTTGCCATTCCATGACGGCGTTTCTTGCTTCAGGGTTGGAAGGATCGAATTTGCAGAATATTTCCGTTTTGCCAAGATGCCCTTGTTCAACTCCCCATCCAAAGAAGGCTCCGCCATCATCCACTATCAGGCCCTTTTCTATCAAAGGCTCCTTCGCTTTGCCAGCGCCTATCGCCCACCTCATAGTCAAGTCTCTCTGGCCCATAATGGGAATTGAATTGAAGGCTCCACCATTACGGAATGTCTCTCTAATAGAGGCAGAGATTCTTGTGCACTGGCACAACAGAATTCCTTCAATCCTGGGATCTTCGACTGCTTCTAAGGACTTACCATCAGCGTCACTGATAATCTGCTGTAATACTCGTTTCTTATATTCAAAGTCGTCTGGAGAGTTGCCGGCTATTATTACCATAAAGCCGGGCCCTTGCACCGCCTTGTTTAGTCGGTTGAAGGTCTCCTCTTCTTCTTCGTTACTTGTTGTTATATTGGCAGCTACCATTGACGCATTAAAACCCATTAGCTCGAAGGCTATTTCACTTTCACCAATCTTGAGCTCTGCCTGCCACATTTTCTCTACTGACGGGAAGCTGAAATATCGTACCATCATGTTGGGTGGTATCTCGCTCAGGGAGTAATTTGGTGATACCCCGGTTATTGGAAATCTTGCCGGCCCCGGCCAGTGATAGACTTTCAAAGCGGCCTTGGTAAATACGCCCGGAGTTACACCCGGCGGCACAGCACTATTAATTATGCACCTTAAAGACGGACCCGGCCCATCGCCACAGAACCACTCATCCGAAGACCCCAGCGAACCTAAGCTGACTATGTCCCCTTCGGGAGTTACCCATTCCACAGCCAAATGGTTTCGGTCGTCACCACCGGTGGTCTGGTCCATATGTCCGTGACCCCTGAGTAGCGCCGTGCAATTAGAACCGGCCCCCTTGATGTTACAATTCAGGCCCCTCTTCATGAGCTCAGCGTGTAGCTGTGCCGTGATTACATACGGCTCGACTACGGCGTACATGTTCTTTTCGTTGATTTCAATTATGCGGTTCATCCTTCTCAGGTCTATATAGATGATACCCTTGGGGAACATCCCCGTCCAGGCTGTACATACCGCCCTGAATACCAACTTGTATTTGTTACACAGCTTCACTATCGCTTGAACTTCCGCTGTGTTCTTTGGAAGAATTACAGCTGCGAGATCAGCCGAGTGATACGCAGGCATTATTGCCGGGTCATCACAGATATTCTCCTCTCCCACCACATCTTCGAACGCCTTATAAATGTCCTTATCTAAAGCCATTATTCATTAACCCCCTTTCTTAGATTGCCTTTTCTACGAGTTCAACGATATCGTACACCTTCAGGCTGCTTCCGCTTTCCTTGATCGCTTCACTGAAGGTCTTCTCACACCAGGGACAGGCGGTAACAATCGCCTCGGCTCCGGTGGACCCGGCTTCCTCTATTCTCTCCTGGGCAGTCCATTTGGCAAACCCGGGATTTGACTCATTGACACCACCACCAGCCCCGCAGCACCAGGAGTATTCCTTTATCCTGTCCATTTCGGTGAGTTTTACCCCGGGGATACTGGTGAGCACGTCTCTCGGAGGTCCATAAACGCCTTTTGTGCCCCGCCGGTATACCTTCGGTGGGTCGAAAACAAACCTGTCTCCCGGTATCTTTTTCCCTTCCCAGTGTACCCACGGCTCACCCAGCCTGCCGAGACGGCACGGGTCGTGGTACGTGACCGACATGGCGACNTTCNTTCCGCGGCTTCAGCTTGCCGTCCTTTATCAGCTTGGCGATGTATTCCGAGATATGCAGCACTTCGAGGCCACCCTTCAGGTCGTACTTGTCGTATAGCACCTTGAAGGCCTGATACCCGTCAGCACAGCCTGTTACCAGCGTCTTGATGCCGGCCTTCTTAATCATGTCCGTGTTCTTCTTCGCCTGGTTGAGGAAGTCTTCCTTGTATCCCATCTGGTAGGCCCGGCCACCGCAACATGTCTCGGCATCACCGGCGATGCCGAAATTGACGCCCGCCTTCTGCAGTATCTTCACGGTAGCTTTGGCCAGCTTTTGCATATCCTTATCGTAGCTTGTCAGACAACCGACATGATAGAGCACGTCCACTTTCTCCTTGGTGGCGTCCTTCAGGCTCAGGCCGGAAGCCCAGTCGCCCCGCTTGCCCTTGGCGGGTACCATCGATCCCTGCTTTCGGAGACCGTTGATTACCTTGTCGAGGGCAGGGTTGGTTTGACCATCCTCGACACACTTGAGCCTGAATTCACTGATGGGCTCGAGGACTTCCATGTCCATGGCATAATTACAGGAGACACCACAGGCGCCGCACATCTGACAGTTATAAACTATATCAAGGAGCTTATCCGTGTAGTTGAATCCGTTCTTCAACATCGCCGCGGCGATATTTAATCTTCCGCCGCCTGAGTAGGCATGGAAATTGTATTTCGATATGCTGGGACACACATTTGCATACTGAAATCCCTTCACCTTTTGCATGGGTACAAATTTGCAGGCCGAACACCGGCAGCACATGCCCATATCGCCCTGATATTGTTCCAGTCCCATATTCGCTACCTCCTAAATTCATTCAATAATAAGTTGCTTCTTTTAACGTATTTTAGAAGCACACTTTCCCCGGATTCATAACATTGTTAGGATCAAATATCTTCTTAAGCTTATTTAAAACAGCAACGGTAGCCGCATCTCTATTAAAAATCATTCCGGCATTTTCACCATAAGGCCTTGAGAAGAACGCACCCTTAGCCATTAAGTTCTTGATGGCTGAGCGGGATAATTCCTTGACTCGTTCTACCTCACTCGGGTTTCCGGGATCATAAAACAGATTAAACTCGCAGTGACAGCCAGTGCCCTGTACTATAGGCTGGAGGTAAACACCCACGTCTGAAGTGGGGTAGCCAGCTTTTTCAGCCAGATCATTCATGACCCCGATTTGACCTTCGAGCTTATCATTGATGGTCAGAAAGAATATGTCCTGGCAGGCCCCTTTATAGCGGAGCTTCCAATAGGGCTCCCCGGAAGGCTGCTGGACCACTTTCAATATTTCATTTGCTGAAACTCCACCGGCTGCTTTTACTGCTTCCACCCCCAACCGCTGGGTTATATCAGTGATGTCTTTAATATAGGAACTAACCCTTTGCTCCGGGAAATACTCGTAGCCGGCTACAGTATAGAAAAGGATCCATGTGGGTAGGGTATCCTTAATGTTCTGATAGTCCTTGGGCCATTTCTTCGTAAAGATAGCCGCCAGGTTAGTATTATTGAGTATAAAGCATTCGTTGACCATTCTCAGTCTTATCAGCCAGGAAGTCAGCTCTAGCAGCGTATCGAGGTTGGAGGAGCCAACCACGAAGGGCTCTTCAAGACTGGGGAGGATTTCACACCTCATTGATGTCCACGTTACGATGCCTATGGTTCCCTGCGCCCCCTGGATAAGCCTGTGCCAGGAAGCAGTACCAGGCCCATACGGCGCTTTTTGTACGCCCCCAACTGTCCACTGCTCCTCCACTGTACCTGGCCCGGCCGCCTGCCCGGTCCTAAACTCATCACCAGTTCCAAATATTACCTCAAGACAGGCCAGCGGGTCTGATATATCCCATTGATACTTGGGCATTATTACCGGCTCTCTCTCGAGTATGCTACCGACAACAGTCTTCGACTTTCTCGGCAGTAGCGGCATGTTGAGCCTGAGTCCTTCTTTTTCTGCCTCTGGTATTAGTTCCCCGAATGTCACGCCCGGCTCGACCATGGCAACCCTGCGCGCCCGGTCGACATTGATAATCTTTTTCATTCTACTTAAATCTACGATAACAGCTCCTCCGGTTCCGGGGACGGTGTCACCCCGAAAATGGGGAGGGCCTGAACTTACTGGCACCAGCGGCGTTAGAGTCTCATTAGCCAGATTCACTATCTTCTGTACATCATCGGCATTTGCTGGCTTGACCACACATACCGGCCTCACTGTATTAACAAAGCTCATATCACTGGAGTATTCATCTAGCGTCGCTTGTTCATAACTTATGTTGCCAGACCCAACAATTTCCACCAGCTTCTCTTTTTCAATCATTTTTGCCCCCTTTCACTTTCTAGCCAGATTACATAATCTCTGCTCTTTTAACGCATTTTCAACCTTTTTCACATCAATTTACTACCTCCTCACTTTCTCAATTTAGATAAGGCCTATACCAAGAAAAAAGTCGTTAATTAATGGTCAGGCGGTGAATAATTATAATTTATTCTCAGGTCCACGGCAAAAATTCTATCTTTTAGGGTATTGAAAACGGTTAGTATGTTAGGTAAAACCTTGAAATTGTCTTCCCCGTTGTATACAGGAGAATAATTTATTCCATATATAGTTGTCAATATCCCATTATAAAAGATTATTTATCATCCTCACCCCCTGAATCCCCCTCTCTTTGAGCAGGAGAGAGGGAAGAGATTTCAGTGAGGGACGGAGCCCATGAGACAATGGGTATATGAAATCGTTTAATGCGAAGTTGAGAGGCCAGTTGCCTAACAAACATAACATATAAAACGCTGGCTGAAATGAAAATTTGATAGAATGGTGGCAGAAGCAGTACAATCATATTCGTCCGCATAGTGCTTTGTACTATTGTCCAACTGTTCTGGAGGCTATTATATCGATAGCAATAATTTGAGAGGCGGATTAATCACTGTGGGCAGGTACATTAAAGAAATGTACTTTTTCTATTTCTAGAAGGAGCCATTATTGGTAGAGAAAAATGGTGAGTCAAATTATAAGTGGTATATTCTCACATTATCGGCACTAACTCATATATTTGTGATGGCGGTACAAAATTCGTGTTTGCCGGTTCTCTTTCAGGAAATATCGGAGGACCTGAACTTAAGCATTGTACAGCTAGGTACGGTCTGGGGGATGGTTGGTCTTGGTGCTATCTTTATCATCTTGATTGGTGGATTACTGGGTGACAAATTCGGCGTGAAGCGTACTCTTAGTGTAGTGTGTTTCCTGGCAGGACTGGCAGGTGCCCTGCGAGGGTTCTCCGTTGATTTTTTTAGCCTGGCAGCAACTACATTCCTTTTTGGTCTTATGTCTGCCTTTATACCAACTATCTCACTTAAGTCTATCAACATTTGGTTCCCGAGGCGACAGCTGGGACTGGCTAATAGCATCATAACAATTTCTGTGGCGGTAGGACTGGTAGTAGGACCAGTGATTAGCGCCACTGTTATGTCGCCCTTACTTGGTGGCTGGCGTAATGTTTTATTCCTGTATGGTGCCATTGCTTTTCTACTCGGTTTTGCCTGGCTGCTAATCCGAAGCGGGCCTGAACAATCAGGTTCATTACAGAGTCCTGAAAAGACGGTACCGCTTCGTCAGGTACTACTGAACGTAGTTCGCAACAGGAATATATGGCTTCTCGGAATCATTTTTATGGGCCACAGTGGTTGTGCAATGGGAATGCGCGGTTACCTGCCATTGTATCTGCGGCAGAGAGGATGGACAGAGACCAATGCCGATGGTGCATTAGCTGCTACATCGGTAGCCAGTATAGTAGGTGTATTTCCAATAGCCTTTTTGTCCCATAAGTTTGGCTCAAGGAAAGCGCTTATTCTTGCCACCGTGCTAATGACTACCATAGGTGTAGGCCTTCTGTCAGTCGCTGATGGCCTAATGATATGGATCTCTGTGGTAATAGCTGGATTTGTCTGGGACGGGTATATGGCAATCCTTCATACCACAATTATGGAAACAGAGGGTATTGATGTAGAACATACCGCAACCGCTGTAGGACTGGTTCATACAATTGGCCGGCTGGGTATTGTTATTTCGCCGCCCATTGGCAACAGCTTGGCCAGTATCAATCCGAGCCTGGCCTTTATCTTCTGGGCAGCCATGGCTATTGTGCCAATACTCTGCTGCATTTATTTCCTAAAAGACACAGGTTGGAGAACGGAGAGTATTTATGATGGGACTTTCTATCGTGCTTCATAAATACAACCGGTGCAACTATAGTATTGTCAAAAGGCTAGGGATGAGTTTGCACTGCGCTTGACCCAGTATGACCATAGTTACTATAATTCAAAGGTATAAAAGTGAAGTAAATAAATGCAAGAAAGGAAGACGAAAAAAATGGATTTTCAAGATTGTATCAAATTTGCCAATGAAACACGTACCTGCTATCTAGCAACCGTTGAAGGAGACCAGCCAAGGGTTAGGGCTATGGGATTATATTCCGCTGAAGAAACGGGCTTCTATTTTATGACAGAGTCTGTAAAAGCCCTGTATAAGCAACTTCAGAACAACAAAAAGGTGGAGGTAATCTTTCACGGTTCGGGTTCTGGACCGGGACCGGGACAGATAATGAGAGTGTCCGGTGAGATAGAATTCGTTGATGATATCGACTACCGGACGAAAGTTTTTAACGAAAGACCCTTTTTGAAGGGGCTTGGAGTAACAGGACCAGAAGACCATCTCTTTGTTGTATTCCGCATTGCTAGAGGGGAAGCATTCTTCTGGACATTTGCTGATAATATGAAAGAGGCCGAAATAGAGAGGATTAAATTCGGGAGTTAATAGTAAAAAATCGGGTTACCATTAATAAACTTTCCAGTTTGATAAATCGTGCCGCTATTATTGCGATTCTGGGGCATTTTGATACGAAGGCTCATGCCTAGTGTTACCTGTATAGACTTGATATGCGGTGCTTGAGATTTAATTTTTTCGTCAGAGAGAGGAGGGGACAGTAGAAACATGAAGCAGCTCTTGTCGGGCAACGAAGCCATAGCACTGGGTGCCTATCATGCTGGTGTCAGGATAGCTACCGCCTATCCGGGAACACCGAGCACAGAGATACTTGAGTCTATAGCCCGCTTTGATGACGTCTATACTGAATGGTCAACCAATGAAAAGGTGGCTATGGAAGTAGCAATGGGGGCAACCTATGGTGGCGTTCGGGCGATGGTNTCAATGAAACATGTGGGACTAAATGTAGCTGCTGACCCATTTTTCGCCGCCTCAACAATAGGTACTGTTGGTGGACTGGTAGTAGTCTCCTGTGATGACCCCGGGGTACACAGTTCACAGGGTGAGCAGGACAACCGCCATTACGCCAAGTTTGCCAAAGTACCCATGCTGGAACCGACCGATAGCCAGGAAGCCTATGATTTGATGGACTGGGCGTTTAATATTAGCGAGGAATTTGATACCCCGGTACTGCTACGCTCCACCACTCGTATCTCTCACTGTAAGACAGTGGTGGATGTTACCAGNGAGCGAAAGGCTGATTTAAGNGAGCCCANTTTTANTCATGATATTGAAAAACTGGCAATGGTACCTATCTATACACGTATCAGGCGTTTTGCCATGGAGGAACGAATCGACAAACTGCGTGCTTATTTTGAGGAGTTTCCCATTAACGAGATGTTGCTGGCTGACCGGAAGCTTGGTGTTATCTCCAGTGGAATAGCCTATCAATATGCCAGAGAGGTGTTCAGAGACGCTTCTCACCTCAAACTGGTAACCACCTATCCTGTTCCCGTGAAACTTATTCGTCGATTTGCCCGGGAAGTGGAAAGATTAATTGTCGTTGAAGAGCTGGATCCGTTCCTTGAGGACGAAGTAAGTGCACTGGGCATCCCGATCACTGGTAAGGAGTTTGTACCGATAACGGGGGAGCTTAACCCCGAGATACTGGAGCGTGGCGCTATACAGGCCGGTTTACTTTCGGCTCCGGCAGAACCTAAACCTGGCTCAAGAATATCTGAACCGCAACTACTAAGGCGACCGCCCCTGTTCTGTGCCGGTTGTCCCCATCTTGCTACCGAGTTCACCCTGGGAAGGATGGGGGCCCGTAATCCTCACCCCTCTGGAGAATCACCACCGGAGAAGAAAAATGACCTTATTGTTACTGGTGACATCGGCTGCTATGGCTTGGGCATATACGCTCCCCTCTTTGCCTATGATACTACCGCCTGTATGGGTGCCAGTATTGGGCAGGCGCTGGGGCTGGAAAAAGCGGGAGTTCCAAACAAGATAGTGGCATTAATAGGCGATTCCACTTTTATGCACTCAGGCATAACCGGGCTGGTTGATGTGGTCTATAACCAGGGTAAGACCACGGTTATTATTCTGGACAATGGAACCACGGCCATGACCGGGCACCAGGGCCATCCGGGGACAGGCATCTCAGCGAAAGGAACAAAAACTCAAGCAGTGAAATTAGAGGATCTGGCGAAGGGAATCGGTATTAATGATGTTAATGTAGTAAACGCTTTCGATTTGAAGGCTATTAGGTCTACTATTCGCCGGTGTGTAGAAAGCGACGAACCTTCAGTTATAATAGTCCGGGGAGACTGCCCCCTTCATATGAGGATATCGGGAACACCATTCGAGGTAGATAATGAAAAGTGTAATGGCTGCCATGCTTGCCTGAGCATCGGTTGTCCGGCCATATCCCCCTCTGGAGATAAAGCATTGATAAGTGCTAGCCTATGCGTGGGCGCCAGTTGCGGTGTTTGTGCCCAGGTTTGCCCTAAAAAGGCTATTAAGGAGAGTACGATATGATGGACGTCAATGTACTCGTGGTGGGTGTTGGTGGTCAGGGGGTCATTCTAGCCAGTGATACCGTAGCTGAAATTGTCATGAACAACGGATATGACGTAAAAAAGTCGGACACTCTGGGCATGGCGCAGAGAGGTGGGAGCGTAGTCAGCCATGTCCGCTGGGGTGAACATGTCTTTTCACCGCTAACCAGGAAAGGGGACATTGATTTCCTGCTCGGTTTTGAACAACTGGAAGCGGCCCGCTGGGCGTCATATTTGAAGTCGGGTGGCGTAGCTATTATTGCCGATGTAACTGTCATCCCGGTATCAATAATTGGCACTACCACTCACTACCCTGACTGGGATGAGATCGAAGGGATTCTGGCTCAATATAACACTGAGACATACCTAATCCCAGCCACCAGGATTGGGCTTGAGGTGGGCAATCCGAGAGCACTAAATATGGTGATGCTTGGTGCTTTGTCTGCATTCCTGGATATAGAAGAAGAAGCCTGGAGAGAGGGTATCAGTAGCAAATTGTCTTCCAGGTTCCTCAAATCAAGCCTTGAAGCTTTCTCTAAGGGTGCAGCCGAGATAAGGTCAAAAAAAGTGAAGGTAGTTAAAAATGATTCGTGACCCTGAACATGAAAAAATGCCACGGGAAGAACTGGAAAGACTCCAGCTTGAGCGTTTGCGGGTGAAGGTAAGGGAGGTCTATGAGAGGGTACCTTTCTACCAGCAAGCGTTCAGGGAAAAACAGGTAACACCGGATGACATTCAAAACCTGGTCGATATTACCAAGTTACCATTCACCAGTAAGCTGGACTTCAGGGATAACTATCCATACGGATTGCTGGCTGTTCCTATGGAACAGGTAGTAAGGATTCATGCTTCCAGCGGGACAACGGGTAAGCCGATAATAGCACCCTATACCCAGGGTGATATTAATACATGGGCAGAAATAATGGCCCGCCTGATGGCTGGAGCTGGTGTAACCAAAAAAGACGTTGTACAAATTGCCCAGGGCTACGGCCTGTTTACTGGAGGCCTAGGTTTTCATTACGGCACTGAATGTCTTGGCGCTACAGTCGTCCCTACTGCCACCGGGAATACCCGGCGCCAGATTCTCCTGTTACAGGACTTGGGAACTACCGTTCTCTCCTGTACTCCTGCCTATTCCTTAATCATAAGCGAGACTGCTCTGGAAATGGGTGTCGACCTGCGTAACACCAAGCTGCGCCTGGGCTTGTTTGGTGCTGAACCCTGGTCAGAGCAGATGAAGAAGGACATTGAGGAAAGGCTTGGTATTACGGCCATCAACTGCTATGGATTGACTGAGGTCATCGGGCCGGGAGTCTCAATGGAATGCGAGCATCAATGTGGAATGCATATAGCTGAAGACCATTTCTTGGTGGAAATTATTGACCCTCAGACTGGAGAGCAGTTGCCCTACGGAGAGGAAGGGGAGTTGGTAATAACCACCCTTACCAA
>JGI24422J19971_10002280_pt1 | contig 11899 bp, 6 predicted proteins | sample DeeMarSWOR152_54_FD_19971 | JGI IMG/M metagenome (IMG submission 19971) | reverse complement strand
CGGCGGGGGCTACCGCCGCAACAACAGGAAACACAGAACGGTCGAACATGCGCCCCCCAACAACCGTGTCAGACCGGATTTGTGGTGCATAGAGCGTGCCGTCGGGCCCGAAGGTGAGCGACCGACACTGATTGAGCTGCTTCGGCGCTGGAATCCTGCNNAGTATCCGGCATTGAAGGTCAAGCTGCGTGATTTTCCCTGTTCGGAAACCTACGGTGTAGATCGAGTCTCCCTTCGGTGTGTACGTCAGACAGCTCGGCCTGGTGATAGCGGGGCTTGTGTTCTGGACGTTTCCGGTCGTTGCGTTGATATGCAGGATACGATTGCCGTCAAAGTCGGCAACGAAAAGGCTCTCTGCATCGGGCGACGGTAGTACCGCCCACGGTTCTCCTGAAATCGGAAGCCGCGAAATCTCCTTGCAATCTCTCGTGTCGAGAGCAAGGATCTCCCTATTGTCAGACAGTGCGGCATATAAGATGGATTCGTCCCCCGAGAGGGCCACAGATCTGACCTCGCCACCTGTTCTTGCGATTACATCGATGCGAGTTTTGGATCGGCCTACACTGATTCGAGCCACCTCACCCGACCATCTGTGAGCTGTAAAGAGCGTCTCGCCAGAGGACGAGAGCGCAAGAAGGGAGCTGTGGGTGGCGTGGAGAGCCTTCTGGGCCGAAACGGCTACGTCGCCTTGTGAAGGCGGATTGGGCACCGCCTCCACTGCGGATGGACGAGTTGGCTTTCGCGTGCTGAAAGGCTTGTGCTGTGGCTCTTCAGCAGTCTCTTCAGCCGTGTGCTGGGGCGGAGGGCTTCCCGTTGAGGCGGAGGCATACACATCTTCGCCCTGGAGCAACACCGTACCGACGCGAATGGCCGCCCCATCTCCGGCCCAGAAGGTGAAAGTCACTGTGTCGTACCACGCAGGCTGGCGTTGGATAGGATCAGGGCTTGGTAGTGTAACGTCGATGTTGGGGAATTGCTTCGAGAGGTTTTGTGGATTGTATATGTATGTAAAACATCCTTTCTCTGCCGGCAGCTCTTTGCAGTCGATGACTTGGCCGGGTAAGCTCACCAGTGCCCGTACGTTCTGTGCGCTGTGACCTTTTGGCAAGTGACCACGAATAATGAAGGGCCGTGGTGGCGAGAGATGCCGTACCTGTGTGAGGTCAAAGGTAATCGATTCAGCGCTCTGCGGGACTACCGGCACAACAAAACTCGTGCCTTCAAGGCCTATGCCACCTCCGCGAGGCCACTTATCTTCCGGCACAAGATCGGAGATCACACCAGCGCTTGTCTTGCCGTTACAGCAACCTTCCGCTGTAACGATCCACTCTCCTGGTTCACTGGCAATCGGACCGGGGGTATTGAAAAGGCCGACAGCGTCGGAATGCGTCTCGAAAGGCGTTTGTTTTCCGGAAGGACTTGTCACGCTTCCTCGGACAACACCGCTGATTGGTGGCCAGACAACACCGGAAATGCAGAATCGGTCACCAACTTCAAGGACTGCGCCGGGAGCGACCGCGCCGTAGGTCAGAAACATGTCGTATCGTTTCTCTCCGATTTCAAGAAGAGGACCTGAGGGCGGTGAACCGGGGACCAAACCGTCAAAAGGTGGCATCACACGTCGTCCGATCGGGTCCGTCTCAGGATCAATGAGAACGAGCATCGAGGCATAGGCACCGTAGTTCCGGATGCCTGTCGTTAGATCCCGGAAGACCGTACCACCGTAGTTCATCTTGACGTCTCCCGGCAGGTCTCCATTCGGTCCGACACCAAATTGATAGCCGTAGACATCGTCGAAGAACCAGTAGCTTGCAGGGACCATGTCTTCAGCTACGTGTGATCGCACTGAGACGCCGGGTCTCCATGATGTGGAGTAGAAGTATGCCCACTGATCCACAGCTTCGGGCTTCATAGACGGGGAAAATCCTTTGGAGGATGATGAGACAAAAGGCATTTCGCCGATAGCGAGGCGGTCCTCAGGGCGTAGTGTGTCAGGATACAATCCAGCCCTGCCGGCGCCGTTTCTCACTTCGGGCCAACGTTCAGCGACAAGCGGAGCTATGGTGCCTTCGGGATCTTCAAAGGTGAGGTTGGGGAAGAGCGAGTCAGGATCCCGGTCCCCGAGCCACGCCACATCGCCATTTTCGTACGGATAACATGTATGTCCCATGTCAAATGCATCCAGGGGCGTGCCTGTGATGAAGTGCGAGTTGCGTGCGACAAACCATCGTGCTCGCCATTTCATGGACGGCGCGCGGTTTCCTCGTTCTCCATGGATGACAACATCCGAGTTCGGTGTGACGACTACCGACGCCCCGCGGCGAGAAGCCATCCACCAGACGCGATGCGCATCCACATACTTGACCGTAACATCGCAGCGGTACTCGCCGGGATTCTCAAAGAATAGTGAGCTTTCCTGTGAATCCGGTAGAAACACGCCCCAACGATTGGCCTTCCCTGTGAAACGGAGCGTGAAGGCTTCGACTGGATTGGAGTTGGGCATGTGGAGGAAGGTCATCGTGACATCGGCCGGTACAGGCGGCAGAACTCGCACCTGCGGGTGGATTTTCACTCCAGGCCAAAGTGGGGTACCGGGTTCAGGAAAGATATCTATGTCGATCGGTCGTGCAACATAGACATCGTATGTACCTGATATCGTGTGCGGGGCGCCACTGAGGTCGTTGATATTTCCTTTTAATGAAATCACATAGTGTCCATACTGAGTGAAGGCGTAATCAAAAGCTCCCCACCCGGTGAGGTGGTAGATGTCGGCAAGGCTGGGGTTTCCATACGAAGTGCCCACCGGTGCGATGATTCGATCTCGCACGAGACGATTAGGACAGACGGAGGTGAGATCGTTTTGTGCTGCGATAAGCCGAGCAGGACCGATGCGGTCGGTCCTTCCATCAGGGGCTTTAACGGTTACTGTCAGACTACTCGATTCGCAGTCAAATGATATGCGCGGGGGCCACAGCCGGAATTCGTGGGGGCGATCTGTCAGGGATACCAAGGGAAGGTATGGGTCAAGCGGATAGCGGATTGGCTTGTTCGTTCGAGCGTCATCGCGCGGAATTATCAGCTTATCCGGGCGGAGGACATTCCGTGGTGCGAAGTTGTACGCAGTTCGATCCTCTCGCGCAACTGCCCCACGGGACCCTCCGGAGCCGGCTGAACCAAGAAGCACGCATGCAAGGCGGGGCTGAGCGGGCTTACCTATGGTAACACGACCGAGAAAAAGCTCATGTGGGTGTTCGAGTCCAAAAAACTCATCGGCCTCGTGCGGTTGGATATGACCGTTAAGCGAATACGTTCCCAGAGGTGCGTTGTGAGGAATCTCGAACCGGAGACTTAGTGAGACCTTTGCTACACGCCCTTGAACGCGCCACCTGCCGAAGTCGACTCCTTTAACATGTGTCTCAACTCCTTGCGGTCCCGGCTCCATATGAAATTGTCCCCGATGGTCGCGCCGGCCTACGAGATCAGTCTGAGTTTCGATGGGGAGACCCGTGGGGGTCAGAACGTGCGTCGCCAACAAACGCATTGCGCTCAAGTGCGTGCCATTCTCATCGAAAAGTGGAGTAAGGCTGCAGTATACATCGAAGCGCCGCTCGGCCAAACGACGTGCAGCTCCTTCTGATTCGCACCGTATGGACAGAGTAATAGCAGCCTCGCCGAGCTCTCCGGGGCTGAGGCGTGTTCGTGAGAGACGTGCTGTACCGAAGAGCCAGCGCTCCTTTCCGAGTTTTCTCACAAAGCATGCCTCATCTTGTGCAACGTGATTCTTTCTCTTAACCGGAAGAATGAGGCCTGGAGAGCAGGAGCGGTCGCCTTGAATTATGCCTTGAAACTCCTCGCGCAGATTTGTGAGATCAAGACCCCATGGTGAAGCGATGCCGCGTCTCAACTCTTCTGGAAGGTCCTCCTGCATGGAAGTTGAGATCTGAAGAGAGCTTCCCGGTGGTGCTACAAAACGCACCTTGAACGAGCCGTCTTGGCGGACCAACGCCGCAGCTTGATCCGAAGTGAAGAGATTGACAACACGCACTATTCGTGCTCTCGTGTCACCAGCTGCCTTGGGCGCACCAGTAATGATAGCTTGCCCGTCCTCCTGTGGACTGACCGAGATGAGCTTGGGATCAGGGGGACGCTCAATACTCGGCTGGGGTCGGCGCCGCCAACTGCGATCGGCGACCAAACGAGCTGCATCTCTCCGAAGTCCACTTATGATTTCCAGAAGCGGTGGAAGCCCTTCTTTCGCACGAGCACTCCTCCGGGGATCCTCCAGGATTTCCAGAAGCTGCGATTCAAGACGCTCAGCCTGCGGCAAGAGCTCAGAGACCAGATCATAATCCCCCTGACGCAAGGCTCCCTGCAGTTTCTCTTCTAAGCTTACGACCTTCTGCGGCAGATCCTGATCATGGTAAACCACGTCTACCGCACCGGCAGAAGCAGGGATCAGAACAGCAAGACTGTATAGAAGAAGCTTCATGGTCCGACCTTGTTTTTATCGTCATTCCACTACTTACATCCCCCTATGAAACTCTTGGCTAAGCAGCTGAGCTTCTTGACTTGATTGAATTACATATGCTTTCGATACACACACAAAAAGGCACAATAAGTAGTGTCAAGTATCCCTCGCCGGTGGCCGGACAGGACCTACATAGTCTTGTCGGCACATAATATCGGCCCGGTGGCAGAAATCAGAGTTCGTCCACAACCATTGTAGAGCGAATCGATGAATAGAACAAGACTCATGTCCCACCACGGGATAGTCATGTCTACAGCTGCGGGTCTCTCAACAAACCAAGTCCCGGCAGTCGTGGGTCGGAGTGGGGTTGTTGCTCTCCTTGAGGCTTGATGGAAAACGACATCTATTCTTTAAGGTGCTTCTGGAGAAATACATCTTTGTTGCCGATATCCAGGAAAAGCCCCTGCGTAGCGGAGGGAGAGGAAAAAGCGAGATATCCACAGGGGCTTGGGATCAATGTTGATATTGTTCTGCGTTAGTAAGGCATTCATTCACCGTGCGGGTCGAGGATAATGCCCTCAAAATTCACAACGTACGGTTGTACGAGCACGATAGTAAAGTCTTCCATGAGCTTCATTCCAGCGAAGTCTCCTGTACCGTGGTAGACGCCGTGGCCGATGCCCACCCCGCCTGTGTATGTCACGCAGAAGCGCCCTTCGAAGGTCCCGCTCAGCTCTCCCCAGGTCGGTTCCGAAATCGAGTACCCTGATTCATCGCCGTTTCCTGTGAGCATGTCCATGTTTATATTGACTATGCCGGCCCCCGTTCCCTCCAGGTCGCCGGAGAAAACGTAATCCGCAGGCATACCTCGAATGTGCCAGATTCCCTCGTTATCTATCCATTCCCTCTTTGCATTTTCTTGGTGTGGTGTGACAGAGATTGTGCCTGTTACGGGGTCTTTGTGGCCTTGGACCAGGCAATCCCAGTAATGAGCATGACACCGATAAGCAGTACCATGCCAGTCAGAATTTTAGCCTTTGTCTTGTTTATTTCCTACTCCTTTCAATATTTTTGTGAAAAATTTTACACTTTGTTGCAGAGGCAGCCAATAACTTTTGTTTTTCTCAATCCCTTGGAGAAAATTCATCCATTCGATTATATTCAGGATTATTTCTCGATAGGCTTTTCCTTCTTTCTGGTGACGATTAACCGGTCGGCATCTAAAGTAAGACTTGCGAAAAGATTACATCCCATGCTTCCTCTAACTGTTTTGAGTGGACGAAAACAACGGTAGTTGTATGCTTTTGGAGCGGAAATGCAAGGAAAAAATTAGGTTCGATTCTCGTTCTATTTTGGACATTTTTTTTTACCATCGCCGCACCCAAGTCGAGCATTGCCTTTTTGACCAAAATCCCATAGAATCTACGGTATGGAAAAGGCCAAAATCAAGAAAAACAGTTGGGTTGCATGGGCAGAAGACGAGATTGAGTTGCTCAAGAAACTTTTCCCGCGTGGGAGAGCAAGGGAAATAGCTGAGCAAACTGGACGGCCTTTGACAGCGGTGAGACAAAAAGCATACAGCATGGGGATTAAAACAAGAGAATGGCGTCTCTGGCCAGCCAATGAAATCAAACTGCTCAAGAAACTCTACCCAAGTGAGAACACGAAAAGCGTAGCTGATAAACTTGGGCGGTCTTCGGAAGCGGTTAAACGTAAAGCAAATCTCATCGGCCTCAAAAAAGTGGGAACAGCTTCCGTTTGGTCAAAGCAAGAGGAATTCCTGCTTAGGAAAATGTATCCAGATAATAGCATACTGGACATAGCGAACCAGCTTGGGCGGACTGTCCAGGCGGTAGCAGGCAGAGCACACAAATTGGGGCTTAGAAAATCAAACGCTGTCTGGTCGAAGAAAGAGCTGAATCTGCTAAGGAAACTATATCCAAGTAAAACGGCACAACAAATAGCTAACCAAATTGGAAGAACAGTACGGGCGACACAAATGAGAATACACAGATTGGGCCTGAAGAAAAGAAAGCAAAAGGCAAATACGTAAAAGTGCTGCTGGCCTATTTGGCTGTCTGGAATTGTAGTAAAACGTAGACCGAAAGGCAGAAATGAAGCGGTGTACCAAATGTAAGAAGTTAAAAAGCAGGAGTGAGTTTAGTAAGAATCGTAACAACAAAGATGGATTGCGGTATTGGTGCAAAGAGTGCGAGCGTGAGTATAAACGCAGACTTTACAGGAGAATCAGGGGGCCTGTGAAAATAGGCTTCTTATATGAGGAGAGCCATCGGACCATTGGCGGCGTGAAGCAGAAACGCTGTACCAAATGCAAAAGGTGGAAAGGCGAAAGCAAGTTTGGCAAGGACCGATACCGCAAAGATGGATTGAGTTATCTTTGTAAAGATTGCTTGCGGGCACATATGCGAGAGCGTTACAAGAAAGAGGGGAAGGGCTTGAAACAATATTATAGATATGAGGAGTGCCATCGAGTTGTTGACGGGGTGAAACAAAAGCGATGTAGAAGGTGCAAGAGGTGGAAGGCCGAGAGTGACTTTTACAAAGCACGCAGCAACAAAGACGGTTTGGCGGTGTGGTGTAAAGAATGTGCAAATAAAGCTACCAACAAAGCACGTAAGAAACGATTAGCTATCCGTAACTAACAGAGAGCAATATGGACGAAGAAGCTGAAACAAAGGCGATAGAGAAATGGCTGCAGATGGTGGATAAGCCATTGGAGACAAAAGAGGGAGATAAAAAGGACGCAGAGCCAAGAGATGAATGACCGCAGGGCGGGCGTTATGGCTGTTATCTTAAGAGCAAACAGAGAAAATCGACTGAGCGATGCCCTGTGCGTCCTGGAGGTGTATCTGTCCAGGGGGGGTGGCCTGGGGGGTGACGGGGGTGTATGGGACCCTACTGGTAGTACTATACCGCATACATCCCAGCCTCAATTTTGATTTAGGAGTCCCTTAACGACCATCGGTAAGATATGAGGAATTGCAGATTTTCGTTGTATTTTTGCAAAATGGGCAGAACGGGAATTACGAGCGGAAGTGTCAATAAAAACCCCTGCTCATGTCGGTAAAGGAGGACAAAAGAGCAGGGGCGGGTCTAAGTGAAAAAGTCATTGTGATTATAGACCTTTTTGTTAGCGAGGTCAGGGCCAACTTCTATGATACCCCTCAAGACGAGTTCGCCGTTGAGATGGCCTGTGAGAGGCCTTAAACATAACCACATCAAGAATAGATACACACTCATAATCCAGATATTTTCCTTGACGGGAAGGTGGCTGATGTGGTATAAACAAAAATAGTAAACCCAGCCCCTGCCACAGGGGCTAGGTAAAGCCTGTGCCTGTGCAGCCGGGCATCTGTGGATTGTGGTCATCCTGCGGGCACAATTCTTACAGTTTTTCGATAGAGGAGGAGTTATTATGAATTATGTAAAGCACAGAGTTGGAAGGGAAACTTTGTGCTTCGCAGGCAAAATATTTTGCATTTCAACTAACAACCTATATTTATTTTTTGAACCCCGCCCGTCGAAGACGGGGCGGGGTGAAGGAGGATTATTATGTTTGAGAAAAAATCTGTAAAGTCCTTACTCTGTATAGTAGTAGCACTTAGTCTTTCAGCTACTGCAACCATGGGGGCCGATATTTTGTTTCTCACCTCATTTGACCCCACCCACATGCCCGGAGACGATGCGCTCAAAGCATTCATTGAAAGCCTTGGACACACGGTAACGTATTTTGATGACGGTGAAGATGAAGCAACCACTGAGGCCGCCGCTGCTGCCGCGGATTTGGTCTTTATGTCCGAATCGGTAGGCTCCAGCCAAGTTAATAACGAAATCACAGAGATTGAAGTACCTATGGTCATCACCGAGAGCTATGCCTGGGACGAGATGGGTCTGACACACGGCGGTGGCCAAGCCCAGAATGTGGTCACCACAGACGTAGAGATCATTGACCCTGGACACTATCTGGCCGCAGGCTTCAGCGGGACCGTAACCGTTCTCACTGATATTACGGGCGCTCGAGGCCCAGCTCGCTTTGGCAATGGTATCGCAGGGGATGAGGCCGAAGTCATTGCAACAGCCACACTTGTTGACGGGCAGACCTACGATTTTGTTTTTGTTTACGAAAAAGGAGCTGCAGTGGCCCAAGCTCCTGCGGATGGCAGTGACCCGTTTGCACCGGATGTCCGTGTTTGTCTGGGCTTTGATGAGCAATCGTACGTTGTATGGAATGAGAATGCTTTTACACTGCTTGAAGCGGCGATTAACTACGCGCTGGGTATGGCTGGACCGCTGACGCAGGCTCGGAGCCCCCACCCGCGTGAAGGCGCCATAGATGTGCCACAAGATGCGGTTCTTAGCTGGAAGCCTGGAATCTATGCTGATAAGCATGATGTGTATTTCGGAACAGTTTCCGACGATGTCAGTGAATCCAGCAGGACCAATCCGCAGGATGTATTGGTCAGCCAAAACCAGGATGATACTACTTATGATCCCCCCGGCCTTCTCGAATTCGGTCGGAGTTATTACTGGCGGGTCGATGAGTTCAATGATGCCGAGCCGAATAGTCCATGGAAAGGAAATACTTGGAGCTTCAGGGTAATCGACCATTTTATCGTGGACGATTTTGAGGACTACAACGACTATTCGCCCGACATTATATATGAAACGTGGTTAGACGGATGGGAAGAGCCGACAAACGGATCTACTGTTGGCTATCCTGATCCTCCTGCTGCCGAGCAAAATATTGTCCACGGGGGCAAGCAGGCGATGCCATTTTTCTATGACAATAGTGGTACAGCAGATTATTCGGAAGCCGCACGTCCGTTTAGTCCTGCCCAGGACTGGACCAGAGAAGACGTAGGGATATTGTCGCTGTGGTTCAGAGGCCATCCATCGTATGTCGGCGGCTTCACAGAGGGGCCGACCGGAACATATACGATGACCGCCACGGGCACGGACATCTGGGGTAACTCTGACGAGTTCCACTTCGCCTGGAAGGAGGTCTCCGGCGCCGCCTCGATTGTAGCAAAGGTTGAGAGCGTGGAGAACGTAAACGAGTGGGCCAAGGCCGGCGTGATGATTCGTGATACGCTTGAGGCGGACTCGAGACACGCGATGGTAGCTATCACGCCCGGTAACGGAGTTTGGTTCGGGCGGCGTGAAGCGGCGGGCGGCAGCAGCGTCAGCACAAAACAAGCTGACATTACCGCTCCTCAATGGGTGAAATTAGAGCGTACCGTAGGTGGGCTTGTCAGGGCCTATTATTCAGCGGACGGCACCACGTGGACGCAGTTGGATGTGGCGACGGTCTCCATGAATACGCCTATGTACATAGGCTTAGCGCTGACCAGCCATGACGCTGCTCTAACGTGTGAGGCCAAATTCTCCAACGTTACCAGTGATGGTACGGGCCAGTGGGTCGATGAGGACATCGGGATGCTCAGTAATGAGGCTGAGCCGATGTATGTGTCTGTGGAAGATGGCAGCGGCACGTCTGTAACAGTGTACCACGATGATTCCGACGCATCGCTGATAAACACCTGGACGGAATGGAATATCGACCTGAAAAAGTTCAGTGATGCCGGCGTCGTTCTGACCGATATCAGCAAATTATCTATCGGCTTTGGCGACAAGGAAAATCCGCAGCCTAGTGGTTCGGGTCTGGTGTTCTTTGATGATATTCGGCTGTATCTTGAAAGTCTTCTCCCGTCGGTTATCATGATCAGTCCGGTTGATACTTTTGAAGCGACCGGCGACAGCGGCACGATAGTTTCAATTAATGGCGTTGCCGTTGCTGATCTGATTCTCGGGACCACGACATTTGCCGGTGACCCGAAGCATGCGCATTTCCCACCTGAGGATGCAGACAACTTTGATCTAAGTGTTGGGGCCAGTGCCGACGATCAGGCCTATGTGCAAACCATGTTTGCTATGCCGGTTACTACTATTTTCATTATAGAGAAAGGTGGCAACGACACAGGTTATATGCAGGCTTTAGATGAGAACGGCAATCCGCTTGATGAGCCGACTCCATTTTTACCTGCCGACTTTAAGGATACGGGCCTCATGGGAGTTCAAGACCAGAAGGTCGCCGCTGCCGTTATTGCGCTGGAGGTTCCGGTTTATGGTATTAGGGTCCTCCCGCCGGATGACAAGGCCTTAGGCTTTGACCCGACCAGCGTTTCGGGCGTCCCTGCTCAGTAACCTGTATGAGGCTATTGTCGGCTAGGTACTTTGCTGAGATCGGGAGATTTTCCTTGAAGGGAAAGCGGCTGATTTGGTATAAACGAAAATAGTAAACCCAGCCCCTGCGACAGGGGCTGGGTAAAGCTTGTGCTTGCTCAGTCAGACATCTGTGGATTTGAGGTCATCCAGCTTGGCTCGTCAAGGCCGAGCGGATCGGAGCGGTGCCGAGCCAAGACGGGCGGGCGCAATTCTTATAGTGTTCCGAATAGAGGAGGAATTATGGTGTATTATGCGGGGCACAGAGTCTTAAGTGAGAACTTTGTACTCCGCAGTGAAGATATTTTGCATTTCATTTAACAACCTATATTTATCTTTTGAGCCCCGCCCGTCGAAGACCCAACGTGGTGAAGGAGTATTATTATGTGTAAGAAATTGATCTATTTGACTTGCCTTGTTCTCGTACTGAGCGTGGCAGGTAAAGCTTCAGCCCAGATATTAGTGCACTATAAGCTCGATGAGACTTCCGGTGCCGTCGCTTCTGACATAAGTGGCAAAGGCAACGATGGCACCATCGACGGTGACCCGAACTGGGTAGCCGGCTGGATGGACGGGGCGCTGCAATTCGATGGGAGCCTCTTCGTTACTTTGCCGGCAAGTAAAATGGGGCTGCGTTCGGACACTGGTTCGGTAGCATTTTGGATGAATATGGCGGAGTTAACAGGAAATATAAATACGATATGGTGGGGAGGCGACAATACTACCGGTGGCGGCATGGGTCCGGAAAATGAGATGCACATCCATATCGAAATTCCGGTGGCAAACGTTTGGATAGGCGGTGAGCTTTGCTTTAGGGTTTTGCATGGTCCTCTCGTTCATTTACATTCCGACCCCGAAAAGGGCGATGCCAGTGTCCCCGGAGACCCTCCTGTCAACCCGACTTTGGTGAACGATGGTGAATGGCACCATGTTGTGGGTACCTGGGGCGATGCAGATGGTAATGTGAACCTGTACCTTGACGGCAATCTCTTACAACGAGCGACCTACACAACGCCCAGCTATCCGCTTACGAACATTTATCTGGGCCAGATGGCGAATGGCGGACGTACTTATACCGGGTTACTCGACGATGTGCAAATCTATGGCGGGGCGTTGACAGCCGATGAGATTCAGATGGTTATGGCAGGTGGTGAAATCCTAAGTCTTAAGGCGGCGCTGCCGGAACCT
>JGI24422J19971_10002279_pt1 | contig 11901 bp, 10 predicted proteins | sample DeeMarSWOR152_54_FD_19971 | JGI IMG/M metagenome (IMG submission 19971) | reverse complement strand
CAATGTGACCGGTATGCTTCACATGGGGCATGGTCTGAATAACACAATTCAGGACATCCTGATTCGATGGAAAAGAATGCATGGCTATAATGTGCTGTGGTTACCTGGAACCGATCACGCGGGAATCGCAACCCAGAATGTGGTTGAAAAAGAGCTCGCAAAAGAAGGAAAAACACGGCAGGAGGTAGGAAGAGAGAAGTTTATCGAGCTTGTCTGGCAGTGGAAGGAGCAATACGGCTCGACGATAATAAGACAGCTTAGAAAATTTGGGGCAAGCTGCGACTGGTCAAGAGAGCGATTTACAATGGACGAAGGGCTTTCCCGTGCAGTGCGTGAGGTGTTTGTACGGCTCTACAACGAGGGATTGATATACAGGGGAAAGTACATCATCAACTGGTGTCCAAGATGCCAGACTGCTCTCTCAGATGAAGAGGTGGAGCACGAGACTGAACAGTCCTTTCTGTACTACGTCAAGTATCCCTTTAAAAATGAAAAAGGGGGGATTACAGTTGCCACCACACGGCCTGAGACAATGCTCGGTGATACGGCAGTTGCGGTAAACCCTCAAGACCGGCGATACAAGGAACATGTCGGGAAAACCCTTATCCTCCCACTTGTCGGTAGAGAGTTGCCCATTATAAGTGATGAGTATGTGGACCGTGAGTTTGGTACGGGGGCTGTGAAGATCACACCCGCTCATGATCCTGATGACTTTGAAATCGGATTGAGGCACAACCTCGAGCAGGTAAACATATTTAACATCGATGCCACGATCAACGAGAATGGAATTCCCGACTGCATTGGCATGGATCGATATGAGTGCAGGGAGGTCGTTGTTGAAGAGCTCAAACAGCGCGGACACTTTGTGAAGCAGGTACCCTATACCCATGAAATAGGACACTGCTACCGCTGTCATACGGTAATCGAGCCGTACCTTTCAGAGCAGTGGTTTGTGCGGATGCGACCCCTTGCAGAGGCTGGAATAAAGGCAGTGGAAAGTGGGAAAACCTCTTTCCATCCCGAGCGGTGGAAAAAAGTGTACATGAACTGGATGAACAATATAAGAGATTGGTGCATAAGCCGGCAGATCTGGTGGGGCCATCGAATTCCAGTGTACTACTGCGATGAATGCGGTAAAGAGTTTGCGTCTACCACAGAACCGAAGCAGTGCAGATCATGCGGGAGCAGCAAGATCAGACAGGACGAAGATGTTCTTGATACATGGTTTTCCTCGCAACTCTGGCCCTTTTCAACCCTCGGGTGGCCCGATGAAGCTCCAGATCTTACCTACTACTATCCTACCGACGTACTCGTTACAGATCCAGGTATACTGTTCTTCTGGGTCGCACGCATGATCATGAGTGGCTTGAAGTTTATGGGAGACGTTCCCTTCAGAGATGTATACATCCATGGTGTGGTCATGGATGATCAGGGCAGAAAGATGAGCAAGTCACTTGGAAACGGGATCGATCCTCTTGAAGTAGTTGAACTCTACGGCGCAGATGCACTGAGATATACAATCGTCAACATCACTCCCCTGGGCCAGAACCTCCTCCTGTCCATGGATAAGTTTGCCATTGGTGCCCGTTTTGCAAATAAAATTTGGAACGCTTCCCGGTATATACTGATGAACGTAGAAGGAATCCGCTTGCGTGAGGTGTTGGAGGAGGAGCTCGACGATGCAGACCGGTGGATCCTCACCGAGTATGAGGAGACAGTGAAAAAGGTGAACTCCTATATAGCACGTTACAAGCTGAATGAGGCTTCCTCGGTAATCTATGAGTTTTTCTGGCACGAGTTCTGCGACTGGTATATCGAAATATCAAAGGTAAAGCTCTACAGTAATAGTGAGAAGGCCAGATCTCAGGCTGCATCCATGCTCGTAAAAATCCTTGAAGGGTGCTTGAGGGTGCTGCATCCTATAATGCCCTTTATTACAGAGGAGATCTGGCAGCGTCTTCCTGTAGAGAAAAAGTATAAGAGCATCATGATTGCTGAATATCCTGTATACAACAGGAAGAATCTGTTCAAACACAGCAGGGAGAAGATAAATCTGCTCAAGGATATTGTGTACAATATAAGAAATATTCGCGGTGAGATGAACGTACCCCCTGAGCTTGATGCACAGGTTCTGGTAAAAACCCGCGAGGACCGGGTTAGTATGGTGATTGAGGAAAACAGGGAGGTTATAAAGTTTCTTTCCAAGCTGCGTAGCATTGAGCACGGGGAAGAGATTGCCAAACCGGAAGGGAGCGCTTCTGCTGTGGGGAGTGGCTATGAAATTTATCTACCTCTCAAAGACCTTATTGACATCGAAAAGGAGAAGTCCCGGCTGACAAAGGAGCTTGAAAAGCTGGAAGTCGAAATATCGAAAAGCATAAAGAAACTTGAGAACAGTGATTTCATCACCAAAGCGCCGGCCACTGTGGTGGGTAAAGAAAAGGATCGTCTTAATACCCATAAACGGGCCTATGAACGGATTTCAGGAATACTTCAATCCCTGGAGTAAACCTGGAATTGGGGTTATTTTTTTTGATGATGGCTGCATCCGGCACCTACGTCTATGTTTTTTATTAATTAGTATGTTCCGAGGCACTGGCAGTTAAGACCTTAGGTTCCAAAGGATATGGGATGATTATTGCCTTTATCATTATACTGGCTATTATATTTATTGTGGTAGTAATAGTCAGGAACAAACGTACAAAATTGCCCCAGCACCTGAGAGGAGGCCGGGTTCATAAATATACCGAACTCATGACAAACCGGTTGGTCAGTAAGCTTCGATGGTTATTGTTGTTCCTCATAGCCCCCTTTTTTTTCTCATTCGCTGCTGTGTTCGATGGGTACAGCCAGGAGAATGTTATCGATAGTGAGAGGAGCCGTGATGAGAATATTTTTCTTAATATCGAATGCCACAGCGGTACCCCTCTGGTTCTGGAGTTTGTGCTTACCGATAAGGAACAGATCGTAGAGTGCGTGTATTTTGATTTTGATGATGATGGAATAATTGATCTGGGAGTAGATGTGCCGGAAAAAAAAGAGGATGAGGAAGCTTCCGCTAGGGTGATCTTCCGGGGTGCTCCCTACTGGCAACGTGGAGTCTATACACCCTCTATATTTCTTAAGACCCGGTACGGTACTTTCCTGCGGGAGTACACGGTAGCTTTCACAGATTTTATCTGGGGAAGGGATAACTACAACTTTGCAAATGACGGAAAGTTTGAAAACGCCATTGATTTTGTTTCCAAAACGCTCATTGAATGGGCGGAAGAACGGTTCGGCTCACTCACCCAGGACCAGCAGGTTATTCTGCTTCACATCATGTACTCGATCTATAAAGGGAGCATTGGACGCTGCTACGGATTTTCGGGCGGGGAGGTCTTTTACTTTGAACATCCTGAGGATCTTCCTTATCCCTATAGGAACACCTATTCAATGAGTGAATGGGATTCCGAAATCATCAAAGAAATGGACTGGGTGCAGAACGATATTGTATTTTCCAACTTCATTCTGTGTGGAGTCGATTTCTCAAAAAAACAGGATGCTGCCATGCTCCTATCGGAGATTGATAAGATAAAGCCAAACATTGACAGTGGCAGGCTGATAATCCTCGGCTACATAAGCCCGAAGATGCACCATTCAATGGTTGTATATGGGTATTTCGTAAACCACTACAGGGAGAGCACCACCCTCGTTGTTGCCAATAACTGGGAGAGAGCACAGGAGCACAACACCTTCAGCGAGGATGCTGAGAATATAGTGATTACCACGAAAGATGGAGAAGTGAAGGTGAGCTGGTACGATCTTACAAAGAAGGAGTACCGACATCCAGAGATGCTCTTTGCGATTGAGCGCAAATATCAGTATTTGCTCAGACCTGAAGATTTTTTGGCTCTTATTGACGCCACAGAAAAGAACTTAATAGACGGCGGCAGAATCATTCTCATGATCGAAGAGACAGAGGTGGCCTATATCATCGATGAGGAAGGAAAGAGAAGAGGTTACAAAAAACCGAGGTACTTCAACGAAACAGACGGCATTTCCTTTAAAAAAATCGATTACAATTATATTTTTGAGCTCCCGAAGGGCAGGGAATATAAGCTTATTCTGTGCAAGGCACGTTACAACAAAGAGTTCGAGACCTATAAGGACGTGAATCTCTATGGAATCATCCCTGCAGAATCTGAAGTGCTGAGCTTTGTGTTCAGTAAGATTCAGGTCGACGACAAAAGTGAAACAGTGTTCTTCATCAATGATGAAGGGGTCCTTCCTGAAAGATGAGGCTATATTAAGATTTGATTTTTTTTCAGAGGTAACGTATATTTTTGATGGTTGCCTTGGATACCTTTTCATTTCATATATAGTACTTTTTCAATACAACAAGGAGAGATGTCCGAGAGGCCGAAGGAGCACGCTTGGAAAGCGTGTGTACCCTAACCGGGTACCGTGGGTTCGAATCCCACTCTCTCCGAAGCTTTCAGTTCTAGGCGGAAGTTTCTGTTCGGTTGAGGCTTAGAAGCTGGCCATCGATTAAGGCCTATTTCAAAGTGCCTGTTTTAAAGTGCCTGCTGTGATAATCGGGTACAGTTCAAAGGGCAGACGCCCAACTCCGCCAGGTCCGGAAGGAAGCAACGGTAAGCGCTCTGTTCTTGTGAGCTCGAATACTCGGTTGGAGCAGGCACGTTGAAATAGGTTTTTTATTTGTGGTGATTACATCTTTCCTATTGCGCTTGCAATAATCTGTAAATATGGTATTCTTAAACTACCATAAAGTAAATATGGTATTCTTAAACTACCATAAAATAGTAGAAATGTAATGTCATATCTCGTATCCGCACGAAAGTACAGGCCGCAAGTTTTTGAAGAGCTCATCGGACAGGAACATATCTCAAACACGCTTAAGAATGCGATTGTGAAAAACAGGATAGGACACGCCTATCTCTTTTCTGGCCCCAGAGGAATTGGGAAAACCTCGGCTGCTCGTATATTTGCAAAAGCGCTCAACTGTGCCAAGGGGCCAACGCCTGCTCCTTGCGGTGTGTGTACCTTCTGTACAGAAATCAATGAAGGGAGATCTCTGGACCTCGTAGAGATAGACGGCGCATCCAACCGGCGAGTGGACGAGATAAGGCAACTGCGTGAGAATGTGCGCTTCGTGCCGTCCAGTGCCCGCTATAAGATATATATAATTGATGAAGTGCATATGCTTACCACAGAGGCATTCAATGCTCTATTGAAAACCCTTGAAGAGCCTCCAGTACATGTGGTGTTTATTTTTGCAACCACAGAAGTCACAAAAGTCCCACAGACCATACGTTCAAGGTGTCAGCAATTCAATTTCAAACGGATCCCTATACCGGAAATAATTCCTGTGCTTAAGAGAATCCTGGATGATGTATCGATGAAGGCCGAGGAAAAGGCGCTGTTCTGGATTGCAAAGAGTGCGCTGGGTTCCCTCAGAGACGCAGAATCGATACTCGATCAGATGATTTCCTTCTGTGAAGGAATCATTCGTGAGCATGATGTGTTTTATGTGCTCGGTATACCTTCTTACGAAGTGTATCATGGGTTTGCCAGGCTAATCGGAGAAGGCGATTTCAAAGCTGTCCTCGGTCACCTGCAAAAAACAATCAATGAAGGATTTGAAATACCCACTCTTATTTCTGGAATGATTGAGTATTTCAGAAATATGTATGTGCTTTCTGTTGATTCAGCTTCAGCAGATATTATTGATCTACCTGCAGAGGAGACCCACACCCTGAAGTCTTTCCTTTCTTATTATACCTCCAGGGATATCAATAATATACTCATTCTTCTTTCGAAGGCCTTCCAGGATGTGAGAAACAGCGGTATCATGCAAGAGCTTTTTGAAATTACACTCATAAAGCTCGTACATTATAAGGAAATCATACAGCCATCACACCTTTTAAAACAACTTGAAGAGTTGAAATACTGGATAGATGAAAAAGGGGAAGAGAAGAATCCTGTTATTTCAGAACCTGTCGGGAATAATCCCGAGGTCAACGGGAATAGCGATGTGATGAAAGATATTATCTCCTACTTTTCAAGAAAAAGAAGAGCTATTGCCGAGTTTTTAAGCAGGGCAAAAGACTGGTGCTTTGAGAATAACCTTTTGACAGTGTACTATGGTCATGAGGAGCGATTGAGCTATGAGCATGTGGGTGAGGAATCTGTGCATAGATATATTGAAAACGAAATAAAGAACATATTGAAGAGTGATGTACGTGTAAGCTTTGTGATTGAAGAGAAGCCGGAAAGAGGGGAGGAAGATGATGATGATGATGTTCTCTCCTCACCGGGTATATCGAAGGTGTTGGAGATCTTTAAGGGAGAAATTGTACCAAAAAATACCAATGGAGGAGCATAATGGGAATGAATATAAACTTTTTAAAACAGGCTCAGGAACTTCAGGAAAAAATCAAAAAGTTACAGGAAGATCTTGTAAACAAAACAGCATCTGGCAGTGCCGGAGGGGATATGGTCAAGGCGACGGTGAACGGAAAGCATGAGGTGATTGACATCAACATCTCAAAGGAGGTTGTCAATCCCGATGATATAGAGATGCTTGAAGACCTTATTGTTGCGGCTGTAAACGATGCAATGCATAAGATTGATGAAATCATAAAGATGGAAATGGCAAAAATAACAGGTGGAATACAGATTCCAGGACTCGAGGTTCCTTTTTAAGTGGACGGGAAATCTTCAATTTTAAGGCTCATCAACGAGTTTTCCAGGTTGCCCGGGATCGGGAGAAAGACCGCAGAGAGACTTTCATTCTTCATACTGAAGGATGATGGGGAAGCAGTGAAGAGGTTTGCAGATGCACTTCTCGATGTGAAGAAAAACATGCGATTCTGTAAGACATGTGGCAATATTACTGAGCATGAAGAATGTGAAATATGTGCGAATCCACACAGAAATAAAAAGCTCATATGTGTTGTCGAAGAGCCGAAGGATATCTGGGCGATCGAAAAAAGCGGAACCTATAACGGGGTTTACCATGTATTGATGGGTGCTCTTTCTCCTCTTGATGGCATAGGACCCGATAATTTAAGAATACAAGAACTTTTAGGAAGGGTTCAGGAATCAGAAATTGATGAAATAATCGTTGCAACAGATCCAAATGTTGAAGGTGATGCAACCGCTATCTATATTTCAAAGCTCATCAAGCCCCTGGGTGTGACCATAACGAGAATTGCAAGTGGACTGCCTGCCGGCGGTGACCTTGAATATGCTGACTCGGTTACTCTTTCAAAAGCACTCGCGGGCCGCCGCCCTCTCTAACTTCTCCTGCAGTCCGGGAAAAGTTCCATTATATCTCAAAATAAGAAGTAGATGTTTACCTAAGGTATCATTTAATTTCTCCCAAGTGAAGGGATTGACAGTTTTACCTATATGAGAGGTTATCATGAAGGACTATATCTTGGGTGTCGATTTCGGCACCTCCAAAATTGCAGCAGTTTTGATCGATCTAATCCCACGTAAGATAATAAAGACTGCCTCCAAGTCTTTTGCTGCACACAACCCATGCGTAGATGTCAGATTACGAGAGCAGGATGTAGAAACTGTGAAGACCTCATTTGCCAGGTGTCTCAAGGAGCTTTTTAATCAACAGGAGGCCAGAATAGCATCAATCGGCCTTACAGGACAGATGCACGGAATTCTGGGAGTGGATAAGGAAGGCACTGCAGTGACACGCTTTGTAACATGGCAAGATGAAAGGGGGCTGGTGCCGTCTGATGACGGTAAAACAATTCTTGATGAAATGAGAGAAAAAGGTGGCTCCAGGTCCATTGCAACCGGGTACGGAATTGTAACCCTCTATGATTGGATTAAAAAGGGAAAATATAGAACTATCGCACAGATTTGTACACTTCCCGATTATTTTGGTATGTGGCTTACGGGAAACCGAAGACCATTCGTCGATCATTCAATGGCGGAGAGCATCGGTGCATTTGATGTAAAAAAATCAGAGTGGGACTATGGGTATATTTCTTCGCTCGGCATTGACAAAGACTTTTTTCCCCAGATTATTACCCCAACATCCATAATCGGGACCATTAAAGCTTCAGACTTCTGTCCAACCAACCTCCAGGATGCGAAGGTTTCTGTATCTATTGGTGACAATCAAGCGAGCTTTATCGGGAGCGTGAGGGAGTATTACGGCACGCTGCTTTTGAATATCGGCACAGGGTCTCAGATATCCTACGCAGTACACTCTCTGGAGGATGAAAATCTTGACCTTTCTTCTATTGATGGATATGATGTGTGCCTCAGACCATTCGTTGAGGGAGGGTTTCTTGTAGCAGGGAATGCTCTCTCCGGTGGGACCACTTATACTGTTCTGAGAGATTTCTTTATAGACATAGGGAAAAACCTGTTTCGATCCGATGCTCCTGATATGTGGGAAAGAATGAACAGCCTCGTCCGTCATACTGACAGTGCTGGTGGTCTTACGGTGCATCCCTTGTTTTCAGGGAAGAGGAGTGACACTGCCATCCGTGGTAGTATAACAGGCATCAACAACGCTAACTTCACCGCCGCTCACCTGATATATGGAACTTTAGAGGGATTGATAAGGGTGTTGAAGGACATGGTAGGGAAAGAAGTGGTTAGTAAAATGCAATACCTTGTAGGAAGCGGAAACGGAATGAGAAAAAATGTCGTGCTGCGAGAGATAGCTTCACGGATATTTCAGAAAGCCATATCCATTCCTTCCAATGAAGAAGAGGCTTCAATTGGTGCAGCTGTAAATGCTGCGGTGGCAGCAGGAGTATTAAGCGGTTTCAGTGAAGCCCACTCTTTAATACAATATTGAGAAAGGATGAAAAGAAGTGAAAGGGAAAGCATACATCGATACAGGTATCTGCGGGTTTGAAGCCACAGGTGTGGCTAAGGCGCAGGATCCACTGGGAAAAGCCCAGGTTTCAATACGCACTGAGTGTCCGAATCTGAAATCCCTCGGAGAGAGCTTTGAGATTGAGATAATGGATGTTGTCCAGAAGGGATGTGAGTCAAAGACCTATAAAAGAATGATAGAGGTAATTCCCGCCATACACTGTCTCAGTCCAGTGGTGTATGGTGTTTTTCAAAAGGTGAAAATTGCCGCCGGACTTGCACTGACGGAGTACGTAACAGCCTCTCTTTTAAAGGAGTAATACAATAGGTGTTGTAAGGAGGGTAAGTGAAAAAGCTTCTTGCTGTATACGGGAGCCCGCGAAAGGGAGGAAACTCCTCTGTTCTGCTTGATTATTTTTTGGAGGGTACAAAGGCCTCCATTTATCCTGTGGAGAGAGTATACTTAAGGGATATCAATTTCTCCTTCTGTGTTGAATGTGGAAGATGTGAGAAAACAGGTATATGCTCGCTCGATGATGACCTTAAGACGATCTACAAGAAGATCCGTCATTATGAAAGAATTGTGATATCCTGTCCTGTTTTCTTTCTTGGTCCTCCTGCTCTCACAAAGGCCTTTATTGACCGGCTTCAGGTATTCTGGGTAAGAAAACACATGCTTGGAATCAATCCTGTACCTGAGGGCGTCCAGAAAAAGGGATTTCTTTTATCAGTATGCGGTTTCAAGGGCCATGAAAAGATGTTTTCGTGTAACCGTTCCATAGTAAAGGCCGTGTATACAGCATGCGGATACAGCTATACAGGAGAGCTTTTCTATCCGAGTATTGATCGTTTTGGTGAACTGAAAAAGCGTTCGGACATAAGAGAGGAGGCGGTACTCGCGGGCAGGGATTTTGTGAGTTAGTTGTCATTCAAAAGGGTAATATCCAACACCCTTTAAGTCCTCCGGTAGTCCAATCTCGTGCTTTTTGTAATGGTCTATGATTTGCCGAGTAAAAACCTTGAAGAAATCTCCATTTGTAAGGTTTAAAATGTCCTCATAGGTAATATATTTGAAATAAAAACCTATGGAGTTGCCATAAGGGATCACTTCAGGCTTGTCTGTTACAAGAAAGCTCCCGGTAATAGTTTCATAAAGCTTCAGTGATTTACTTGAGCCGATAAGCACATCGTTGGTTTTCAAGCAGATTCTTAGAATAAGATTGTTTGTATACAGTATTGAATCGCTTATAACCATGGTGATGTGCTGAGGCCCATATTCCGTTATGAATGAAGAAAAAAGTTTGTTGAGCTTCAATCCGAAATTGGGCTTTTCTCCGGGGAACGACTGTTTGTCGTACTTCATGGCGCTTCCATATTTTAATTTATAATTTTCTTTCTGAGCAGCAGGCTCAGTATTTTTCTGTACAAGTATATTGGAAGGCCGCTTTAGATGATCAAGTTTCTGTTTGATTTCAGCGAGCCTTTTTGAAACATCTCGTATTGCATTATTGAAATCAATGTAAATATCCTTGAGTTTTTCCGTGAGTTTTTCCGTCTCTTTATGGGTAATAATGACCTCCTCAAGGATTGTATACACATTGACCATTTCTTCCTGACTGAGGTTGTCAAGAATCGAGAACAAAGGAATTATCTTTTCCTTCATTCCTCCTTTTAACTGATACTTATTTAATAATTCAATAACTTTTTTTTGAAACTCGCTCCTTGTCATTCTGTAAGATACCTTTATATCAATATATCATAGTATTCTTAAAAAACAAACTCATATATATACTTTCATGTTTTCCTTTTTTTTGCAATATCTTTTTATCTCTTTACAGAGAAAAATCTGAAAAGTTACTTTTCTTGCCCGTCGAGTTTTTATATCTTTAGGTCGTTTTATGGCTGTTCGTTAATTCTATAAGTCGATTCTGCAGTAAGATTTTATTATTTAAATAAAGGGAGAGTGCTATGGGTGGAACCGGTATGCAGGAAGAACAGAACTTCAGTGATGAGAATGCTCCACTGCTCAGGAAGGTGATTGCGAAGAGAATGCTGGAGAGTAAGCTCAACGCTCCCCATTTCTACCTTACCGTGAGTGTCGATATGCAGCCCATTATCGATTTGAGAAATGAGTTCAATGCAGATGGAAAGAGAAAGATAAGTTTTAATGATATAATTGTTAAAGCTATAGCTCTTACACTTGAGAAACATCCTGAATGCAATGTTTCCTATGTTGATGATAAGATTCGGTCCTATCATTCTATAGATATCTCTCTTGCAGTCGCCATAGAAGGAGGTCTTCTGGTTCCAGTGTTAAGAGACTGCGAGAAAAAGAGTGTCTTAGAAATAAACGAGGAGGCTAATATCCTCGTTGAAAAAGCAAGAGGTAGAAAACTCCGGCCCAGAGAGGGAATGGGGGGCTCCTTTACCCTGTCGAACCTTGGAATGTTTGATATAGAGGAGTTTATTGCCATTCTCAATCCCCCACAAGCAATGATTCTTGCAGTTGGTGCTATCAAGGAGGTTCCAGTTGTGATTGACGGTAAGATTGAGATAGGAAAAAGGGCGAAGATGACTCTCTCCTGCGACCACAGAGCGGTTGATGGTGCAATGTGCGCGGTATTTTTAACCGATCTAAAGGAGATCATGGAAAATCCGAGGGAGTACATTAAATAACCATTATACATAAATTCGTTGACAACCGAACTCTGTACGTTATACTATTATTGCTTTTTGAGAAATATTTCCTTTCCAGTATAAAAATCGACAAGTGATGATTACGATAGAAAGGGGATCTCACATTGAGGGCTTAGTGGATGAGCCTCTTTCCAACCTTGATGCTCTTCTCAGGCTCGAGTTGAGGGTGGGTTTGAAGGAGCTTCAAACAAACCTAAAAGAGACCTTTGTTTACGTGACCCATGATCAGGTTGAGGCGCTTTCCATGGGTGACCGCATTGCAGTTCTTGATAAAGGCATTCTCCAGCAGGTATATGATCCTGAAACCATTTACCGGTTGCCACACAATATGTTTGTTGCTACTAT
>JGI24422J19971_10002278_pt1 | contig 11901 bp, 7 predicted proteins | sample DeeMarSWOR152_54_FD_19971 | JGI IMG/M metagenome (IMG submission 19971) | reverse complement strand
AACCCAAATGTTAAAGGGATGGCGGTTAATTTGGGCAATCCTAACCACGCAGTAATTGGTGCTAACGGTTTCACCAGAACTTCGGTAAGTCTTAATGTATCCAAAATTGCGTAGGCTATTCCTCCAAGCGCCAGTAAGGGTATAACGATATACACGAAATCTTGCATTCTAATCCAGCTTTTGGCAAACACGTTTTTGATTAAAGGCCTTCTATAGGGTGGCAGTTCCAAAAGTAAACGTTCCATCTTTATGTGGACAACCTTTTTTACTACAAAAGCCCAGACCAAACCAGCGACGAGTGAAGTGGCGAGAACATAAAAAGATAGTCTTATGCCTCCGTAGAATCCAACTATTCCCATTATGATGGCAATCCTACTTGAGCAGGGTACAAAGACAAAAAATGAAGCGGTACGAAATTGTTCTTTCTCCGACATCAAGACTCTAGTAGCCCTAATTGCTGGCACAGTGCACCCCAAGCCTAATGCCAAAGGAATGAATGCTTTACCGGGAAGACCTAACTTTTTCAGAAACCGTTCTGCATTCACGATGAATCTTGAAAGAAGCCCTATATCTTCTAACAGGCCCATGAATAAATAGAACAGGAACACGTAAGGTAACGCTATGGAAATACCTGCCGCAACTCCAGTTAAACCCTGAACTAATATCATAACAATAATAGAATGTTCAGCCGTGCCAAAAGTGGATAATAGGCTTTCTGTCAATCCCATAAGAAAATCCTGCATCAAATTTCCAAGATACAAGAGTATTCCGAAGATGGCGAGAAGGAATAGACCTGTAGTAAACGGACCCCAAATGTTATGCAACAAAACACTATCAATCCTTTCGCCTAAACCCTCTCTTTCTGCTTCTACAGAAACTATTTGAGTAACCTTTTCAGCGATAAATGAAGCTGTACCGTATCTAGTTATGGATATATCCTCCGCGACTCTTGGATGCTCTGTCAGACTTCTTTTGACTTCTTCGATTATTCTTTCATCTTCAAGATATCCATAGAAATCCTCATCTCCTTCTAAAACTCTGATGGCTATGAATCGTTTTGGTATAGAAGTTGCTTTTATTAGACAGGATATCTCATTTATCGCTTTTTCTACATGATCATCATATTCGACTCTGAAAACTTCTGCTTCTTCTTTGGTTCTCAATAACGAATCTATGAGATCGCTTATCCCCTTTCCAGTCAAAGGGTTTATGGGGATGACTGGAATGTTGAGAATGTTCTCCAAATTCTGTGAGTCTATCTTTATCCCTTTCTTTTGGGCTTCTTCCACAAAATTTAAAGCTATGACAGCAGGTATTTCAGCCTCTAATATCTGCAAAACCAAGTAGAGGCCTCTCTCCAGAGAGGATGCGTCAGCAATTATTATCGCCCTATCCACTTCTTCTTGAAACAACGCTTTTTCGGTGACTTTTTCTTCTTCACTTCTATCGGATATAGAGTATATTCCCGGAGTGTCTACAAACTCTACCTTTTTGTCATCGAAGACTTTTTCGGCTTGAGTTATCTCAACCGTAGTGCCGGGATAATTAGAAACCACAACCTTCGGACCGACCAATGCATTAAGTAACGAAGACTTCCCTACATTGGGTTGACCGATCAGAAGTACTTTAAAATTCTTCATATTCCAACATCTAACACTCTGATTTCTTTTGCTATACTTCGGTCTAGGACAATTTTTTTGTTATTTATTTCCACGATCACTCCGTTAGGAATCTTGTGAATTACCTCTATCGCCTCTCCAGGCAGTATTCCCATACTGATCATCCTTTCAAATAACTTGTAATCAGAAGAAAGAATATCCGTAATCAATCCCTCTTTTTTCAATCCAAACTCTATCAGCGGAACCCCTTCTTTTTTCAACGTGAATATCTTTTTCAAATTGTTCATAACTTCCCGAGAAACATAATGCTCCAGAAGATGAGCCGCTTGATGCGCCTTCCTTTGACTTCTATTTTCCCTAAAATATTTCTCAAGAACAAGATGTTTTTGGACGATATCTTCCGCTTCATTCCGCCCCTTCTTTGTCAACCTAATAGATTCCTTCTCAATACATATCAAACCTGCTTCTTCAAGGCTTTCAATCGCTTTGGACAGAAAAGGGTAAGAAACTTTTATTTTCGTTCTTATGAATCTCAATAGGACTCTCTTTTTTCTTTCACCCACTATTCTTAGGATGTCTTCTTCTATCACCCTAAGAATGTCAGATTCTTTCACAGCACTAACCTCCGAACAATACCGACAGTAACCAACTTCAAAGGTCTACTTGTGCTTTCTGAAGAACACCCGTCCGTCTTTCTTGTAGACCTATTCGAAGGCAACCTAGATTAAGCCCCAATCCCTTTACGTCTTCCTGTTATTTCAACTTGAAAATATTCCTTTTCTTCTTCGTGGACACTCATCTATCGTGGTCGGCTGGGCAGTTATCTAGGCTCCAGTACACCACCGGAATGTCAGCCATCCATGTTGTCTTCAAGAGCTTAGGCATCGTCACCAGTATACTATCGAAGGTCGGCCCCCTGATCTTCACTCGGTATAGCTTGTGCTTTCCATCGCTGATCACATGAAAACACAGTTCGCCTCGGGCGCTTTCTACCAAGCTTATTGCCTCTCCCTTCGGCAAGTGTGAGAAGGGCGTAAACTTCTTACCGCTTCTCATCTTCTTTTCCGCTATCGGGCCGTTAGGCATTTTGTCAAGTGCTTGCTCCATGACGTTAAGGCTTTCTTCTATCTCATTTCTTCTGCAGAGTATCCTAGAGTAAGCGTCTCCTTTCTTCGCTGTTATTACGTTAACGTCTATTTCGTCGTAGGCTTCATATGGCACAGCCTTCCTTACGTCAAACTCAACGCCGGTGGCGCGTAGATTCGGTCCTGTTACGCCTAATTCCACAGCTTGTTTCTTAACTAACCTGCCGATATTTTTCGTCCTTCTTTTGAAGATTCCGTTGTTGAAGCAGAGGTCATCATATATTTCCAATCTCTCCCGCAGGTACTTGGCAACGTCCATCGCTCTGTCCTTGAAGTCTGAGGATATGTCACGTCTTACACCTCCAGGTACATTGTATATCTGGTAGATTCGACCTCCAGTTAGCTCCTCTAGCAGGAGTAGTATTTTCTCTCTGTCCCCCCATGCAAGTCTCTCTACGGTATCGAAACCAGCAGCGTTTCCAGCAAGCCCGAGGTTTAGGAGGTGGCTTTGTATTCTACTTAGCTCCGCCTGAATTACTCTGAGATGCTGAGCTCTCCTTGGAACTTCGACGTCGGCTATCTTCTCAACGGCCCCTACGTACGCAAGTTCGTAGCTTGCGCCATCCAGCACGCATATGCGTGGAACAAGCATTATGTTCTGCCACCACGTTCTATATTCCATCAGCTTCTCAAATCCTCGATGAAGATATCCCGGGTTCACCTCGGCCTCTTCCACAACCTCACCTTTCAGCTTCAGCAATAAGTTGAAGTTTCCGCTCGCAGGATGCTGAGGGCCGAAAGGCACGGATATCCACCCTTCCTTTTCTTCAGCCTTTATCCCAGGAAGCTCTAAGAGCTCGACGCTCTCCTTCTTTCCACGATATCCGCTTTGGACGGCATGCATAGCCATAAATACCGCTGACCCCAAGGCTTCGGGCCTGGGAGGGCAGCCCGCTATCCAAATGTCCACTGGAATGTACTTGTCTAGCATTTTGATGGTGTTGTAGCTGTCCCAGTAAGTTCCTCCGCTCATGGGACAATTTCCCATGGCGATGACGAATTTCGGGTTGGGCATTTGCTGGTAAATTCTGATGATTCTTCTAAGCGTTTTTACTGTTACGTACCCGCCTATTAGAAGAACGTCTGCGTGTCTAGGAGAGCCTACGGCTATCAGCCCGAACCTTTCCATGTCGAACCCGCTTCCAACCCATGGAATGGCCTCTATGAAACAGCATCCTGTGAAATAGTTTACAATCCAGAAGCTTCTCGACCTTGCCCAGTCTAAAACACTCTTAATCTTGGGGGGTTTACCCACCTTATGCTCTGGTTGTTGGGTCAGCCTCTCCGGCGGATAGTTAAAATCTTCCTTGTTCAAGGCGACTAGGAATGGCGAATTGGAGAAGGTGAGAGCTTCCATTGGACATATGTCCACGCATAGTCCGCAGAAGGAGCATCTTGCGTAGTCTATTTGTGGTTGAAGAACGTTTCCCTCGTCCTTTTCTCTTTCAACCATTTCTATTGCATTGTTCGGGCATATCCTGTGACATAGCTTGCATCCTATACACTTGGTTGGATCAAATACATGTCTTCCTCTGAAGCCCGCCGTCAGAGGCGTCTCAGGCGGGAAATTGTACGTTGTCGGTTTTCTCTTCAGCAGTCTAGCCACAGCTTTCAAAGGTTTCAGAATACCTTCCACGCTCAATCTCCTCTTAAAACCTCGTGTTTTTCACGTATTCTCTCCAGTTGAAATTTTTGAGGAATGGAGGCGGGCCTGTCCATCCTTCAAGAAACAGCGGTTTCAACATGTTGTTTCCTTTAAATGTGATGCCGAAGAGCTCCCAGGCCTCCCTCTCGTGCATTGAACTGTTATCCCAGAGAGAGGAAAGGCTTTCTATCCCGGGTCTACTTCTCGGTATCCTCGCCGAAGTCTTTACGTACAAGTTTTCTTCAATGTTATGGACTATAAAATAAACCTCGAACTCATCTTCATCCATCCAGTCGATCGCAGACACCGTAAGAAGCCTGCTAAACCCCTGTTTCTTCAAGTATTCCGCGACAGCAACGTAACTTTGTCGCCTAACCCTCACGAGGAGAAAACCATCCTTAACCTTACACTCGGCTTGAAAACTTGCTTTTAAATTGTTCTTCAAGGCTTCTGATAGGTAAGTCGATGACATCGCATCACCATAATTCAATGTGCATCCATGAATATTGGAGCAATGCACGTTCACCCTGTACCACTACTTAATCAGTAATCTTTGAAAGTACGTAGACGCATATGTTGAACGGTATATCAAGAGGAAGCGATACTAGACAGCCTGTCAAACTTAGGACGACTCATTTTATATTACCTATGCATTTTACACGCTTACAGTGTCTGCTTATTCCGTTCAGTCGACGTACACAGTTCTTTCGGGCACGCGCTGGATGCTCATGGAGTTTGAGTTCGAACCTGTAGTCTGGATCAGGTGGATAACAGTCTAGCCCCTTCAAGTTTTCGCGCTCTTCAAGAGGTATCGGAGACTGAGGACGCATCAAAAAGAACGTATCCTTCTGTTCACGTTCCATTTTAAGGCGTTCTTTCTATTCGGGAATCTCCACAGCAGTTTCGCCCTCTTACTCATAACCTTACTTTGGGTTATATCGCAGTGAAGTTAGGAGCTTTTTGTAAAGGCCGATGAATTAGTTTCAAATATCTTGTATCAGGACTACTCCTATTCCTCTTTGGGAGGCCACTTTTCATCGAGAAACTTCGCTATTCCAGATGAGTCTCTTGGACCTACCATAACGTGCCAACCAGGTAAACCAGCGTTCTTCAACTCGTCCTCTGTCTCCCCGCTTAACCTAGCAGCCATACCTGGTATAATTAGGTGCTTATGTTTGATTTTCTCCGCTATCCCCGAGTTCTTAACAGCCTCTGCAATCGACTGTGCTGTCAGATACCTCCCGGCTACGGCGCTTTCAACGCTGATTCCTTCTGTGTCGACTACGATTAGATAATAGTTCCCGCCAAACTTCTTAAGGTCTGACTCAACCGTGAAGTACGTTAGGGCGTAGTTAGTGGTCAGCATCAACGGCGACATCTCATCAGGCTTCCCAAACTTATACAGCTCAGGATCAACCGAAACTGGCTTCCTAGGATCTGTGTAGATGTTAAATCTCCATATAACGAGAGGTAGCTGAGACCATCCATCGACACTGTGTAGTATTAGTACGTCGGCATATCTGCTCATCAGCGTCGCGCCTACGTATGCCTCCTTCCACGCCAGCATCTCCTTTGAGTCTTTTCCGCTGAACCAAGCTGTGATCGGTGTCCCGATAAGGGGAAAGCCGAACAGTTCATCCCCGCCTTTACAAGAATTCCTTCTCACCATAGTGAAGTTGTTGACGGTGTCTGATAGTCCCTCATCAGGGAATGTTCCAGGGTCGAGCACCAAATCCTCGACCCCATACTCAATTAGAGTCTTCGATAGGGACCTGAGAAGATCAAGATCGTTCGGAGCAAAGACGGTTAATGGACAGTCGTACATCAACGCCAAATCAGCCATCTCTTTCCAATTTTCCTTGGTTGCTGCGTAAATTAGCGGCCTTCTGCCAGAAGCCGCGACCAGTCCAGCCTCCATAACGTTAGGGTTTAACGAGCATAGAATTAGCGGCATTTCCGTGGCCTCGGCAACGGTGCCCACGGCTGACCTGAAGGTTGCCGGGTCATTCGATGTCGACCTAACAGCTATCATATCGAGTTTAAGCTCCCTCCCGATATATTCGTATAAGAAATTCTCAACCTTCCTCACTCTGTCCAAGAGAGCCTCTTCACCGGAGAATCTAGGGCGTGCCGGCATCTCGTCGGTCACATCGAAGGCGAGGGACACCGGGTTGTGGTAGGTGAACTCATGACGGTACATGACAAGCTTGCCGCCTATCTTGACCGCGCGATCCCCAGTGCCGATTATTATTTCCTTAATCGCTGGCGCCAGCATCTCTTTGAGTTTCTTGTATTCCTTTTCGTGTTTCTTCTCCAGGATCGGGGGACAATCTTCAATGGAGACCTCTCTGTTGACCAGCTTAGCCGCGAAAGCCATGCAGTTTGCTTCTCCACACTCTTTACAGTTTGTTCTAGGAAGTAATGTATACGCATCGATGGGACTTAGTCCCCTTACACTCTTCTTAATCTCCCTTTCGCTCATACTCGCTCCTCCCTTATATTTTTGCATCTATCCAGCTAGCTATCTCTTCGGGTTTGGCATTGCCTCTGTTCATAAACTGCTCTGTGAGCCTCTTCATGGTCCTAATGGCGTCCGGGTGCATCATCATGAACACGTCAACGCCAGCTAAGAGCAAGCTCAGCGCGGTTATCGCCTCCCATATGGGACCTCTGAGCGCCCTCGGCTCCCACTCGGGACCCAACTTCATCCAAGCCTCCCTTGCAGCCCAAGCGTTCGTGGTACCGGCTAGGACTGGGTGCTGAACCTCTGAGTCTCCCATTAACGCCGCAATCCTGGCGCGCTCGTGGATGGTAAATGAGTATTCAAGTCCGTAGCCCAGGGCAGCCGTCGTCAAGTCCATTAGTATGTTGTCTTCGGGCACATGATCGTAAAGTTTTCTGTTCAGCTCCTTGGCCCGATTCAAGTCTAGGGCTGTGAATGCCAGCACTAATTGTCCATGTTTCGAAGCTGCTTTTGCCAAGTCGTCGAGGACGCCAGCCTCGCCCATATCCAATGTAAGGGAACTGAGCAGAACTCTCTCGCCCTCAGCCACCTCGGCGACCTTTGTGAAGACCTCGGCATCCTTCTTTGGATCACCACAACCCCCAATGATTAGAGGTACGTCTACTGCCTGCAATACGTCTTCAACGGTCTTCGCAGCCTCCGCCGGTTGTGCATCCTTAATAAGCGGGTCTGTACTAAGCAAATGCACCGAAATCAAGTCAGCCCCCCACTTATCAACAGCCATCTTGGCCCACGCAGCTGTATCCTCCCAAACCTCTTCTACATGCATCCTTATGGCCTTCGGGAGGCGCACTTCCATGTCAAATATGTCTACAGCAATTGCGGGTGGATGAGGAGGGGCCCTCTCGAATAAATAGAATGCTGGGCTGGTTGCACCTCCAACGGTTATCGTTTTGCCTCGAGAACCTCCCTCACTCTTGGTGGCCCCAAATGTTACTTCCCTAATCCGTCCAGGATATTCTTGGACAAAGGGTTTGAAGGGCGCTTCCAAAACTGCTGTGGGCTTAACCTTTGGCGGTGCAAGCGCTGCAGATGGTTTAACAGCTTTCGGTACAGCCGGAGCTACAGCTGATGGCTGCAGGATAAGCTCCCCAATCTCTAGGTCAACGTCCTCAAGTTCGATTTCCCCTTTACCTACTAAACCTAGAGCCTTCAGTAGATCAGCAAGTTGAGTAGCAGCCTTTTTCTCCTTTTCTTCTCCCAATGTTTTCACTTCTCCACTCTTCGGATAATAACTTTCTCGGCGTGAATCTTGGCGTTCTTTAGAATTATCTGGAAACCCCCAGCAGCGATGGGTACTTCAGAAACGGGCACCTCTAGTGCTGCTTCGACCGGGACCTCCTCCACCTCAGGTGCAGCTTCAACCGGTATGGCCTTCCATTTTTCGACAACCGGATGCTCCATCTTTTCAAGAAAGCCCTTCAACTCATCAATTGAGTTGACTTGGTTTTCCGTGGGTATTTTATCAACCATATCTTTCGGCATGAAATCTCTGACGCGTTCTTTGACGCTGGATGGCATCCAGACTATACGGTCCCAACCCCCATCAACCTGAAGAAATTTTGGCGATCTCATGTACTCGATGGATAAGCCGTGAAAACCGTCAACCTGCCTCCCACCAGCAGTCGCGTCCGCCATGGTCGAGAAAGGTAACCCATTCACCGTTCTCTCCTTGAAACCCCTGTCAACGATTCCNAAACCATCAACCTCTGGAATGTAAAAAGCTATTGCCTCAAAGCAACCGCAGGATGTGTGGGGATACAAGTTTTGCTCAGGCTTGTGCTGCGAAGTGTAAAGCTGGATGCGCGTAATCTCTCCCATTGTATTTTCTTTTAAAGACTTATCAGCCCCTGACCATTCACCCTTGAAAGCATCGATGCATTCGCCTTTTTCGATTTTGAAAATTGGGCCTTTCGGATCCACACGGGCTGCGGCTCTGCCGTCAAACCAGCTGATGGCGCCGCAGTTAGCATATCTTTGAGGCGTTATGATACAAGAGTGGGTTGGAGCAAATGATTGGCATAAGTTACACCCGTAGAATTCTTCAACATCCTCATCCTTTAGTCCTCTGGCTCTGGCATCTCTAGCGTCATAGATCTCTATGGCCTTTTTCTTCATTTCCTTCACTTTTTCCGGGTCCGTAAAGAATGTTATTTGAATCTTCTCGATGAACGGGAGGTCACTTTTGAACAACCTGAGCAGGACCTTGCCTATCAATTTGAAGGAGTTCAATCCTTTCCCGAAGGATTTTGTTCCTAGTCTCAGCCATATGTCGTATCTCTGATTTAGGTGCATGAAACCCTCAATGTAGTTGCAGAATTCGTGGATTCTTCTTTCTATAACGCCTTCAAGTTCTTCTTCAACTTCTTTTCCGGCGACATCAATCCAAATTCCATAGGGGTAACTGCTTCCAGGCTCTAAATCCTTGAGGTCGGATCCGATTACCGTTATTTTTTCATCTTCGATCTCATCCATGCTCCTGCTCTTCACAACCTCAAACTTCGCTTCCACTTTTGGGCCTCCAAGTTCAACGTGCATTTGTTGTCTTCGGATCCTTTCGCCTTCGTAGATGACACCAACGTCGACCGGTATATCTTCGAACATTGACATTTTTTTCACTTTCCTCCTAACTTACTCAACATTATCTCAAAGCTTTCTTTCCAGTCCTTAACCGACAGGTTTGGAAATGACCAAGTTGCGTGAGGATTATAGAATCTGTCTAGGCTTATGGTCTTAAGATTTGTGGAAAAAGATTTTAGCCCAGCTAATATTACGAATTCCATGTAATATGGGAGTCCCATGAACAACGCCAAGTCGTACGGTCCCTTTCCATCTAANCCTCTCCATTCTGGATCCTNAAGCCGGTTACCAATGTCCATGGCTGGCATACAAGCTGCGGAGCGGAAATCCCTCTTGATAAANTCGCTTATTGTATGCGCTGTGGCAACCACCGGGATTCCCGCAGTCTTACTCATGCGGATTGCGTAATCAATCATTTTNACATCATCTGAATAATCCTCAGCGGCTAAGTGTCCAACAATGAGGATGGGACGCTTAGCCCTCCTCACCATTGCGGCAACAACCTCTGGCTTCAAAATAAGAAGAGCTTTCTTGGGACCGGCGATCTCAGCTTTCTGCCACGGTTCCGCCTTCACACCCATGTCATTCACCCTTCTTCTTTCTGATAAGTCTAGGCAGGAGCGTCGGGTCTGGGATCCTCTTCTCCTCCCATCCCTTTTCCTCCAGAATCTTAAGAATCTCATCCTTCATGGTAATAGGTATGTCGGCCTTGCTTCGGACGAAAAGATGTATGTCGTCAGGCATGACACTGTAGAGGCGCTTGTGAAGGTCAACGTAATGCGTCAGCTTTATGGCGCGACCCTTTGTTGTATCGTTGGGTCTCATACAAAGCTTTGCTATAAGCACCATTGCCTCCTCTTTGGTTTCAGCCGAAGTAAAAAGATGCTCAGGAGCCGGACCCGCATAGACTTTGTCGCCAGTTCGAGCGTCATACACATACCAATCCTCCTCCTTGTCCTTCCTCCCAAGAAGCATGCGACGATACTTAGATCCGTGAGGCCCAACAATCACGGGCACCCCAAGCCTCCAGAAGCCGGAGGCTATCGAAGCCGCCTTCTGAGACATGGCGCCCCAAGCAACCCCCACCGCCCCCACTCGGTTCAGAACATAATCAGCGATCTCCTCGTAGTTAGCCCGCAGTTTTCTTTTTGCGAAAATGCTTGCAATCTTGATCGCTGCTCCAGCTATGTGAGGGTTTGAAACGCATGAACCCACATTAAGGATACCCCCTGCCTCGAAGGATCCAGGATATTTCTCGTAGAGAGTCTTTCCCTCCTCATCCTTCGCCATAGCCATGGACATGGCTGCACATCCTGTGGAGACAACAATGAACCTGCGTTTCGCGAATTCCTCAGCGATCTCTGCAACCTCTTTTCCGCCACGAGGATAATTAGCACATCCTACTAGTGCCACTACTCCAGGAATTTCTCCGAGAACTATTGGTCCGCCAACTTCCCTTATTTCCACATCTTGGATTGCACCCCGCCCGACTCGTATCTTAAACTTCTCCTCTGTCAAGGATTTTTCTCCCGCTTTTATCATAAAACTGTGCAGAGGGAAGTCGTTGGGACAAGCGCTATCACAACGCGCGCAACCGACACAATTCTCAAGGATTTCAGCAAGTGGGTTAAGATCGCCCTTCGCCGCTGCTGTCATTGCCTCTGGGATTGGTTGATTGTTTGGACAGGCTCGCATACATTCGTTGCATTGTGTACATTCTTGTGCAGCCTTAATGATTTCTTCTACTTCTGGGATAACCTTAAACTTCTTTCGTTTCGGGGCAACAGCCATCACGGTTTCGACAGCAACTTTTCCAACTTTTTCTGGGTCCAGAATGAGTGCTCCAGGAACTTTTCCCTCCACCAGATCTGATATTATCTCTTCTGCTGGACTTTCTGTTCTATTTTTTAATCCTAAACAGTTTTTCGGACTTGAGGCAATTACTGGCGTCTTGATTTTTTGGGCTTCGACTAGCGCGTCCGCGCGAATACATTGTTCGTCCACTACTATTAGATCAGGCAAGCCGCTCCTGATAAAACGCAGTTGCCAAGATATGGGACCTACTATTTTGGCCATGGAGGGACTGTACCTAGTCATATCAATAGCTGTGCAGCATATGCCCACAACCTCGACGGCGTTGTACATTCCTTTATCTGTTAAGTAGTCTATTATCCCCACGGCTGACGGCACATTATGACCGATTACCAAGATCACAGGTTTAGTGACATCCGCTATTCCCCAGCCTATTTCGGTTAGAGGAGCTTCGGGATCCCCCTTCGGAAAACCATAAGCTGAAATCTGCGCCATATCAGCGATTTCCATGCCAACTTGATCCACCATCCCTGCATGGAGAACTTTAGACTCAAAGTCTAAGTTGCTTCCCTCCTG
>JGI24422J19971_10002277_pt1 | contig 11902 bp, 5 predicted proteins | sample DeeMarSWOR152_54_FD_19971 | JGI IMG/M metagenome (IMG submission 19971) | reverse complement strand
CTGCCTTGTCCAGCAAGTGGGCGGTCTGTTCGGCGGTGCTGGCCCGGCCGATGACGAACTCCACGTTGCCCAGGTTTTTCTCGGCCTGGGTTAAACGCTTCATTATGGGCACGATATCCGCTTCGGAAAGGCCCCAACTTCTGCCCGCCGGCTTGCCGGCAATGACTACGCAGATGCGGACCTTTGAGCTGGGAGCGGGCCGGGAGCTCGATGCGTCGCTTGCGGCTGGCCAGTGGCCCGCCGCCAGCGCCATCCCGCCTACTGCACCTGCCCCGATAAACTGCCGTCGAGTGCAATGCATACACATTAGTCGTTCCTCCTATACATCAATCTCTGACTACTGTCCATTTACAATTCTACTACTGATAACAGAACTAATCTTCAACGACACACGTGATTATATCAGTATAGTTTTGGTAATTCCAGTGCAGAATTTAAAAAACCAGCCCCGGGGCAGTCATCAGAGGCCTATATACATAAAGCGGTTATCGTTGCTTTTCAGCTTGACATTTTCCTTTAACAAGCATATATGTATATTAGATATTGGCTAATTTAGCCATACTTAAAGTTGGGGAGTTAAAGCTATGGAAACTAAAGAGTTTTCTGTCTCGGCAGTACATCGGATAGTGGCCATAACCATATCAGGACTGGCTATTCAGGTTCTAACAGCGCAAGCTCCAAGGGCATCCAATACAAACATCGAAAGCGTCCCGGTCTCATTGAAGAGTCAATTGGCCGAAGAGCCCCATACCATCCACAATCCCCAGACAACCATCAGCGCAGCAGCATTACCTCCATTTGACACTGGTGCAGTTAGAGCGATACGTTATCGCCTTATCGAGGGGAGTACACTTGTTGACGACTGCACTGTTTGCGGAAGACCTACGATACAGACCCCTATCCGAGGCAGCTTCTGGTTAATCCCCACAGGGCAAGACATGTGGTTCTCCTATTTTGCCATACGTTGCTTGTTGTTTAAGAGCGTTGTTCCAGAAATGGAATATAAGGGCCGGATGGAGGGCACTTACGAAATAGGGGGAGATTTCGCTTTAGTGCACCAAATGACTCTTGAGGGATGCATCAATAAATTCGAGGATCTGAAGTTTGATAGCGGGGTGGTCTTTCCAAAGGTGGGATTCCCATGGGTCGAGATCGACCTCTTAGAGGTCCCGCCTACGGACCCACTCCATACTTTTAGCATGCATCTTGTCGCTGTCCGCTGGCCTGAGGTCTGGTTTTCTACGGAATACGGCTTCATTTCATCGGTACAAGATATATCAAAAATTAGCGATGGTGATATCCTGAGCCCAGCAGGAAGAGTGATTCGTTCGAACAACCAGCTCACAATTAATCTTGGGATAATGCCAATAGTACCTCATATTGGTCTTGATGCCATATTAAATCTCGTGCCACAATCTACGGTGCTGCCACGACCTTGCTGTGAGATTTGGTTCTCGGCGGAGCAGGACATCCACAGCGAAACACTTGGACAATTACACCATGGCGACCTGCTAAGCAACGCTGGACGTATTGTACGCAGCTACATCGATTTAATTGGAGCTTTCTCACCAATGCCGCCGATCCCTGACTGCGGTCTGGATGCAATTGCGCTTGACGCCGACGGGCATTTGCTATTTTCTGTTGAGGAAGACTTTTTCTCCGAGAAGCTGGGCAGGACAATTGGCCAGGGAGACCTTCTTAGTGAAGACGGCCGCATATTCAAAACCATCGGTGATTTACTTACTAACTTCGAACCAATAGAACCTCGGCCAATATCTTTTGGTCTGGATGCTGCCTATGTCTGGCCTCATGGAGAGGTCTGGTTTTCAATCGAGAGCGACTTTGTAGACCTCCGTTTAGGAACCATCGGACATGGCGACCTGCTCAGTGATACAGGGAGGATAATAGCACGCAATCAAGAACTTGTAGAGTCCTTCGGTCCCATTGAGGACTTAGCGGACTTTGGGTTGGACGGTCTTCAAGTCCTCTGGCCCTTGCTTTCTCCTGACTTCGACTTCGATGATGATGTGGATTTTGTGGATTTCGCCTCATTCGCCGCTGACTGGCAGAAAACCAGCAATACCATTTGCAGCAGGGCCGACCTTAACTGTGATGGGAAATCGGACTTTCTTGATTTGCAGGAGTTTGGTGTAAACTGGCTGGCAGGTAAATAGGTTTAATTGAATTCAATATCAACGAACGGGCTGGGAGCTTACCGCTTTCGGTTCTTGTCTTATGTCTTAAGGAGTGATTTGAATTTTTGAAACACCTTCACTCAGCCCTAATCGGAAAATACAAAGTTGCTGCCCCTTGATTTAAAAAATAACTGAACACGACAACCTGCTAACAGTGGTTCCATAATGCTGACTGTTAAGTATTTCATTAGAAGAGGAGAAAAAGTAATGTGTGCGACAAAGAATGTTATTTGCCGTTTATTTTTTTTAGCTGTATGCTTTACACAATTGGCAACTATATTACCGGGGCAAGTCCTTGCCCAACCCAGACAAAATCTACCAGGATGCTGGCCACAAAAATACTCTGTCAAGCAAGATGATACATCGGGTATAATTGCTCTTTCAACACCATACTATACTGTTGAGCACGACGTAAAGCGGGGAGGCGCTATCACCAAAATAAAATATACTCACGGCAAAGTTGCCAATTTACTTGCCCAACCTATAAAAACAAGTATTCAAAATGAAGCTGGCATTACCTTTGAAGATATTAATGTATCCAATCCTCATATACTATGCAAGAAAAACGGCATAATCGAGATTGTGACAATTGAATGCAACCTTGTTGATAGAAACGCCCAGGACTCAGGTGTTAAAGTAAGAACGATTTATGAATATCACTGGGGATATATAAGAATACACAAAGAATTCTACTTTCCTACCGATTCAATTAGAATAAAGAACCTGAGTGTACTGTCGACGGTATTGGATCCTCGTCTGTCTGATTATGGCTATAGGGAGGGCACAGCAGAGCAGGAAGGAGCTGCACCCTTTTCCTTTGGGATTTGTCAATGGGGAAAAGCAAGGCCCGGGACAAGTTCAGATAAACTTTTTAATACAAGCTATGTGCCAAGATACCTCGTTTTTGCCAACCATGGTATTGAGGGCATTGAATGGTTTGTCTCGTCGGATTTGACACAGTGGGATCTTCAATTGTCTGGTCAGCGAGGTAATGGATTATGCAATATCCACCCAAATCCCAATCCACCCGGTGTGGCTGTTTCGATCTGTCCGTTAAGTTTGCCACAAGCGTCAAAGGCAGTCAAAGGTATTTACAAGTTTGATTATTATATCGGCATGCCCATTCTGGAAGGTCATGCCAATAAACCGTGGCTTCATTCAACCTTCAATAGAAACAAAGGTAACTGGATCTCTGAAGAAACAATTAAACAATGGGCACAGTCCGGCATAAGAACCGTACATTGCCACAATGACGGCGACTATTACCAGGATGGGCTATTTTGGAGAGATGGGTCCTATCCACCTTACCCCCCAGAAGACATGGAGAAATTTGACAAAGTTATTGAAACCTGCCGCCGCTATGGAATCAAAACAGCAACATATTTTTCCAACAAAGAGCTGCACTCATCTACAGAATCATTCAAAGAGCACGGTCAGGAATGGGCCAGAAAAGATAATCAAGGAAACATAAGACATAACTACTTTCGTGCCGGGAGCGAATTCGGCGTGCAGATGTGCCTCAAATCCGGCTGGTTGGAGTACTTAAAATTCTCAATAGACAGAGTATTAAAGAATCATAACCTCGATGGTGTATATTATGACTGGAACGTCTCTCTGCTCTGTAGTAATCCCGAGCATATAACCAAAAAAACCAGCGTTGTTTCCCAGGACAAGGCAAAAAAAGGTCCTGGAAATACAGGTGCTACCCATTGGGATATGGATGAGCTAATTGAATTGATGGAATGGACCAGAAAGCGAGTTGGGCCAGATGGTTTGATCATTATTCACAATACACGAGTACCGATGTTCGTTACTGAAAACTTTGCCAATTATGTTGTTGGCATGGAATGGGGTTATAAAAAGTGGTCAAAGTCTGCCCCAAAATTGGATGAACTACCCCTTGAATGGGATTTTGTCGGCGCCCGTTCCCGAGGAGTAATAGGATACGGCATTATTGACCGGAACGCACCGAGGAGACTGCATAAGCTTTTAGCTCTTGAAGCCTTGTTGACGGGTGTTACTCCCTGGCCAGCGAGTCCGGAGGCAATTGACCTCTATAAAATATTAAAACCTTTGGGAGACGTTGAGCAATACAAATTCAAAGACTGGCGGAATAAAGCGGTCAAAGTCAAGGATGGTAATTGTGCATCTGCCGTCTATAGCCGTTCCGGTGAGGCCTATATTCTATTGGGCAATTTCGAAAATGAACAAAAAGATGTCGCCTTTACAATAAACCTCTCGAACTTACAATATCCCTTAAGATCTGCTAATTCAGCTAAAATCATTGACGAAGGCAGTTCAATCAACCTCAGTCTCGATAAACTTACCGGCAATGGAGAAAATATTACTGTTCCTGGCGATGGTGCAATATTAATTCATATCAAATAATCCGTTTACAGCTATAAGCAAGATTTTGAACAAACCGCCAAAAAGTATGTTTTAACGTTGTGTACAAGTTTTTAAGAACTACCTTAATTTTTGAGCGGTTATTTGTAGCGATGATTGCCACGGTGTTTAATCTGTGAACTATCGGCTGTGTTTTGCAAGAGGATTGTGATAAAATATTTGGAGCGAAATGTTGTAGCAAATACCCAATAGTAAGAAAAAGGAACGACCATAATCACGATGATCTGTCATATATATATTTCAGGCCAGCATAGAAGCTCGCAACCGGCTTTCGACCAGACCAAGGCCATCTGCGGAAAGATAGGTAGCGGGAGTTTCGCACGCGTTTTCATGTCGTCAATTATCATCACTGCTGTCATAGGGTGGCCAGAATTGGTCAAAGGGGACGTCAACTACCCCATCGACTCAATCGACATTCGGCAGATAAAAGTCGGCGGTATGATTGGCCGCCAGATTGAAATGACGATAAATAACAATCTTCTTGTACTTGACTATGAGAAGGACTTCCTCGGTCCGTTCAAGGGGAAATCGAGCGATTATGGCTTTATAGGTCTGGGCAACGTAATCGATGCCGTTGCCCGCCTGGCAGCATACAGCGGAGACCCAAGGCTCTTTGAACTGAAAAAGAAGCTTGTGGCAGAGCTCATTGGCCTGCAAGAGGAAAGTGGTTACATCGGGATTATGAAACCGGACAGTCGCATTTGGGGACTATGGGAAATATCGGAAATGGCGTATATTGTCAACGGATTGCTCACCGACTACGAACTCTTCAGCGAAAAGAAATCTCTGGATGCTGCGGTCAAACTCGCTGGCTATTACACTAACCGATGGATGGCTGAACCCAATGCGGTACCGGGTGGAGGACATCTGCAAAGCTATATGACTGTCGTTGGCAGTGAAGTGGTAATGATGAGGTTGTTCGGCGTGACCAGAGAGCCACGCCACCTCGGATATGTAACAAAATTGCGAAAAGTTCAGCAGTGGGACGGGCTGCTTGTCCTCGGTCGTTATGGCAAGATTTTCGGCCATGCATATACGTATTTGGGCGTCTGCCTGGCTCAGCTTCGGCTGTATCGGATAATCCATGATGCTAAGCTGCTAAAAGCAACACGTACGGCATTCGACTTCATGCTCAACGGTGATGGAATGGTTATAACCGGGCAAGTCGGCGATCACGAATGCTGGCACAATACCCAGTCTGGAACTGTAAATCTGGGCGAAACCTGTGCAACAGCGTACCTTCTTCATTTGCTCGATGAGTGGGGACGGCTACGTGCCGAGCCTCTGGCGGGCGATATAATGGAACGTGTAATCTACAACGGCCTATTTGCGGCCCAATCCCCAGATGGCCGGCGAATTCGTTACTATACTCCATTTGAGTGCCCCCGCGGCGGATATTTCCGTGATACTTATTGCTGCCCCTCCAACTACCGCCGCGTAATCTCAAGACTTCCGGAGTTCGTTTACTATCGTACCAAGAAAGGCGTTGTTGTGAATCTTTACACGCCATCGGACGCAAGGATTACCCTTGCTGATGGGGCCGTTCTCAACCTGTGTCAAGAAACCGATTATCCGTACAAAGGCAAGGTGATTCTTCACGTGAATCCCGACAAGACTACTGATTTCCAATTGAAACTACGCATCCCAAGATGGTCTGATGGTGCCACCGTGACTGTGAATAGCCAAGTACAGACCGGAGCTTGCAAGGGCAACTGGCATATTATCGAAAGAAAGTGGCAAAAGGGAAACAAGGTGGAACTGAACATACCCATGAAATGGCGATTTATCAAAGGACGAAAATCACAGGTTGGACGAGTTGCAATAATGAGAGGCCCGCTGGTTTTCGGCATTAACCGTGCCAACATCGTGTCAAACACCAACGACCAACCGCTGATTCAGAACGGTAGAATGTTTTCGTCCGGCGAAGTCGGCCTCGAAAATTTCACAACAGGCAAGGTGAGGGTTTTGAAGACTGCACTAAATATAAATCTTTACGCCAAGCCTGAAGAGAAAATTGAGTTAAGCGACGATACAGAGCTTCACATCAGGCAGGAAACAGACTTTCCCTGTGACGGTGACGTTGCCATCCATATCAGCCCCGAAAAGCCCATTAAGTTCCCGGTGAGATTTCATATCCCGAGCTGGTGCCTGAATGAGTGTGACATATACGTTAACGGCAAGAGAGAACGCACGGCGCGGGCAGATGAATGGGTTGTTATCGATCGAGTCTGGAGCCAAGGAGATCGTGTTGATCTGAAAGTGCAATCCATGGATTTGCGTATGATAACTATCGACCCAAAGTCGGCGGAAGGACCCTTTCAGGAGGAGCGTTTTCCAGGTGGCAGGATAACAGGTCGCCTCAATGCTTGGCCCGCAAGGGCCTGGTATCCATCTGAGAGTGACCGTGAGTTGACACTCACGCTGACAGAATTCAGAGATCCGGCAAGTGAGTTCATCTATTTTCACGTTCCGAACCCCGAAGACAAGTCCTTTGTCGAAGACGAGCTGTCTCAAGTTCAAATTCCAGATTGATATGAGCTTAACGGCTTAGGAATTCTTCTTGTCACCTTGAATGTCTTACCTTTGTTACCTTCGAGTTCCATAATGGGGACTTTCCACTTCACGGCAATTTACTTCCAGGCCTTTTGTATTCTATAAGCCTACGATAGTTGTCAGCGTCAGGGCCGTGCTATCCAAGCTACTGGTTCTTCGCTGGACGAGAGGAATCTCGCAGCCAGGTACGTGTTGGTCCAGTCGACTTTCCCGAGTCAGATGTGTCCGTTACTGAAGGTAGTTAGGATCTCCTCGAAAGCGATGACGCTGGTTTGCTTGGCCGCAACGGCTCATGATTTGAGGGATGTCACGCCTCGGAGCTACTTCGAGCTGCGGTGCAGGGCCCCCGGGCTCAGCTTCTCGGCGTATGACATCATCCCCCAGGTCATCACCTCCCACACCATAAGAGGGGAGACGTTCGGCGTCCCGTTGCGAAGCAGCAGATCACCAATGTAGCGGAGTTCGCCATCAGCTGGGCCAATGAGTCCTCGGTGCTGGGGAAGCTGCCGGGCAAAGCCGTACATCAGGTAGGGCAGGCCGGCCATGTCGACATTGCGGACCACATAGTGGGGTACGTTGGCGCCTCGCGTTTTCTGGTTCTTGGCCATCCAATCCAGGGCCAGGTCTATTTGGCGTATCGCACGATTGTACTGTCGGCTGTCCGGCTTCAGATACCTTAAACCGGTGGCATAGAGCTCGAAACAGTAGAAGATAATCCCGGATGGCCGCTGCTGGAAGGTAATCGGTTTTACTTCGCGAAAGTCTTGGTGAGTCATCCAGTTTAGTGCACCTTTGGCCACCTTCAGATACTTCTTCTCCCCCGTTTCTTGGTAAAGGACAAATGCCATAGTTCCGAATGTGGCAGTCGAACACCACCACTGGCCGTCGTATGCCGGCCAAAGGCCGTTGCTGATGCCCCCTTCCGGGCCTACATAGTTCTCCATTACAAGTCTCGCGAACGCCTTGACGGACTCGAGGTACTTCGCTTTCTCAGTCGGATCATCGCAGCGGATTGCCGTGGCCAGAACGCCCATGGCGATCGAGCCGCTGTCGGCAACATTCCATTGGCCGTGGTCCTCGCCCGGGGCCCGAGAGTGGTTCATGTAGTAGGCCCCTGGGGGGATCATTCGACACTGGTATTCGATGATGTGGTCCGACCACCGCCGGCAGGCATCAAGATACTTTTGCTCACCGGTCATATCGTAGGCCACCGCCAGTGCCCGGACCGCATGGGCATCCTCGAAGAAAGGCATGTGATGGGTGGTCGGATCGGCGTTGTCTCTGTCGGCAAAACGAGTGATCTCTTTGTTGAATTCCGCTACAGCGAGGTCGCAGAATGTCAGGAATCGAGTTTGGAAGTCGCCGACGCCCTTGTTTTCTGCATTGACATCGCCACCGGAAGTAATAGGTAATTCGACCACGTCTTCTGAGCCCTGAGTTGTCGCGAAGTGTAAAGCCATCCAGCCAAACTTGTTCTTTGAGTTGACATCAGTGCGCTTTGAGAGGAGCAATTTGACCTGCTCAATTGTGCCATCCGCCGCAGCCTGGAGAGGTGATTTGTTCAATTTATTGACTTTGTTCGCTTCGCTCTCAAATCCAGCGGTGATAAACGTCAATGCAAAAACCAAACAAAGTAGTTTTCGTGGTTTCATTTTTGGTTACTTCCTATTCTTATGCCCAACGGTGGCATAGCCGATGAACTATATTTATTCGAGAATCTTCATTCATTACCTTCCGAATCACTTTGAGTATCCGGACAAAGCCAAAAAGTACAAGGCGGCCGATAACATTATTAAAAATGTGAAGTTGCGAATCCTTGCTCAAATCGTGGCATATTCTCCTAATAATGAAAAAAGCTACAAAGTTTCGTCAGGTCAGATGGACACAACCGGCACATATCCACGTGTTCGACTTCGCTCAAGGCAGTTTTCTTGATAAAAGTAGACTCGCTGCAGAGACAAGCCTTAGCAATCTGATTAATATACCAAATTAACGCCCTAACTGCCAAGTCAAGTAAGAAATGGATTCTCATAGCTATCTGGGTTTACCTAAAAAATCCTGGCACGACTATGCAGACAGATTTTGGTTCTCCCAATAGTTTTTTCACCCATTGGACTGCTCTTAAGCAAATAATGCCATAATGGTTTCAACACCTTGACGATCCCAACGTATATCATAGCCCCTCAAACATCATGTCAGCACTTTTCACATCGCTTTTGTCGACGTACTATGCATAAAAGGTGACGGTGACATATAAAATGAAAGTGAAGAGGACATCTATTAAGAGCTCAAAATCAAATGATAAAATCTCTGTTGCCACAATTTTTTTTGAGGCATCCTCTTACGATATATCAGCTAATGTTCGCTACTTATCGCTTTGTAATCCTTGCTTGACAGCAGGCACAAAGGAATCCTATAATCTCAAACGTTCTTTGACGGGAAATGATGGATTTGATTGCAAGGAGCTAATCGTGAAATCTTCGAAGCAGTTGTTTGTATTTGTATTGATTGCGTGCTGGATTCCCTCAGCTTGCGGGGGGCAGCAGAACATCGCCAAAGGCAAAAAATACACCCTCGATCCGAAACCGAGTTACCGGCACTGCACCGACCCCGGCGACAAGGTTCAGTTGACTGATGGTGTTTATACTGAAGGCTATTTCTGGACGCAAGCCGGAACTGTTGGCTGGAGGAGTGTAAATCCGGCCTATATTACCATCGACCTCGAAGCAGTAAAGCCAATATGCGGAGTATCGTTCAGTACAGCAGCGGGGGTTGCCAGCGTCCATTGGCCTGTATCGATACTCATTCTCGTGAGCGATGATAATAAGAGGTGGTTGTATGCCGGTGATCTGGTGGTACTGTCCGCCAAGAAGAGCCAACCGAAGACAGAGGGGTATTCGGAGCATCGCTTCCGGACAGATGAGCTCAGGACTCGCGGCCGTTATGTCAAACTCATTGTCAGCGGGAGCGGAGCATACATATTCGTTGATGAGATCGAAGTCTATCGTGGGTCTGACGAATTCCTATCGGAGCGGCCTGATGGACGGAGAATCGAGGACGTAACAGACTTCTTCCACGAGATAATCGTAACCCAATGTGTCAAGAGAAGGCTCCGGGACGATCTTGCAGCGGTACGGAAAGCTCTTCAGGATATCACCGAGCCGGCTGAGCTGGACAAGGAGCTTGATGTCATAGAAGAGGAAATCCCCAATTTCAAACAGGCCCAGAGTCGGGACTTCAGGACCGTCCTCCCGCTCAACAGCTTGCATAAGCGCATCTTCTCGGTCCAGCGGGCCACCTGGCGAAAGAAGGGTCTCAAGCAGCTTGTCGTTTGGCAGAAAAACCGCTGGGATATGTTGAGTCCCACCGAGCAGCCGAATGGAGATGGTGCCCAAATCGACGTGGCTATGATGAGGAACGAGTACCGCAGCGCGGCATTCAATATGAGCAATCCTGGTCCGGAGGATCACGAACTCGATGTGGCTATTCTGGGCCTGCCCGGCGGGCCGAATCCCGACTACATAAGTGTGCACGATGTGCCCTTCACTGACACGAAGTCTGGTGTTCCAGTTGCTGCGGCGTTGCCGCTTGCAAAGAAGGCAGAACAACACTTTAGATTTGAGATACCTGCGGGTATGACCCGGCAGGTATGGCTGAGTTTCCATTCGAAGGATATCCCGGCTGGCAAATACTCAGGCGAAATCGTAATCACAAATGATAAGATTCGCATACCTGTCAAGCTAAAAATCTACCCCTTCACCTTCCCCGACCAGCCGACGATGCATCTGGGAGGATGGGATTATACAGATCAGGATAATCGGTATGATGTCACGCCGGAGAATCGAACTGCGTTGATTTCACATCTGCGCGAGCATTTCGTTGATACACCCTGGGCGACTGGAAGTGCCATGCCCCTGGGTGAGTATGACGCTCAAGGAAACTTGACAATGGAACCTTCGACTGAGAACTTCCGGAAATGGCTCGCGCGATGGCCTGATGTACGCAATTACTACGTGTTCGCTTCGGTGGGCAACCGTTTCAGCGGCTTTGAAATGGGGACGGCGCCTTTCAGGAAGGCGGTTTCTCAATGGATAACCTGGTGGGTCGATAAGCTGGCCAAGTGGAACATCAGGCCGCAGCAGTTGGGCCTGCTCTTGGTGGATGAACCACACTCGCATGAGCAGGACAAGATCATAATTGAATATGCCAGAGTCATAAAGTCGGCGCAGCCGAAAGTCGTAATCTGGGAGGACCCGACGTGGCAGGAGCCGTGGAAGGCAGCACCTGAACTGTTTGAGTTGAGTACTACGCTTTGTACAAATTTACCGATGTGGATAGGACAGGGAAAGCGATTTGCTGACTTCTATGTCAAGCAGCGAGATGCCGGACGAATATTGTGGTTCTACTCTTGCAGCGGCCCCGGCAAACTGCTTGACCCTTACAGCTATCACCGGATGCAGCATTGGTTCTGTTGGAAATACCAGGCGCGTGGTTCAGGTTTTTGGGCGTTTGGCGATTCTAACGGCTCATCTTCCTGGAATGAGTATCTATCGAAACTGGGGGCATATACACCGTTATTTCTTGACAAGGAATCCGTCACCGGTGGCAAACACATGGAGGCCATCCGTGAAGGGATAGAGGACTACGAATACCTTCGCATGCTGCGCGATAAGATTGGAATTCTGGAAGGCAAGGGAGTGAAAAGCAAGGCTGTTGATTCCGCCAAGAGACTTTTGGATACCGCCGCC
>JGI24422J19971_10002276_pt1 | contig 11902 bp, 12 predicted proteins | sample DeeMarSWOR152_54_FD_19971 | JGI IMG/M metagenome (IMG submission 19971) | reverse complement strand
AGGAAACTATTAAAGCCATGACTAGAAACAACGCTTTTATGTACATGAACCTAAGAGCTTTGCGATACTCCTTTTCTTCTGACTCCATCTTCACCACCTGAAGTCAACGAAGCTAAGCGTTACTAGACAATGTCGCATTTTGCGAGCGTGCAATTATCAATTATTTCAAGATCTGATACATTCCTGAACTCAATGCATAGATGCTTGATTAAGATAAAGACAACATAATCACACAGAACCCACGAGTTTTCCCTTTCTGCCTCCCTTGAAGATTTGTTTTGACCAAACTTCAAGCAATAAGCTGAACCTAAGCTGATTGTTATGGAAACGAAGTCTGCAATAATCCACATATCTTCCAACATTCACCCGCTCCAGTTCTAGGAGCGCTACACTCCAAACTTAATAAAATGCAAAGCTAGATTCGCATATAGAATACTGGTCTTCTAAAGCGTAAAGTTTAAGGGTTTAAGATATGATTTCACTACAACGTTCACAATTGAGGTCATAAGATTTTGAGCAAGAGGCCTAAGGCGAGTAAAAAGGTCAAGCCAGCTAACGTAGAAGAGCGGAAGGCTCAGATTCTAATGAAGCTTCGAGGCTATAAGCTGGTTAAGCGAAAGCAAGGAAAGGACGCCAGTGGTTTCCTAGTGCAAACCGCCGAAAAAAAGAAAGTGCTTATGTGGTGTTTACCTTCACAAGGGACAATCGGCGTTGCTTATATTAAGCAGTTGAAAAAAGTAATGGAAGAAGAAGAATTGGATCGAGCGATAGTTGTAACAAGTGGCAGATACACGCAAGCAGCTCGGGTCAACGCTAGAAAAGGAGGAATAGAACTGATTCCCAGAATTTTTCCTTCCTTCAACATTTTCGACCATGTTTTAGTTCCTAAACATGAAATTGTTAAGCCCGACGAGAAGAAAAAGTTGCTGCTGGAATACAGGGTGCAACCTTATCAGTTCCCTCACTTGAAGGCATCTGACCCAGCAGTTAAGGCTATTGGAGCAAAACCAGGAGATATTGTCAGAATCATCAGAGACAGCCCAACCGCTGGCAAGTATGTTTCCTACAGATACGTAGTATGAAGTTAAACCGGTTTTTGGATACAAACAAGTACCCTGGTATCTACAGAACTCCTCTGCGCTATGGCAACGTTCACATTATTCTAAATGTTGCAGCGATAATTGAGCCGTTAAAGTTCACCCAAGTCAGTTGGCTTCGAGCTTGTTGAAACCATTACGAGAGTTGCTTCTACGAAAAAAACCGAGGTCAAATACAAAGGATGCCTTCTAGGTGTGTTGGAATGCGAAGCCTTCTACAGGTACACCAATATTTGGCAGCTCTACACAGTTTCTGATTCCAGAAAAGGAAGTTGTGAAGGGTATCTCCACTCTTCATACCTGACACTTGGGGCAGAGATACACGTGGCCTCCTCCCACACTCAACTTTTCTATAGGAGTCCCACAGACCGTACAGGTCTGCTTTTTCATGTTTGGACCCATGACTGGCGTATAGCCACCTTGATTTCCGTAAAGATCGTGGAACTGGTCTTTTCCGTTCAGCTTGATTCTTTCTTGAAGCACAAGCTTAATAGCATCATAAAGGGCTCGTCTCTCATCCTTATTCAGCTCTGAGGCTTTTCTCTTTGGGTGAAGCCTAGCCCTATATAGAATGTCTTGAAAAGCACTATTACTTAGTCCCACAACAACAGCATCTTTTCCTACGAGTACTGACTTAAGCATCCTATTATTTTCCGCCAGGAGTTTTGAAAAGCGCTCAAAGGTAAGCTCTTCATCCATAGGTGAGGGTACGTCTGAATTGAAATCTCGTCTAAAGACATAAGAGCGCTCTAGGTCACTGTCTTTCATAGCGTGGATGAGACCCATGCTAGTGAGCCTTACCGTCAACACCGTGTCATCATTAAAATTAACCTTCAAGTGGAACTTCCTTGGAACCATTTTCTCACTTGTGTGATAAAAGATCTTGCCACCGTACTCAGGAGCAAGAATCAGATTCATTTCATTATTCAGTTTCACACGTATAACGTTGCCTCTGGATATGACAGATTTGATCTTTCCATTAACAAGCTGATGGAAGGATTTTGTGTCTTTATCCAGCATACCTATTTTTTGCAGTCTCTCATAGTCCTGCAGATGGCAAGATTTGATACGTTTACCCTGGAGCTCTTTATTCATCTGTTCCGCAAGAATCTTCGCTTCAGGAAGTTCAATGCTCGTAGTGCAACCTCCAAAAATTCATTGCAGTCTAAGCGTGTTCAGTAACTCTTCGATCTCGTTTATGCAGGTTTCCTCAGCTTTTCGTGCATCTTGAAGTGTTCTAATTTTCTCACTGTCGGCGAGCTTCTTGTCCTTGGTTTTGTTTAAGAGTTTGGCGAGCTTCTTGTATTGGTCGCTTAGTTCCGTTGCTTTTTTAGAAATCTTCCCTTGGCATTTTGTTGCGATTTCTGAGAAGTATCTTGAAGCCATTTCTCTGCATTCTCGCCATACTGTTCCGTTCCACCAGTTCCCGTGGCTTGCGCCGTATCCATCATTCACCGCCCTAATCCATGCATCATAAGCTTTGAGACCAATGTGGTAGTGCTCTAGTCTATATTTATCAGGGTTCCGAGTCATGTCCAAGGCGTAGCTTAAGCTTTCCCTGATGATTGTTTCGTCGTCAGCCTTTCCTATTTTGGCAAAAGTAAAGAAATTTATGTGAATCTCGTTTCCCAGTTCCTTCCAATTCTGGAATGTCAAAGTCTTGGGCGTAAAAGGCAAGTCGACCTTCGGCCATGGCTGTTGAACAATGAAATGCGTGTCGTCATGTCCTGAAATCATCTGATTCTCCATGTTCAGGAGTGAACAAGGAATTCTGTTATCAATGCTCCTCTTCAGAACCTCTTCGATCTTACGTCTCTCATTAGGCGTGCTCTCAGCAGAAAAGAATCCTAGATCCTTAATTGATATCCCAAGGTTCTTAACCAGTTTGAAGAAGTTTTCATAGTTCCAGCAGTATGGGCCGCTTGGACAAAGCTGTTCATGAATGTTGATGAGGAAGGCATGCCCAGACCCACCAAACAACCATGCATCGCTAACGGCTATGTCAAAATAATCAGCAACCCCTTTCAACACACCCATCAACGTGGTCTCAAAAGGATACATCTTGAGATTCGGGATTATCTTCGCCGCCATAAGGGATTCATCCTATTCTGTCCTTTTCCTATCCTCCTTCTTGTGTCGCCACACGCTTATAAAAGTCTGCGGGCATAGCGTTGGCTTGTCATTGCCTTACTACGCAGTAATAAAAGGTAATGTTTGCAGTAGACATCTCAACTGTGGAGAGGATTAATATTTTTGCTTGCTTACATGAGAAAAAGAAAGAGCGCACGAGATAGACTATATGAAAAAACTACATACACTACCCATAAAGTCTGTGAATCCACATGTTATGTTAATGGACTGGAAAACCTTTTGGCGTGGAAGGGAGCAGATTACATTGGATTTTCTTCTCTCAATGGTAGGCGGCATGGCTGGTTTTGCTTATCTTCGCTTCAAAAGGGCAGATCCTCCTTGTATGTGCATTGAGGTGCATGGAATGAGATTGTGGCAAGCGGATGTACTTAATGCGTTAGGAAACAAATACAATGTAGTCAATTGGACTGAAGCATCGATATTGTTCAGACGGTCCGGAAAGAAGATTATGCAATTGTGTGAAGCAGCCTTAAAGCAAGATAAGTAAGAAGTATCTGATATTCTAATGGAAATAGCTGATATTGAAGAACATTCATATTGAATGCTCAAGGATGTGGAATAAAACAGATTAACATGAATAGTTTAGGAGTAAGATGCATTGAAGTCAAAAACCCAATTAAGTAAAGAAGATCTTGACTTGATTGAGACGGCAAAGGAAACTGCTGATCGGCTACATGTTGATGATGTTCACGAAGTAGCTGCAGCCGTCAGAACGACGGATGAGAAAGTATTTACTGGAATTCATATCGAGGCTGATGTAGGTTTTGCGGATGTATGTGGTGAAGTTGCAGCAATCTGCACTGCGGTCTCACATGGATGCAGGGATTTTGAGGCTATTGTGGCCATTTGGGGTGATGGGAAAGGTTCCTACAGGCTGCTCAGTCCATGTGGACGATGCCGTGAAATAATCAGCGATTTCAGCAAAGATACATGGGTTATTGTTGGTTCTTTGGAACATCCGTATAAGGTGAAAGTTTCAGATCTGCTTCCGTTAAAGAATATTTGATTAGAAACACTCTAGAGTTGACAAAAATCATTTCTAGCGGGTCCATCTGGGATCCCTTTGTCTGCTGCATGTTATGAGAAACTAAAAAATCGGAAGTTTGCGGAGACCCGGGAGATATATCTGTTAGTCGTCGGTTTAAGGTAAAAGTTCGCGCTCTTTGTCTACTTCTTCTTTCGCCACCATAATTTCGGTTGCCTTTATCACGGCTTCTACACTGTCGCCTGCTTTAATGTTTAATTCTTCTGAAGCTTCTCGTGATATGAGTGCGGTTACAGTTGTAGGTGCTTGAATTTCGATTTTGATTTTTGCGATTACATCGCCCTTCTCTACATNTTTTACCGTGCCCTTTAATCGGTTTCTTGCACTAATTTTCAATCCTGCNGCCTCCCAATATTCTTCGTCGCCTAAAATTTCACCCACGTAACTTTCAACCCGTTTATATTCCTTTAAGAGGTTTTCACCCAGCCTNGTGAGTTTTGTTCCGCCTCCGCCAGCTTTTCCACCTCGATAAGTTTCAACAATCGGCTCCTGCAATGCTTTGCTTATTTTGGCTAGGTAACTCCAAACATACCGGTAAGACATGCATATTTTCTTGGCTGCTTTAGAAATCGATTTTTCTCGGCGGATTGCTTCTAGGATTTCTGCTCCTCCCTTTCCGAGGAGAGGAGTTCCTTCGTATTCAATCCAAACTTTAGCGATTGGTTTCCGTTTTTCTTGGGTGAGCATCTCAGATATTTATTGCATCGTGGCGTATTTAAGAAAATTGAATGTCCTTTATAGGAAAGAATCGTTGTCTTTGTTATTAAAAAAATTATCTAGTTCGTTTATTGGATTGCAGTCGGCTATAATGAGCAAAGATTACTTCTCTTGGAATTATTTTTTGACAGGCGTGACATCGTCTTTCCTCGTCTGTGTTGATGACAAGTCTGTTGTCGAAAACTGGATGGAAGTTAATAGCTCTACATTCGCATGAAATTTTCATAAAGCGTGTTATATTGGAATGACGGTTTCTCAGTTTTCCTTTTTCGAAACCTTCTTCATAGCCTCTGTCGTATCCTTTTTTAAAGCCATCGTTGAAGCCTTGTCGATAACCTTTGCGTCTTGCTTCTTCAAGGTCGTCTGAAAAAGTCATAGCAGGACTCCTTTCTCTCTCTTCAAAATAAAATAAGTAAAAGAATTAATTATACCTTATTGAAGTTAGCTTCTATATTTTTCTTAGCGAATTATTGTTAAAATAGACATATAACCCTCAGAAGAAGCTGTGTAGACCTACTTTTCCGTTTTTCCCGTTTCTGAGGGTTCGAATTTTATTAAACTTTCAAATATTCCCTTGAGCTGTTGTTTCAGGGTTCTTAGGTCGTGACTTAAGCTGAAATAGTCCGCAAAGAACTTGGTGGTTCTTATAACTTTAGTTCGTCCTGTCTTTTCACGGATGATTAACCCGAAGTCTTCAAGTTGTCTAAGATGCTGGTAGGCGTGGTGTCCTCTCACATCTATAACATGAGATTGGGGAACCGGCTGTCGAAAAGCAATGTAGGATAACGTTTTTAATGGACCTACCGTAAGGAGGGGTCTAAGGGCGAGTTTTCTGACTTTAGGCGTGTATTCTGCTTTCAACTGAAAGACAAATCGTTCATCTTCTAATTCTAAAATTTCTAGGGCGGTGTCACGGTTTCCATACTCTTCCACAAGTTTTCTCACACGCCTCCGAGTTTTGTTTTTCGACCGAGTTTTGATAACAGAAGCCAAAGTGTTCAATTCTAGGGGTCGACCAGCAACATAGAGCGCTGCTTCAAGCAAAGCTAGGTCTCGCCTTTCTTCGTAGTCTATAGTTTCAGACAACTCCGACCGCCGGTCGCTCAAACGTTGGTCCACCACCAAGAGTTATGTAGATGTCGTTAAGCTCTGGGTCTTGCCATAAGTTCACATCCCCCTTTTGAGCCAGAAAGAGAAGAACTATGAACGTTTTAATTGTCTCTAGTTGTTTTAAGCCTGCAACAACTTTTGAAAATAAAACGGGCATGCTTTCTTTGGAAAGTCGAAGTAAAAACTGATGCAGTTTTCCCATTTGTTTTTCAATTTCCATCATGTATATGTCAACTGGAGGCAAAATTTCAGACGGAGGAGGCAAGACTGGTTCCACACGTGGTTTCAGAGCGAAAACATGCTCTCCTTTAAGCACCTCGTCTAGCACTTGCAGTAGATGATGAATAGTGGTGGAAGTCAGTTCGTAACGAAACGGAAGAGAAAGAGGTGGAGGCAGAAAGTCAGACTGAACTTTAGGCGGTGGTGCTGGCGGTTCCTCCAGTTTTAGAAGAAGCTTTGATTTCATTAGGTAAATCGTTGAAGAAGAATCCACAGCCACTCCAGAAGCCCTGAAGTCGATTTGTCCACTTTTTTCCATCTCTTCTAAGAAGGAATTTAATAAGAAGGATATGTTAATGTCCCATGGCTTAATTTTGCGTAGTCTATTTAGTTCGAAGAGAATATTCCATGGAGGATTGAAATAGAAGGGCTTCTGAACCTGAGGAGACATCAGTCAGCTGCCTCTTTGAAGGTTGTGGAGACTACGTGGGAAACACAGTTGCGTTCATATACTCCGTAGAGCTTTGCGGCTTTGCTTGCCATTTCTGGTTTCAAAGTTACAACTAAAAACTGTGATTTGGCTGATTCCTCTGCTAGCAGTTCTCCGAGTTTTGCCACATGAAAAGCATCGAGATGGGCATCCACTTCATCGAATAGGTAGAAGGAAGCGGGCATACGGTCTTGAATTGCAAACAGAAACGCTACAGCTGAAACAGACCTTTCACCACTACTTGCGCCGCTTATTAGAATTGGAGGCTTATCAGGAAACTTAACAACCATGTCCATTCCTCCCCTAAAGGGCTCCTCTGGATTGTCAAGCTTCAAGAAGGCTTCTCCGCCATCAGTAAGCTTCTCGAAAAATTTGCCAAAGTTTTGGTTAATCTTGTTGAAGGCTTCCATGAATAGGCTTCTTTTCTTTCTTTCGATTTCGTCCATGAAGTTGAATATAGCTTGTCTTTCTCGTTCCAGTTCGTTCATGCGTATGGACAGTTCCTTGTAACGGGAAATCTGCTCTGCATAATGGGATAGAGCCAGCTGGTTGACCGCTCCTAGCCGTTCTAGCTCTAAGCGCATAAGTCTAAGCGAGGACTCTACGGCTTCAAGCTGGTCCAGTAGAACTTTTAAGGGTTGCTCGTAGCCTATTTCATTCAGTTTCAAAAGATGCTGGTCCAGCTGTAGTTGGAGTGTTTGTAGGTTTAGCTGAAGCTTGTTGTTTAGTTGTTCAGCGTGTTCGTACGCGCTGTCTAGTCTATGTAGTTGCTTGTCAATGCTGTCGATTTGGTCTGTAAACTTTCTTGATTCTTTTCGAGCGGTTAAAACGGAGCGAGATAGTTCTTCTTTAGAGCTATCCAGTTTTGTAAGCTCTTGTTCTAAAATCACTTTTTCTTCTATGGACTCTTTAACTTCATCTTCCAACTTAGCGAGTTGCCGCTCCACCTTTACGCGTTGAATTTTCACGTTTCCATAGTTAATTTTGAGCACACTTTCCAGCTTTGACCTATGGGTTGAAAGCTCTGTTTCTACGCCGCCAAGTTTCTGCCTCAACTTCACGAGTTCGTCCCCAAGTTTTGCCCGCTGAATCTCCAGTTCTTGGATATGCGTCGGGTCGACTTTTCGTCTTAACTCAGCTAATTCGCTTCTGAGCTTTTGAGCTTCTTTCGTTAAGGCGCTGCGCTGAGCTTTTTGAATCCCTATCTGGGTTTTTTCCTTCTCAAGTTTAACTGAAATTCCCTTAGCATATCGTTCAATGCGTCCAATGTTTCGACCTGTCAGCTTAATGCTTCTTCGCAGTCGGGTAGTTTCATTTTCTAATGTGCTTATGGTTTCAGTTAGCCGTGCAATTTCAATTCTTGCTCTGTCAATTTCTTCCTCAAAGGTTGATATGTCGCCTTCTCTTCTGGCTAAATGCTCCCGAAGGGTTCTCACGGCTTCGTCTAGGCTTTTGAGGGCTGATTCGCTTGGAACAAGAGAGGCAAAGTCGACTGGAGCCCGATAGTAACCGCTTTCTAGGGCACCACCAGCTTCGTAGAGGTCTCCATTAACTGTAACCGAACGATAGCCTTGACGAGAAGCCAACAAGGCTGCTTTATCATCATTTGCTACAAGAGTATCGCCAAAAACAAAAGTTACAGCAGGTTCAAATCTTTTCTGATATTTAACAAACTTTGAGGCTTTTCCTCCAATTCCACCAATGCTTGGCGAACGCACAGACTTAGCAGATAACAACTCATGGAGAGGAATAATCTTGATTCTCCCCAATTTTAAGCGTTTCAACGTTTCAGTACATGTAAACGCCACTTCAACGTCGCGAACAACAAGAGCATCAAGCCAACCAGAAGCAGCTACTTCTACCGTTTGCCCGTAGCCTCTGTCCACCTTAATTAAGTTTCTTAGCCTGCCAAATATGCCTTGAATAACGCCGAGATCTCCCATTTCCTCAATGCTTCTTAATGCAGCTTCTTCTTCAGCAACCGCCTCTGCAAGTTTTCTTTGAGTTTCAAACTCGACTACCGCTTCACGTGCGGAGTTAGCAATTTTCCCAGCTTCAGACATCTCTTGCTCTGCAGCTTCTTTCTGCGCCATTTTTCTATCCAAAGTTTGCTGAAGAGTTTTAAGCCTGCTTTTTTGTTCGTTTTGCACCTCTGAAAGGTCTCTGAAGGATTTTTTGAGCTCTTCTAAGGTTGATGCAAACCGTTGTTTTCGGGTATTTAGGTCTTCAAGCCGACGGGAAAAAGCCCTTATGGTTGCTTGACTTCGGGCGTAACTGCTTCTAAGAGAAACTAGGTTTCGATAAACTTTGTCTAACCGCTGCTCAGCCTCCCGCATTCTCTTGCTGTTTTCGCCAAGGTTGTCCCACAACTGGGTTGTTTCATGAGCTAAAGAATCATGCTCTGTCTGTTTGGCGGTTACTTCCTTGAGCAGATGGTTACGCTCACGCTGCAATTGTCTGACGACATGGCGGATTTCAGCCATTTCCTTCTTTATGGATTCAAGTTGTTGCAGGTGATTCTCTCTCACTTTTCTAAGTCCTTCAATGCTGGCTGTGGAGGCTCCGATTTTGGTATTAAGCTCGGTTAGTCTCGATTTGATTTCACCTATTTTGATTTGAACTTCGAGAACTCGTGTGCTGCCTTCTTCAACCATTTCGGAGCTGAGTTTTCTCCATTCTCCTTCAACATGATGGCGCTGAGACCTTAGCTGTTCTCGAAGTTGTCTCAAATTTTCAACTTTACCTTCAGCTTCCTCGAGTTTAGACTGAGAATCTTTGAATTTGTCTTCAATTTCTGTAATCTCGTAGGAAGTTTTAATGGCTTCTAATCGTTTGATTTCGCTTTGGATAAAATTGTGGCGAAGTAGCTGGTTGCGTTCTCTTTCTAGGTCGTCGACTCTTCTCTGCACCTCGTCTACTCTGCCCATGGCGGTGCGAATTGAAATTTCAGCTACTCGAAGTTTTTCTTCGGCTTCAGCTTTTTCAGCGTCGTATTGAGCAATGCCAACCATGTCATCCAAAATCTTTCGGCGTTCAACCGGCGAGATTTCAGCCATACGGGTGATTGTTCCCTGTAGAACAATGTTCTGCCCAGTTGAGCTGATTCCAGCCATAGATAACATATCTAGCAGGTTGGTTCTTGAGATTCTCCGTCCATTCAGCCGATAGACACTTTGTCCATTTCTGTGAACCTCACGTGAAACCGTTACCATTTTTGTGTCAACTGGTATGCGATGATTTGAGTTGTCAAATTGAATGATCACTTTGGCCTTCTTTGCCTTCTCTATGTTTGCGTCTGGAACACCGTGAAATATGAGCTTCGAAAAATTTTCAGCTCGAAGACGTCTGGCACTCAACTCGCCTAGCCCAAACAGAATGCCGTCTATAACGTTGGTTTTGCCGCTTCCGTTTGGTCCAGTTATCACGGTGAGGTTTCTATCTAGAAAGATAGAGGTAGACTTTCCAAAAGTTTTGAAACCTTTCAACTCGATTTTTTTGATGTAAGGCATCTTTTCCGAGGCCTTCCCCGTCTTTTGACTGTTTATAGTCGCTGCTTACTTTACAGTTTTTCTATAAAGTTGTTCTATAACAATAAAAGATATGGCCAACTCGTTTTAACTGTTATGCATCAAAAACCTCTTTTAGAGGCGTCAAGAAACTTTCTTTTCGGCCTTTAATCCCGTATTCTAAACCTTTTTATCCGTCTTGGCCAGAATCATCCTGTTTTCTGCTGAGAATGTCCGTATTTGCATGCGCATTCAATCACTGAGCGCAACTGATCTTAGCCTTCTTGTTTCTTTGCAACGCGCAGTTTGGCTGCTGTTCTTTTAATGAAATGCTTCAGTTTTTCTCCTTCCCCATAAACAAGCATGTACCCGTCGTCTTGAATTTTGCATTCTAATTCGCTTTCCCTTACTAGTTTCTCAATTTCCTCTTGAGGAGTTTCCTTAGAAACTTGAACTCTTACCCAACGTTGACCTCTAGGCAGACCTGGAACAAATTTTGAAGCAGTTTCCACGGGCATTTCCACATCTGGTTTCTCTCTTGCTTCCTTCAATTTTTTCATCCAACGATTCACGAACTCCAGGCCAAACTTGGCTTGAGCCGCGAAAATAAGATGCGCCTCAACGTTGCCTAGATACATTTCAATTGTTGGAACATTTTCTATTTTCGTTGGATCAGCCTTAAGAACATGTATTAATGTTTTAGCAGCACGTAGGTCCGCCATTATTTCGGGTGGGATGGCTTCTCCTTTCTTTCTAAACTCTATGATCAGGTTGTTGAACGTCTTCCAAACTTCCTCATGACCCATTCTTTCACAGCCTCTTGAGAGACATCACCTAGAATAGTTAGAAGACCTAAAGTCTCGGATAAACATTCCCAAGTAGACAAAGGTATGAAACATGTCCGTCTAATTAAGCCAGAAAGTCCTACATTCTCAAAGACAGAAATATCGTATAACTACACACGAAATGGCCTCTATTCCTCAAGTAGGAGGCGAGCTATGATCTCACTTTTGACGTTTTCTGGGTTAAAAAAGCATTGAATAAACTTAAATACTGCTCAAAGTTTTCAAATCTTACTGAATCCCAGAAAACGTGATGTTTTCGTGGAGAGCCGCCGTAGCTCAGATCGGTAGAGCAGCTGACTTCGAAGGGCATAGGCCTTTTAAGGCTGAGGCTGTTAACCAGCTGGTCGTCGGTTCAAGTCCGACCGGCGGCGCCATTTTGGTTTATTTTCACAGTTTTCTACAGGTCAGAAGCGCATCTAGATGTTTCAGAACAAAAGTCTAATGCGCACACGCCTATCTGGAGCTGAAAAGTAACAATCAAAAAGGAAGCAGCGTCAGTTTTTCTTGAATTTTTCCCGTAAAACCATTAACGCTTGTACTCTTTCATTGTTATAGTTTAACTGGTAGACTATTGATACCTTTCCCACCTTACAATCTGTTATTAGACCTCTATTAAGTAACACCCGTATCACCCGTGAGATGCTTCCTGGGTTTTTGTTGACTCGACGTGCGACCTCTCTGAGATTCATCCATTGATCAGGATATTCAAGAAAGAGATCCAA
>JGI24422J19971_10002274_pt1 | contig 11904 bp, 9 predicted proteins | sample DeeMarSWOR152_54_FD_19971 | JGI IMG/M metagenome (IMG submission 19971) | reverse complement strand
CGATTGGAATATTTATGCTGCATATTGTCATGATTCAATCTGGAGTGTACCAGAGATTGTTGCAGACCTTGCTGGTGCTGACATTAATCCTCATGTCACCTGTAGTCCCGCGAATGAATTATGGATTTGCTGGCAGAGTTATTCAATGGAAAATTGGGAGATCATGGTCTCGCACAGACCTGGATTGGGTGTTGTTGAAGGAGATAATGAGACTGTTGCCTCTCCCCTCTATGTATCGCCCACAATATTCTCCAGGAGTGTGAAGATAGTGACACAAAAAGCATATGAGCACATTAGCATCTATGACATCAAGGGTTCTTTGGTAGAAAAGATTTCTTCTGGTAACGACAAATGTGTCAACTGGTCTGCTCAGGGATTACCCGCTGGCGCCTATTTTATCGTTGTAAAAAACAATAATGAGGTAATAACGAAGAAGGTACTCTTTCTCAACTGATAAAGTCATAAGAGTGTCCATAACAAAAAAGGGGATGATCTGATCATCCCCTTTTTGGGTCAATCAAGGAATTATTTAATTGCCTTCTTCAACTCACGTCCTGCCTTGAATTTTGGCGCCTTCCTTGCTGGCACATTAATGGTTTCGCCAGTGCGCGGATTCCGTGCAGTCCTTGCCTTCCTCTTCGCGACTGAGAATGTTCCAAATCCTACCAGGGCTACCCTATCACCTTTTCTGAGGGCAGCGGTAACCGAATCGACAAAGGTGTTCAATGCGACATTTGCCGCCTTCTTGGAAATCTTCGCCTTAGCCGCAATCTTCTCGATAAGCTCTGCTTTGGTCATATTTTTTCACCCCCTTTCTCGCTCATCGTCTAATTATATCTACAATTCCGCCTTTGTCAAGCCCCAAATTAAGTATTGACAAGGCTTTGGGCAATCCACCCTTCTGAATCCCAATAATAATAAGCATTCGAGCGAATGTATTACACCAAAAATCAGCCGAACACGTTCACAATTCTGTAGTATTATTCTCGTATTTTTATTGTCTGAAGAATATCGANAGTAGTATGTAGTACTGTAAATGCAATCTGTTGACAGATATCATTACTCGATTATAATTGACCGTGAAGATAAAAAGTCTTGCTCTCTTAACGAGTGGTGGCGATGCACCAGGAATGAATGCAGCAATCAGGGCAGTAGTAAGGACTGCATTACACCATCGGATAAAGGTATATGGTGTAAAACATGGTTTCAATGGTCTTATCAATGATGATATCGTTGAAATGCGTCGTGGTTCAGTCGCCAATATAATACAGCGGGGTGGTACCATCTTAGGTACTACCCGTTCAGCCGAATTCGAAACTGATATCGGTATGAACAAGGCTAAGGAAACATTAGACAGACACAAAATTGATGCACTCATTGTCATTGGCGGTGATGGTACTATGCGTGGAGCACATGAGTTCGCGAAGAAATGCAGCGTGAAGATAATCGGGCTCCCCGGTACAATCGATAATGACCTCTATGGCACTGATTTCACCATTGGATTTGACACAGCAGTCAATACTGCGCTTGAAGCAGTTGACCGCATCAGAGATACTGCCACATCTCTCGAAAGACTCTTCTTTATCGAAGTTATGGGAAGGTGCGCTGGATTTATTGGTCTTGCAGTGGGCTTGGCTGGCGGTGCTGAAGAGGTCTTTGTTCCGGAGACACCATCTGACATCCATGCACTCGCACAGAAGATAAACGAGAGTATCAAGAAAGGTAAAAAATCAAACATCGTCATTGTCTCTGAAGGCGATGAGGCAGGCAATGCCTTTACCATTGCCGAAAAGGTGAAGGCGATTGTTGAAGAGGATTATCGAGTAGCAGTCCTCGGCTATATTCAACGGGGTGGGACACCAACTGCCCATGAGAGAATTCTTGCATCAAAACTTGGTTATGCTGCAGTATGTGGTCTCACCAAAAAAATGTTTGGCTGTATGGTTGGCGAGGTCAACAATAAAATTGTCTACACCCCATTTGAAAAAACCTATACACGAAAGAAAAAAGTTGATCCTACCATCTACAAAATCACAAAAATCCTATCAGAATAAAAATATTCTGGCTACTATCTCCTGTCTTCTTTCAGAGAAGATTGTGTTGTGAGAACGAGTAGTAATCTTTGTCGGCAATAATCACATGGTCAATAATCCGAATACCCATCAATTCACCTGCACTGCGCAATCTTTCAGTAATCTTTAGGTCATCTTCTGATGGTTTTAAGATACCACTTGGATGATTATGGATGAGAAAAAGTGCACTCGCATTTTCGTTGAGGGCGAATTTGAAAACCTCGCGAGGATGAACTAGACTTGCATCTAAAATACCCTTGGAGATTGTTGTATCCTTGATCAGACTATTCTTTCCATCGACAGCAGCAACCTTAAAGAGTTCATGTTTCAATCCACAAATGAGTGGATAGTAGTATTCGTAAATATCTTTAGGATTTTGAAAAAGGATTTGTACCTCGTTTCTCTTCGAGAGTGAGCGTCTCCCGAGATTGATCGCTGCGAGCATAGAAATGATCTTTGTCCTGCCAAGACCACTAATCTCTAATCTCTCTATTTCACTGGCTGTTTTCTCGCCCAGGCGTCTCAAACTCCCGACTCTATTGAGAACTTCCTTTGCAAGATCAAGGGCTGTTCTGTTCTTTACACCTTTACCAATGATAATTGCCAAAAGCTCAGCATCGGTAACTGCATAGCTACCATATTGATAGTATTTTTCTCGTGGTCTATCTCCTGCGGGCCACTCTTTAATCTTCATCTAAAAAGGGCAAATCGCAAAATAAAACCAGCAAAGACAATTGAAACGGTAGACATGAGTTTGATTAAAATGTTTAAAGAAGGTCCTGCAGTATCTTTAAATGGATCACCCACAGTATCGCCGACCACAGTTGCTTTATGCTCAGGAGACCCCTTTCCCCCGAGTTCACCTTTTTCTATATATTTCTTTGCATTATCCCAGGCACCACCAGAATTAGCCATCATCAACGCTACTACAAATCCGGAGATCAATGCACCAACGAGCAGACCAATGACACCGTTTGGTCCTAGTAGAATACCAATCAGAACAGGGGCAATGATCGCCATCAATGATGGTAGGAACATCTCCTTCTGTGCAGCCTTAGTGCAGATACGTACTGCCCCAGCATAGTCAGGACTGGTCTTACCTTCGAGTAACCCTTCTATTTCCTTGAATTGTCTGCGCACTTCAAGAACAATGAGTCCTGCGGTTCTTCCCACTGCCCTAATGGCCTGTGAGCAGAATGCATAAGGCATCATGGCACCAACAAAGAGACCTATGGTGACTTGCGGATTTGTAACCCTCAGGTCAAGGGTCTCTATGAACAGCAATATTTGACTGCGATACGCCGCAACCAATGCCAACACGGTTAGCGCTGCCGAACCAATTGCAAATCCTTTGCCAGTAGCAGCGGTTGTATTACCAATTGCATCGAGTGCATCGGTTCGTTTACGCACCTCCTCAGGTAGATGAGCCATCTGGGCATTACCTCCAGCATTGTCAGCAACTGGACCATAGGCATCTGTCGCAAGGGTAATACACAGGGTTGATAACATACTCACTGCAGCCAATGATACACCAAACAAACCATGTTGTGGATTGACTGCCCCTCCCGGTAGATAATAACCAGCAACAATGGCCAATGCTACTACGATAACAGGTGTGATTGTAGACAACATGCCAACGCTCAATCCCTCTAGGATAACAGTTGCAGGTCCTGTTTGGGCGGCAGATGCAATACCTCTGGTTGGCCGATAATTATCTGAGGTAAAAAATTCAGTGGAAATACCGATAAGGACACCACTGAGGAGGCCAACAAGGATGGGATAGTAGAAATTAAGACCCCCTGGAAACACAAATTTTATCAAGAGGGCAGAAAGAATTGCCATAAGGATGCTTGCTCCCCACACCCCTTTTCTCACGGCAAAGAGGAGTGCCCTCTGGGTCGCATCCTCTTGTGTCTGCACAAAAAATGTGCCAATGATAGCTGACACAACACCCGCAGATGCCAAGAGGAGCGGGAAGACAACGCCGGCGATCCCAAATCCTGCTGCAACAGCGAGCGCCATGGCAGCGACTATTGAGCCAACATACGATTCAAATAGATCTGCACCCATCCCTGCTACGTCACCGACATTGTCTCCGACGTTATCGGCAATTGTAGCAGGATTGCGGGGGTCATCCTCAGGAATGTTTGCCTCCACCTTACCAACGAGATCAGCTCCGACATCTGCTGCCTTAGTGAAGATACCACCACCCACCCTTGCGAAGAGTGCCTGGAATGATGCACCCATGCCGTAGCACACCATGGTTTGCGTTACAATCAAAATCCTTTCGTTGAGAGGCAAATAGTCATAAAATTTGTTGAGGAGGAAAAACCAAAAACTTAAATCCCAGAGGCTCAGGCCTACGACAACAAAACCCATAACCCCACCTGCACCGAATGCGACCCTGAGTGCGCTGTTTAGACTGGTCCGCGCTGCATTCGCGGTTCTCGCCGACGAATCGGTTGCCTGAGTCATACCAATAAAACCCGAAAGCGCCGAGAAGAAACCACCAGTGAGAAATATAAATGGTACAAAAAAAGGCAGCATTCTATTGAATGTGAGAATGAGCAGTATCACAAACACTACGGCAAAGATCAGTGCGACAATTCGATATTGGCTCCTGAGGTATGCCCGCGCACCTTCCCTTACTGCCTGTGCAATCTGCCGCATGACATCGGTTCCTTCATCAAATCGCTTTGTTGTTCTCGATAAATAGAAGGCAAAGAGTAATGCGAGCAATGAGCCTCCGGGTGCCAGCCAGAATAATGGATACATTTCAGCTCCCTATAAACGAGACAATCTGAGGCACTGGGCGGCCGACAAAATTTTATCCGAGGCGAAATAAGCCAATGTGCTGTGTCCTTTCATTGCCTTCAATTGCCTTTGTCCTCTGCCTTCTCCCCTTTTCTCCCCATCTCCAGCCCTGCGTGTCTCCAGTCCGCCAAGATCTGTGGCGGACATGTCTTCAGTTCTACATGTATTCAGCTGCACGTACTGTGTCCTACCCTCAATTGCCTTCAATTGCCCTGTCTTTCAAGTAGCATATCCTTGGTGGTCTTCTCTTATGCTCACTCTGCTTCATCATCGACTGGAGTCTTTCAGCGCAGGCGCCGTGTACACGGCATTCTGCGATCTCTTTAAGTGTTCTATCCATTTCTTCATAAGTGAAACCAATTTCGCCCTCATCGGTCTGCCCTTTCCATAATCCAGCGCTGGGTACTTTTTCGACTATCTTTTCAGGAATACCAAGAACTTCCGCAATCTTCTTTACCTCATACTTATACAGATCACCGAGTGGTAAAATATCACATGCACCATCGCCGTATTTAGTAAAATAACCAAGGGAAAATTCAGTCTTGTTCCCTGTACCACATACCAGATAATTATTAATATTCGCATAGTAGTAGATCACAACCATGCGCAATCGTGCCTTGATGTTACCAAGGACAATCTCATGGTGACCTGAAAGAAGCCTGACTAAATGTGTGTACACAGGGGTCAAGTCTATATACTGATTTCTCAAACTAATCAGTGATGCAACCTCTGCGGCGTCATCAATATCATTCACATCAGACTCAATGGGTAAGATCAAACCAAGACAATTATCTGTTGCCTTTTTAAGGAGTGCGGCACACACCGATGAATCTAAACCACCACTCAGGCCCAAGACAAAACCTTCTGTATGGGATTGAGCCAGTTCATCTTTTAACCACTTCACAATTCTCTGAACTGTTTCATGCCACATTCACGATAATTATAGTGAACCTCTGTGAAAAATCAAGAAGAAAGCGCATGGTGAATGGCATTACAAACACCTATCCCCCACTTGATTTTTACTCTAATATAGAGATAATGATATGGATGAAGAACAAGGAGCTGGCGAAGATTTTTAACCGCATTGCCGATGCATTGGAATTTAAAGGAGCAAATATCTTTCGGGTAGTAGCCTATCGAAAGGCAGCGCGCATCCTTGAAGACCTTGTCGAGGACGTGGAAGTGCTCAACACCCAAGGCAAACTCGGCGATTTACCAGGCATAGGTGAGGGGATTGCGAAAAAGATAGATGAATATCTTAGGACCGGCAGGATGAAAAAATTTGCTGAAGTGACCAAAGGAATTCCCAGTACCTTGCTCGATATGCTCGATATCCAAAATCTTGGACCGAAGACACTTCGGTTAGCCAATGAACAGCTCGGTGTCAAAAATGTCTCCGATCTGAAAAAAGTCATAAAAAACGGCAGTCTTGCCCGACTCCCGCAAATGGGTGAAAAAAAAGTCGAGAATATCAGGAAGGGCATTGAACTCTATGAAAAAAGTCACGAGAGATTATCGGTCGCCATTGCAGAGAAGGTGGCAACTGAAGTCGTCGACTATCTCAAGAAGAACACCAGGGTTCAAGATATATCTCCAGCCGGCTCATTGCGACGCTGGAAAGAAACCATCGGTGACATTGACATCCTCGTGTCTGGTAAGAACGGCGCCAAGATCATAAAGACATTCACCCAATTTCCTGCGACCGAACGCGTATTAGCAGCAGGTGATACAAAGGGATCAATAATTGTCGAAGGCGGGATCCAAGTTGATGTCAGAATCGTTGACCTGAAATCATACGGTGCTGCGCTCCAGTATTTTACTGGTTCAAAGGCACATAACATCAGGCTGCGTAACATTGCAAAGTCAAGAGGACTGAAATTGAGTGAATACGGTCTGTTTCGCGGTAAAAAGATGATTGCTGGCAAGATCGAACAAGAGGTCTATAAAACTCTTGGTATGGCCTATGTGCCACCCGAGATGCGGGAAGATCGTGGTGAGGTCGAGGCAGCAGCACAGAATAGACTACCAAGACTCGTAGAATTAAGAGATATTAAAGGTGATCTGCAGATGCATTCAACCTACTCAGACGCTACGGCAACCATCAGGGAAATGGCAGATCATGCGCAGAGACTGAACTATGAGTATATCCTTATCACTGACCATTCGCAATCTGCCAAGTATGCCCATGGCCTAGAGCCAAAGAGATTATATCAACAGTGGAAGGAAATCGATGCACTCAATAAACGTTTCAAAAATTTTCATGTGTTAAAGGGTATCGAGGTCGATATCCTTGGTGATGGCCGCCTTGATTATTCTGATAAGATATTGAAAGAATTTGACCTTGTGGTTGCCTCGATTCATCAGGGCTTTACTAAGAATGTTACTCAGAGAATTTGCGCAGCAATGAAAAATCCCTATGTGGACATTATAGGCCACCCAACCGGCAGATTGATCTCCTCCAGAGAAGGATATGTAATAGACATTCATAAAGTAATGGAAACAGCAGCACAGACCGGAACATGGCTTGAACTCAATGCCTATTGGGATCGGTTGGATCTAAATGACATAAATGTACGGGTAGCAAAAGATATGGGCATAAAAATCTCTATCGGCACCGATGCCCACAGCATAGAAGGGCTTCTCTGGATGAAGTTTGGCATTGCTACAGCTCGCAGGGGCTGGCTCGAACCCAGCGATGTGGTGAATACCTATTCACTCAAAAAATTACTTGCTGCACGAAAAATAAACAAGAAATCAAAATAAGACTTATGAACCGCTTGCTACCCCTTTGAGAATATCCTGGGCAGTAGATGCAACAAATCCATCTCTATAGCTTGTCGCATCGTGCAAGGCCTGTCTTGCACTTTCACTACCAATCTGTGCGAGGGCCACAAGCGCCGCCTTTTTGGTTGGCTCGAGCAATTTGCCCTTAAAGAGCGCCTTCTCATTGAGGACTGCAACAAGGTTATCAACAAAGGAATCATCACCAAATCTACCAATGAGGTCAATAATCTCGCGCCTCAATTCTTCTTCCTTTTCGTCAGGGATTCCCTTGCGCGACCTTATCCAATTGACTATTTTAGGAATCTTGTGTCTCACGTCATCCGTTTCCAGGTTCTTCATTGCAGTCACAACCACCCTCTTGTGTTCACTATTTAATGCCTTTTTGATATAATCACCTGCGTTTTCACCACCAATGTTTACCAGACTCTGCACAACTGCCAGCTGAACCTGCTCATCGGCATCATCGATCAATTTGCCAATTTTATCAACCGCAGAGGCGACCTTCATTTCTCCGAGAATAAAAATACCATTTCTCCGAACATACCATTCAGGCGACGACAGTAGAGTTTCAATTCTCGGTATAGCGTCCTCACCAATTCTGATCAGAACATCGATGATTTTCATTCTCACCGAACGTTCCTCTGTGTCTTTTAATGAGTCTATGAGTAGTGGTACCGAAAACTCGGCCACCGATATCAACGCATTCCTTGCTTCTACGAAGGTCCCGGGATCCCAAAGCAAAGAGATGAGTTCGGGAACGTAGTTGTCATCCTTCAATTCACTTATCGTATTAATTACCACCTTCTTCCTTTCCAATAATGCTTCACCCTTCCGCAAGAGATGTTTACCAAACTTCCCCGACGTAAATCGAACAACATCATATTTTTTCAAATCCCTCGCCTTGCTATAGAGTATTTTTAATGACTCGATCAGTTTTGCGAAGATGACAATGTCTGTTTCTGCATCTGCCATAGAATCGAAGCGGTCAACCAATAATGTAATCAAATCGTATTTCTCTGATTCGAAGATTTTATCAGAAAACTGCATTAACTCATCAATTGCCTTGCTTCTTTCTTTGCTTGATTCAGCACGCAATTTGGGAAAACGAGTCCTCATTTCAGTCTCTAGATTTTTAGCTTCGAATTTACGTGCTGCCTTTTCTCCCTTCGTCACTTTCATCTCGCTCATCAATCGCGAGACTATTTTTTCAAAATTCAGTTCGGGAACATTTACACGCAACGAAGAGAGAATATCAGGAAGTCGTGTTCCGGTCACATTCTTCAGAATGTCGACAACTTCTGTCTCAATATTCGGTGATTTTTCCTTAGTCTTCATAGAGATAACATCTATGATGTCCTCATCGGACATAGTGGGTATCAAATTCTTGAAGAGAACAGCGATCTTTTTATTCTCCGTACGATATCGTACAATATTCTTTTTTATTGTTGGCGACAGTGCAGCGAGCATCCGTGAGAAAATGAGGGAATATTCATCCCATCTATCTTCGCCATACTGGTCAGCAACAAGGAGTGCAAGTTTTTCAAGCCCGGCAACGATTTTTTTCGTTTGGAGATTTGNTGCCTCATCACCGGTAATACCAATACCAGTGAGAAAATTACTCAATTCTTTTATTCTCTCTTCATCGGTCATCGTGGTTTGAGTATCGGTTAGTGATTCCAGAAACTGTTCCCAGTTCATTACCTGAGCCTCTCGGTCTGAAGAAATTACACCAACACGAAATTTGTTCACCTTGATACCCAGAACTCCCTTTGCCCGCAACAACGCCACGACGTCCCCATAGTCTGTGAGGTCTGCGCGTGTTGCAGCCATTGCATTATAGAATTCCAGTATATCGTTTTCCGACAGATCAACATTAAAGGTTATGCTCTTTACTCCGAGTTGCTCAAATCTTTGCACAAGACTTTTCACAATGGGAAGTACCTTGGAATCGTATCGTTCATCTTCAATCATAATAACATCCTCAATGACCACCAGTGAGATAGAGTCTTGTTCCATGGGTATCTCTCTCAGGAGTACTCTCAATTTTCGAACAACCGGAAGTAATTTTGGATGCCCCTTAGGATAGGTCCTTGAAATACTGATACCTGTCCCGATGGCTTTTATTAGTTCCTGGTGAAATTTTTTGGAATAATCAGCCATAATTACGTTGTTTCGATTTTATATTCATATGCTTTCATTGACATGGGATCTTTAGAGATACTACCTATTTCACTATAACCAAAAAAGGCCTTGGTTGCCTGATAGAGATTTTCGCAGACGAGGAGTGTATTATTGGCAGCACTCTTTTGTAGGATTTGGCATTTCTTGAATCCTTTTGTCACAATGAGATTATTCCGCAAGTCCTCGTGTAGATTGAGTATCGAAGCAGATTCCATTGCCATACCAATTTTTAGACCTACAGGGCTTTTTAGATACTCTTTTCTGTTTAGCTCGTTCAATTTTTTAAGTAAATCTTCGGCTGCCAAGATTGCCATATGTGGCGCAAAACCTGATTCTTTTGGAAAACCGAAAATACTCACAACCTCGTCACCAATAATATCATAGACAACACCTTTGTGAGACTCGATTATCTTTGAAAATACGCTAAAAACCTCGTTAAGGAAGGCCATGACATCTTCCGAAATCATCGTTTCACTCATTGTTGTAAATCCTGATAGATCTGCCCGCATAATTACCAATTCTGTATCAACCAGAGGCAGTGTATTGCTTTGAACAAGAAAAACACCACACCAAGGACAGAAATAATCTGGTTCTGTTATTGTTCTACCGCACTTTGCACAGGTCATTTGCTAAATCTCCAATAATCTCGCATACTCAGCTCTACGAACATATGTCTTGCGATTTCCGTTGTTCAACTTAAATTTTATATCGTCGTACATGAGTAATGCCTTTCTGCCATAGAAGTGTACCTTTTCTGAATCATGTTCTTCAATAAATATCTGAGTTATTCGAAATAGTGCCGTAGCGATTAGTGGCGCTAGTTTTAACATCTCTGCGATATCGAGAGCATGTTGGGCATGTTCAAGAGCGTTCTTTGTATCTACTAATGATAATAAATTATAACAATTGCATTCGATTATTCTTAAACCGAGTTTCTGTGCTAGCTTAAGAGCGCTCATAATAAAATCAAGGGCCCTCTTTGTGTCAGACTGATGGTAATACACTATCGCCTTTTTCAGATTAATGAAAGCGAGTAGATTTTCTCTGATCAAAAACGAAACCTTCTCATCCACAAATTGGAGGTATTCGTTGACCTTCTTTTGATCACCGTTCAGCGCATGGATAACAGCTAGGTCTAATGCCGATTTTATGTATACTTCAATATTACCAATATCATCTGATTGTTTAAAACATTCTGATAGGATCTTCTGGGACTTTTCTATATTCCAAATCTGATAGTTGATGTCAGCAATTGAGTATTTGAAATGAGTCAACCAACGTATATCATCAGGTGAAATAAGGTCGTTCAACGCATATTCTAAATAGTCTAATGCCTGCTCGTAGTTGCCCAAATCCCTGTGAAGTTGCGCGAGGTTATACAGGCATAAAATCTCACCTCTCTTTGTGTCATCTCCACGTGTAGTATTCCAACTCATATTGTATTGGAGAACACTCTTTTCATATTCATATTTGTGCTGGTACAGGAGCCCAAGGTCTGAATATAATACTGATAATAAGCCAGACATGGTCTCCGTACACTTCTCAACACTGCGGTGTAATAATTCTTCTGCTTCATCAGTATTATTGTTTAGAAATAGCGCATATGCGTAGCGCTCCATAAAGTGCACCTCTTTTTCAGAATTCTTATCCATCTGTGCACGCTGCAACCCTTGTTGAGCAACTCTCTCCATTTTTTGAATGTCGAGAGTGATCTCATAAATGTCAGCAAGATTCAAAAGAGCATCCTGTACTATTTCTGCACCCACTTGACCCTCTGTATCTTTCTCGATTTTGAGGACAGTATTATAGAAGTTCTGTGCTTGTTCTACGGCGTAAAGATTTTTTGCTTTATCGCCTGCTAGTTTGAAGTAATGAGCTGCCTTAGCAAAATCCTCGCATAATAGATTGTGATGACCAATATTTTCGTAGAAATCCGGCAACTGTTCAGCGTACAATTCTTCAAGCAGTGCACCGACAAGCCGGTGAATCTCTTTTCTCTTTCTCAAAGGAAGGACGTTGTATGCCGCATCCTTCAGAAGATTATGTCGAAAAA
>JGI24422J19971_10002273_pt1 | contig 11906 bp, 13 predicted proteins | sample DeeMarSWOR152_54_FD_19971 | JGI IMG/M metagenome (IMG submission 19971) | reverse complement strand
TTCTCTGAAACCCTCGCTATGACCTTCTGCCTGATCGGCTCAAGGTTGATTATCCTCGGTAGGAGAAGCATGAGGATTAGCAGGAGGACCAAAAGAGCTCCTATAACTCCCATCACCCAGATTGTTAGCTTCTTCCTCTTGCTCATGGAGGTACCTTTACGCTGCTGGCCATTAAATTTTGGTCCGTAGCCAAGTTAGTTAAATGTTCTTCTAGAAACGAGGTGGTTTGTCAAACACTGTCCGCATTGGGTAAAATATCGTTCAAAGAGTTCAAAACAGAAGATATCATAGAGAAAAACAAACCCGATCTATACTATTTTACGATTATCTAAGCAGATCTTGCAACCAATGGGCCCGAAACAAATGAATGATCGTCCCAACAGGGAGGAAAAAATGAAAATGGTTTTGGTAATCATAGCAGTCCTCGTATTCGCTTCCGTGGCAACGGCGGGCGAGTATTTTAAGTGGACAGATGAACGGGGTGTCGTTCACTTCACGAATATCCCCTCTTCGGTGCCCCAGGAATACAAGGACAAAGCGGAACGGAGGGTAATTCCCACGGAGAGCGAGACATCAGCGGAAGGCCCCCAGGCGGCCAAACAAGGAACAGAGGAATCACGAGATCGATATGGCCGCGGAAGGGATTACTGGCTACAAAGGACAAACGTGGCTAAAGGGAACCTATATCGCGCACAGAGCGAGTATGAACGACTTCGGAGGGAGTACGGGGATTTGCTTGATGCTTACGACAAGACCACTTCCCTTGCCAAAAGGGATGAGTACAAAAAACAGATGGAATCATTGCAGAATGAGATGAGGAGGCGGAGTGAGGATATTTTCGCGGTGAGGGAGATGTTGGAAAAAACCTTGCCCGATGAGGCGGCAAGCGCGGGGGCGCCCCTGGAATGGGTGCGATAAGGGGATGGTTCTATTTCTTACCTTTCCCCGGTCTTCCTTGGGGCGTGATTAATTCCTCTATCCCTTACTTTTTACCCAGCTTCTCCGCAAACGCTCCGCCGCCGTGAATCGTCCTCCGATCCATTTCCCCCTTCATCCCATCCCTGGTGCGTCTCATCCCTTTTACAAATCCCCTATACCTCTATCTGCGCTCCCTCTCATCCCTAAAAAGCTCCCCCTAAATCGGAAACAAGTCGACCAGAGGATCTCTTTTCCCATTGGCATAAGTATGATAGCTGCTCCATCGATAATCCTTAGGATCTTCGATCAACCCTGGCCTCACTGGATTCAATTCAACATAGCTTCCACACACAAGAAGTATGTCAATTTTTTCACGCAATCCCTCATTTCTCAAAAGATTATCTACAAACGCCCTGCTTCCCAGCACCCGAGGTGCGATATAAATAAGAATCTAGAAATAGTCAAATAGAAAAGAAGGTCCCCAATACTACTTTTAAAAATCTACAGAAGGGTTGACAAAATGGTCCGTACGCGCTAAACTTGACCATAATTCAAGTCAACTATAATGGAGGTTTGTTTCGATGAAAATCCTTTCGCTTTCAGAAGCCAAAATGAAGCTAAGCGCCCTTGTGGAAGCAGTCGTGTCAACTGACGAGGAGATTACGATCACTAAGAATGGCCGACCGGTGGCAGTATTGATAAGTCCCGACGAATTCGAGAGCTGGAAAGAAACGATAACGGTGATGTCAGATAGCGCGCTCATGGAAGAAATCAAGGAAGGACTCGAATCGCTCCGACGGAAAAAAGCGAAACTCTACAGCCTTGAAGAGCTCTTTGCCGTTGAAAAGTGAACAGTGTGAGATATAAACTGAGAATTCCGGATGAAGTGGTTAAACTTCTTCGTAGCCTGCACCCGCTTCTGAAGAAGAAGGTGAAGGCTTCACTTCAATCCGTATGCAATGATCCATATTCGGGAAAAGCTCTTAAGGATGAGCTGGAGGGATTGAGGAGTTATCGAGTCCGGCGGCTCAGAATTGTCTACCGCATAGGCTCGAGAAAGCAGATCGAGATAGTCGCCATCGGGCCAAGAAAGAACATCTACCAAGAAACATTCAGGTTTCTCAGAAAAAAAAGTGATTAAGCACTTTCTCTATCCTATACTCTTCACTTAGTTTCTCCGCAAACGCTCCGCTGCCGTGAATCGTCCTCCGATCCATTTCCCCCTTCATCCCATCCCTGGTGCGTCTCATCCCTTTTAGTCAAGAAAAATAGGACCGTTCCCTTTTCTCTTTTTAGGTGCTCGTGCTGGGTTGAATTTTCCCGGCACCTCTGTGCTATGCTAAATAGACAGACGCTTACCTAATAAGAATCAAGGATGCGTAGGGGTCGCAGTGGATATCCGTTTGAACCTAGTGCTGGGAAGGCTGGAAGCACAACGAATTAAGAAGGAGATATTACATGAAAGGCAAATCGGATCTCATGAGAAGTAAGCTCAAAAAATTGGAGGCGCTCTTTCACAAGCGCGGCTACACGGATTTCAAATGGATCGAGCCGAAACAGATCGTCGTCTCCCAATGGGTTCGGATGAAATGTATGTTCGGCTGTGGGGGATATGGACAGGTAGCTACCTGTCCTCCGAACCTCCCATCAGTTTCTGAGTGCGAGAGATTTTTTCGGGAATACAGCGATGCGGTCATCTTTCACTTCGAAAAGAAAGTGGCCAAGCCCGAAGACCGCCATGCATGGACAAGAAAGGTCAATGCAAAGCTCTCAAAGCTCGAGCGGGAGGTCTTTCTTTCGGGCTACGAGAGGGCCTTCCTCCTGTTCATGGACACCTGCCGCATCTGCGGCGAGTGCCCGACGGGATCAAAGGAGGAGTGCAAGGAACCGAGATTGGCGCGGCCCTCTCCTGAAGGAATGGCCATAGATGTCTATGCAACTGTCAGAAAGGTTGGTTATCCCATTCAGGTCCTTTCGGATTATTCCCAGAAGATGNACCGTTACGCCTTCTTGATGATCGAATAGGCCGCATTGAGCGAANGGGAAAGGAGGTTAACATGACCGAAAACCGCNAGCGCGGGATAGAGGGCTTCACTATCGTCGCCAAAGTNATTCGCCAGGAGGGCCATTGCGCCGCCGGCCATACGGTGGGTGACCAGGTAGTCTTCGATGGTCTGACTGTGAAGGGGAAGGTGTGTATCCATGCACTCTACAGTTTCTTGCCCAAGGTCTTCGCCATGCGCTACGGAGCGAATTTCCCCTGGCTGGATGATCCAGACATTTCGACCCACGCCTGTCCCGATGCGTGGAATCCCGTTATCTTCGAGATCCGTCGCATACGGACCTAACGGTCAATCCAAAATCCACCATCTGATTTAGGTATCAAAACTGAAACCAGCAGGTTATGGAACATTCCTGATCACCAGCAAGGTATTAGATGCAAGGCGCCGAGGAGCGACGACTGAGGCCTATGGAGCAACACGCCGCAAGGAGGAGCGATCGAAGGTAACGCCGCCCTTCGGCTTTTCTCAGGGCCGTGAGCCTGTCGAACGGCAGATGATGCCTTGATGGTGGATCAGGGTCAATAATCGTGTGTTGACAAAAAAATGTTTCTGAACTAGATATGAATGGCTTCATCGCTTGAAGGAGAGGGGATGGGCGCACAGGAACCATCCATTTTCACGGTAATACCTCCTAACCTCTGCCGTTTCGCTGCAATCACTATCGCCTTCCCGGCCATCGACCCGTGTTCTCTAAGGAAAGCCCATGACCCCCATTGATCATGGTCTATCGGCTGGACTCCTCGGCCTTGGCCTTCAACCCTTATTTTGCAGATACCTCTCCAAACCTAAGACGGCGGTATTGATGATTATCGCCGGCGTGCTGCCTGATATTGACTATGTTACCCGCCTCATGGGAAGGAAATACTATTACAATGCGGTCAATAATCTCTTTCTCTCCCATCGGGGATTCACGCATTCCCTTGGAGGGATCTTCTTCTTTGCCTTCCTGATCCTCTCGTTCTATGCGCTGTTTGTCAGCTTTCCTCCCTACCGAGAGGGAAAGCGCGTGATCATGAAGTTTCCCTTGATTTTTTCCCTCGCCCTTTTGGCGGGTGTCCTCCATCTCTTCGAGGATTTCCTTGGCCCCAATGGCCCGTGGAAGGGGATGGTTCTCCTGTACCCGTTTTCGGAAACCCGCTATCCCGGCCTGAGCATATACGGATGGTACGACTTCTATACCATCTACCTTTTCATAGCAGCCTTTGCGGTGGCGGCATCCGTGAACGTGGTCATGTGGTTGCTCCGTGTTAGGTCTCGTTGGACAAACCTGGTGACCGTCTCCCTCGTTGCGGGGACGTTTTTCCTCGCTGGCCACCATATCCTGACCTCCCCCGGGTATCCGGAAGGGCTCGGGTTCAGAAAGGCCGAAGGCATCTGGAAGACCTATCAGCTCTCCATTCTGCCAGCAGCGGTCAAGGAGTTCAGTAATCAAGCCCAAGATAGCGGGATGCAAACCCTTTTCGCCCGCTTGCCCGGCATGAAAATGGAACATTACTTCAAGGCAGCCGTCTGGTTGCTCGGTGGGGTGTTGGCCCTCCTCTGTATCCACATGGTCGTCTATTTGATCACGCTTCGGTGGCGGAAGACACTCCCTCGAGGTTCCCCTATTAAGAACTTCGTCTTCGCCTCCTTTTTCCTGCTGATATTGCCCCTGGGGGGAATCGGCATCTATTACTTCGGCAAAACTCCCCTTTGCATGAATCCCGAGGAAGTCCCCATGGCAACTGGGTTCGATTACCCCGTGGGAAATGAGAACGGGAAGGGGTGGAACGGGGTTGATGATAAGGGTTGGTACATCGCCTCCGGGTTCTTAAAGCCGTACTTCCACCCGGGGGAGGACTGGAACGGCCGAGGTGGGGGAGATACGGATTTCGGCCAGCCCGTTTATGCGGTGGCGGAGGGACGTGTTGTGTTCGCCCAGGACTGCTTCCGCTGGGGAAACATGCTCCTCATCCAGCACCGGCTCCCCGATGGGGAGGTGGTTTTCTCCCTGTACGCCCATCTCAAGGACATCCATGTCAAGCCAGGAGAGCTGGTTGCGCGGCGCCAGCGGGTTGGAAGCCTTGGAAAGGGCCACAAGAGCGTCTACACGGCAGCCCATCTCCACTTCGAGATCAGACGACAAAATATGGCGCGCTATCCCGTCATCTTCTGGCCCCGGGCCCTCACCGCCCTCCTTTGCGCCCACAAGCCGTTTTCGGAAACTCCCACCAAAGAGTGGATCATATCCCATTACTACCATCCATCCGAATTTATCCGATACCACCGCGACCTCATAAATCGCTGGCCTAAAGACAGTCCCTGGGAATTCAAGCATTGGAGGAAGTAACGCGGTTCAAGGCCGCCAGGGGCAATGAAAAACGGCCGGTTCAAAGAACCGGCCGTTCTCGGATAGCCCATCAATTTCATTGGTGCCCGGGGCCGGGATCGAACCGGCACGGTGCGTAACACCGAGGGATTTTAAGTCCCTTGCGTCTACCAATTCCGCCACCCGGGCATTCCCAACGGCATCATAGCCAAAACCCGCCCTCGTGTCAATTCACGCCTTTTCACAGAAGATTACTCAAATAAACAAAAAGGGGACAGCCGTCCCCTTTTTGTTTTTAACAATCCCTCGCTTGGCCTCCCATACGAAAATAGCGGCTTCTTCAAGCCACGTTAAAATCTGTTCAGGTGTCAGCGTAAGAAATTCCCTCAGTTCTTCATCCGAGTGCAGCCGTTGGTAGTCATAGGTATCCTTTAACCATTCCAATAAAAATCCCTCCGGCACCAATGAAGGATCGGGGTAAATTTCGTTCAACGGCCTCTTTATATATGCATATCTATAGAGCTCTCTCATATCCATGGATCATTTCCCCTTTAACGCCTTAATTCTTTCAAGGTGATGCACGTCCTCCTTATCCCGTGGCCTTCCGGTTGAAGCCTTCATCTTTATGAGGTCGTCTATTGAGACTATGCTTACCTTTGCACCAGCAATCGTCATCACCTCTCTTCTCGAATACGCCTCTTCGAAGTCCACTGGATTTCTGAGGAATATGTCTATATGTTTAAATGGTTTTGTTAGGTCGATGAAGGTAAATACAACTGCTCCTTTTTCCTTAATCCACTCATCTCTTTTTTCTTCAGATATGAATTCATGAGGATTTACAGGCGCTCTGGGGGTGTAGCCAAACTTCTCCATCACACCAACCACCTGAGAAAGGTTTCTATCCGAAAGATCGACCATAATGTCAAGGTCCATAGTCAATCTAACATACCCATAAAGGTTGACTGCCATACCTCCGACAACAAGGTATCGCACACTCCTCAGGTCAAACTCCGTAAATATCTCCTCATAAATCATGACTTCAATCTAGCATCCAATAAGTAAAAACTCAATTGCATTCGTAATCTCCCAATCGCTCTCCTTCGCCCTTATATTCCCGATGTGCCCGCTATACCTACCATCGCCACAGGGATACGATGAACGTTATGAGAAACACCAGAATCAAGTTGAGGTGGGCCAGAACATAGAATAGCCTCAGTGGAGCCGGCGCTCTTTCGGCTGAGCCTGCAAGCTTCCCCACACGAGGCATCGGGACGACCTTTTCCTGACCATGGGGAGCTTGTTCGAGATAATCAGAGAGATCGAGCCCTGCCCGGTGTTTCCCGAAATGAACACCCTCCTCCCAGAGCTTGCTCCCAGATACATCGTAGATCTGTCCCTCGTATGCAATGTACGCCGGTCTTCCCTCCCTCCCATCAAACTGAGCTAGTTCATCCACCGGCAGGCCCTGTTTCTCCCCTTGACTTATTGGTCGCGTCTTTTTCTTCAGTCTGGGACCAACCACAAATACTGCTACGAGTGCCAAGGCGACCATGATAGCAAAGAGGCAGATCTTGATTGAAAGCAATACCCCGAATCTGGTGTGCAGGAGCATATCCCAGGACGATATTCTCATAACGGCGAGGATGGTGCCTGTTGCGGCCATCACGATTATTCCAGTCAGGCCAACCCGCACTTCCGCCTTGGGCAGTCCCCCCGCCGCGTAGCCGGGTCTGAGGACGAAATGCACGTACAGTATCGTCCCAAACCAAAAGATTGCGGTCAGCAGGTGGAGGTAGAGAATGATGCCTCGCACTGCTCGTCGAAGGCTCGTGAATGGCTTGAACAAACGCCTTGAATCGAGGCCCTCCCGAAATTTCACTCCTTCCTGTGTCAACTCCGGCCCACCTGCCGGATCCACGTGACACTCCTCGCATGACATACGGGTCCCTTCGGCGTATTCTTCCGTTCCGAAAGCACAAGGGGAGAAGGTAACAAAAAAAGCTACGGTGGAAACGACTGCCAACTGCACCAAGGTTTTCTTCATCTCACTATGCCCTGTGTAGGAGACTACGATAGTATGAACTAATGGTTAGTTATCGTGCTCCTAATGGAAAATGTTCCGCTTGTCAAGCGGGAATTAGGGGGCTCCCTAATCCACATGATACTTGACAAGGGCCTTTAGCAGATACTATATGGTTGGAAAATGAGGGATTCATATACTCAAAAGCGATCCAAGTACAATGGTAAGAGGTGCCTTATGGTATGGAGAATAGTGACCTTTTTTGTGGCCGGTTCAGTTTTTGTCTCTCCTGTATGTGCTCAGGAATGCCTTCAGTGTCACCGCACGGTAACGCCGAATATCGTCTCCGACTGGCAGGTGAGCCAGCATAGCCGGAATGAAGTCAATTGTTCAACCTGCCACGGCGAACAACACAGATCGGCTCAGGATGTTCACAAAGTCGAAATCCCAACTCCCGATACGTGCGCTGCCTGTCACGAAACACAGGTCCAGCAGTTCAAGGGGGGAAAGCATGCCCTTGGGTGGGCCGCGATGAAAGCAATGCCGACGGCCCACTGGCAACCCATGGCCTTAATGGAAGGAATGAAGGGGTGCGGAGGATGCCACAAGATCGGGTTGAAGACGGAAGCGGAGATAAAGGAGCTCAAGAGGGACGGCGCGGGATTTGGCACCGCTTCATGCGATGCTTGCCACACCCGGCATATCTTCTCTCGCAAGGAAGCCAAACAACCCCAGGCCTGCCAAACGTGTCACATGGGCATCGATCATCCCCAGTGGGAGATGTACTCATCTTCCAAGCACGGCGTTCGATATCTCTTGAAGCAGAATAAAACGCTTCCGGAAACCGTCGCCGCACCGACGTGTCAGACGTGTCATATGCAGGAAGGGAACCACGCCGTCAGGACGGCATGGGGATTCCTCGCCGTAAGGCTTCCCCTGCCCGAGGATAAGCAGTGGGCCGCGGATCGCGCTACGATTCTCCAAGGCCTTGGTGTGCTCGATCCCGACGGGAAACCGACGCCACGGCTCGATGTAGTGAAGGCAGCGGATGTCGCTCGACTGACGCAAGAGGATTGGCAAAAAGAGCGCGATAAGATGGCCAAGACGTGCAATCAATGTCATTCCGTTAATTTCGCGAAGAGGGAATTGGCCAAGGGCGATCAGATGATAAAAGAAGCGGACCGTTTGATGGCTGAAGCCATCCGGATCATCGCGGGGCTTTACAAAGAAGGCGTTTTGAAGAAACCCGAGGCCTACGCCTATCCGTTCCCTGACCTCCTGACCTTTCATGATGCCCCGACGGCGATCGAACAGGAGCTCTTCCTGATGTTCCTCGAACATCGGATGAGGACATTCCAGGGGACATTCCACGCCAATCCCGATTATGCGCTCTGGTATGGCTGGAGCGAGATGCAAAGGGATTTAACGGAGATAAAAACGCTGGCTGAAGAACTGAGAAGGAGGAGAGCAAAGAAAAACTAAGACGCCTCAGCTGCAATGCCAAGGTGCTTTACTATTCACCCTCGCTCATCTTGTCCTATTGAGAAGTGCCTCCAACTTCTGTTTACGTTCGTTCCTCTTTTCGGCAACCTTTTTTAAGGCTCTCGGCACGTCGGCCAAGAGGCTTTCCGATAACTCCCCCGCTCTTTGATAAAATCTCTGAATCTTGTCCTCCATCTCCATGCTCATCTCGAGGATTTCAGATAGAGTCGCCCTTTCGCCCAATTCAGCCTCAAAGAGATATTCGTCAACTCTGAGGCCTTTAAAGGAGAAACACGCCTCGAGAGCGTCACTAATCACCCCATAATAAGCCCGCTTCACGAGGGACACGTTCTTCTTATTCTCCCCCACAAAGGAAAGAAATTCCTCCTCGCCTTCCTTATACTTTCTGGCACACTCATCGTAGAATTTCGCGGACTTCTCCTCGACCTCTTGGGCAAACCTAATGACCGCAGCGGCTGTATTCAGTTCCATATTAAAACCACCTCTGTATTACGATCTTGCTTTCCGTGAAGAAGCGGATGGCATCCCTGCCTTGCCCGTGTAAGGTCCCGAAAAACGAATCCTTCATCCCGCTGAAGGGAAAGAACGCCATGGGCGCAACGATACCGATATTTATGCCGATATTCCCGCACAGGACATCGTGTTGGAACTTCCTGGCCATCTTCCCGCTCCCGGTGAAAATCGACGCGGCATTGCCATACGGATTGCTATGAATCATCTTCATAGTCTCATCCAGGTCCTTGGCTCGCATAATGCTCGCCACGGGCCCGAAAATTTCCTCCTTCCCAATAGTCATGCCCGGCGTGACATTTCCGAAAACGGTGGGATTCAGGAAACACGTCTCGGGCACATCTCCGACAAGGCGCAACTTCCTGCCATCGAGAAGGAGCTTTGCCCCTTCTTTTACCCCCTTTTCTATAAACCCGATGACCCTCTTCTTTGACTCCGCATTTTGCATTGGGCCCATCTGAACCGATTCGTCAAGGCCATCGCCAACCCTTATCCTCGAGGCCGCATCCACGAATTCCTCCACAAACCGGTTGTAAAATGTATCATCATCCCCGACCACAACCGCGTTGGCCCCGGAAAGACACCGTTGCCCCGTATTGCCGAAAAACGAGGTCATGAGGCTCGGTATCGTGCTTTCGAGGTCGGTGTCTGGCATTATCACCAAGAAGTTCTTGGCGCCACACTGGGCAATAACCCTTTTCCCGGTTTCGCCGCACCTCCTGTAGATTATTTTTCCTACCGGTGTGGATCCGACAAACGTCATTCCCTTAATATCCGGGTGTTCCAACAGGTAATTCGCCACATCTGCCGCGCCGTGGACGAGGTTGACCACACCCGGCGGAAACCCGGCTTCATCCAAGAGCTTAAAGAGCTCAACCTGACTCATGGGATCTCTCGGTGACGGCTTTACTATGAAGGTGTTCCCCGTAGCGACGGCAAACGGCAGGTACCAAAGCGGCACCATAAAGGGGAAGTTAAAGGGGGCAATGTGACCAAACACTCCCAAGGGTTGGTAAATACAGTATTCATCGATATCGGTGGCGATATCCTCCAGGTTATACCCCTGCATCAATGATGGAATTCCCGTAGCGACCTCTACCATCTCAATCCCGCGCCTCGTTTCCCCCCTGGATTCATCGATTGTCTTCCCGTGTTCCGTCGTCTGAACCCTGCTGAGCTCGTCGAAATTCTCCTCCAACAATTCCCGCAACCCGTGAAGATATCTCGCCCTGGTGACTGGCGGCGTATTTCGCCACTCTGGAAAGGCATTTTTTGCCGCCGCAACCGCCTGGTCGACTTCTGCCGTTGTAGACATGGGAACGTGGCACAAGGGCTTATCCCATGCAGGATTTCGAACCTCCCCGTATTCCGCCGACTCAGAATCAACCCATTCGCCGTTGATGAAATTCTTCAGTCTCTCCACGCTCATAAATCCGCACCCCCCTCCATTCTTGATCCAACTGTGTATGAATCTCTTCGCTGTTTCAACGATCTTCTCATGCCGTCTTCTTCGGTTGTTCCCCGGTGGCTTTCAGCTATGCCTGCGCAACCTGCCGTGGGGATTCGTCGATCACACTTCTCTCAACCATCTTGGACTTACTGAAATCCAGGAGCACCGATTTCGCCCCGAAGCTCTTGGCCAACGTCTCCATAGTATGCCGAGCGGATTTTTCGATCTCCGAGCTCAATCGATTAATGAGCCCATCGGCCATCAGAGAGGCCTGTTTCAACGCCTCATCCATTAACCTATTTCGTTCCTCTTCGGTGAAACTGGTTCCGAAAAACTCACTCACAAGGCCGGGCAAAAGCCAGGGCAGCAGCTTCGTCTTCTGTTCGTCATAGAGGCTTATTCGCCTTATACTAATGTCGTACAGACACTGCGGCATTTTTATAGTAAATTCACCCTCCCCCGCATCGTTGACGGTAAAATCAGGGCTCTTCAGGTCGTACCGAAAATTTATCTCGAATTCGAAAACCATTGCCATCTTCTTGTTTGAGACCAGCCATGTGAGATATCGTTTTCCCACATCGCCAAACCAATTCTTAGCCGCCGTAACGATCTCCTTGGTGAACGCCTTGAAAACGACCAATTCACCGACGGATTTCATGTTCTCTACGAAGGAGTAAATCCGGTGCTCCGGGAGCTTTTCCTTGGAACCCTTCTTGGAAAACATCCTCCTTATGGCTATTGCTCCCACGGCACCCACAACAACACCGAAAACCAGGACAATCAGGGTAAACTCCATCTGTTACCTCCTGCTTGCCCATCGGAGGGCAAAAAGAGAAAACCTACTAAAGCGTACAAGAAGCTTATGGTTAAAATCCAGCCACTGTCAAGTACAATCGCCATCGGAAGCCGCGAAGCGAGGAATAGCAGATGGATCGAAGGGAAAGACCTGACTGAGTGAAAGTGGAAACTCCGGTCGACCAGCGTTGAAAAAGTGGGAAAACAGGGGTAAGAAGAATGGAAGGAAGTTGGCCATTGAACGGGTTAGGTATTGACATCTCCGGCGAATTTGCTTTAATGGCCTCAAAATTCAGTCGGAGGCCAAGTTTGAGAGCCGAAAGGCCATTTCTTTTCACC
>JGI24422J19971_10002272_pt1 | contig 11907 bp, 9 predicted proteins | sample DeeMarSWOR152_54_FD_19971 | JGI IMG/M metagenome (IMG submission 19971) | reverse complement strand
AAAGGCACGATCAAGTTTTTTGGGTCACCGGCCGAAGAGACGCTTATCAGCCGGCCCTACATGATCAGGGCCGGGCTCTTTGATGATGTGGATGTGGTCATCGACAATCACAGCAGCTCCGGGTTCGGGACGGGCTACGGACGAAGCGGAAATGCGCTTTTCTCGACTGTTTTCACTTTCACTGGCCGGACATCTCACGGAGCTTCCCCCTGGGGAGCCAGAAGCGCTCTGGATGCTGTCGAGATCATGAACGTGGCCACGAATTTCCTGCGAGAGCATCTCCTCTACACCTACAGGATGCATTACGTGATCCTTGAAGGAGGAGAGGCTCCGAACGTGGTGCCTGATAAGGCCAGCGTCTGGTACTATGTAAGAAACTCGGATGACAGGCTTGAGAACATGTATAAAAANGTCATNAACTGTGCCAAGGCCGGAGCCCTGGCCACNGGGACAGAGTTNAGNATGCGGGTCATGGGNGCTGTCCATCAGCGCTATGCCAATAAAGCCCTGGCCGAGCTTTTTCAGGAGAATATCGAGCTTATCGGGATGCCGGAATGGACNGAGGACGAACATGATTTTGCCAANGCGCTCCAGAANGAGCTGGGAAGNCCGGAGAGAGGNATGCCNGCGAGNGTGGNCGAACTCCGAGCGCCGCGNGATGTTTTTGTCGGCGGNGGCTCTTCGGATGTGGGCGATGTCAGTATGGTCGCNCCTCTGGCAACCATANTGTTTCCNGGTCAGGTNCCGGGTGCAATCGGCCACCACTGGTCNTCTGTNGCCTGCAACTTCGGTTCGACAGCCTGGAAAGGGCTCAATGCCGGAGCCAAAGCCATGGCCGCCTCTGCCATCGACCTTTTGGCTCAACCCAAAGAACTGAAGAAGATCAGAGATGAGTTCGAGGCGCAGGCGAAGATGCATCCGTATAAGCCCTTCTTGCCTGAAGATGCGACTCCACCTTTGGATTTGAACGAAGAGCTGATGAAGAAATGGAGGCATCTGATGGAGAAATTTTATATCGAGGATAAATAGAGAGGCCAGAAAATGCCGAACATTACGATCGAAGGGCCTCCGATTAAAGACCTGGATGTCAAAAGAAGACTGGTCAAAGGACTGACTGAGGTTGCTGTCGAAGCTTACGGGTTGTCCGCGCAGAAAATTCGGGTAGTGATCAAAGAGAACCTGCCGGAGAATGTAGGAAGGGGAGGCCAACTGCTTTCAGATATCAAAGAAGCTGAGGCCAAGCTGAAGGGAGGATAATAAGATGATAGTTTTAACAGGAAAATCTCTTTATCTATGGAAGGTCTGGCTGCTGCTGGCAGCCTTTATTTTTACTTCAAGCTCCTTTAGTCCCGGCCGGACCGAGAAGCCGGTTCTTCACGGGAGACATTGGGTAGCGATAACCGGCAAACCCCTGGCTGCTACTGCAGGGGCTATGATCTTCCAGAAAGGCGGTAACGCCGTGGATGCGGCCTGTGCCATGCTCGGGGCTACCTGTACCATGTGGGACGTTCTAGGCTGGGGAGGAGAAACCCAAGCCCTGATCTATAATCCCCAGACCAAAAAAGTCATCGGAATAAACGCCCTCGGTGCTGCCCCCACCGGCGCCACCCCTGAATTCTTCAAGGGGAAAGGATTGGATTACCCTCCCGAATACGGGCCTCTGGCAGCGGTAACCCCGGGAACACCGGGTGGCCTGATGACCATGCTGGCTGAGTTCGGGACGATGAGTCTGAAAGAGGTGCTCGAACCCTCGATGGAGATGGCTGAGGGATATCCGGCTGAGGAAGAATTCACCAGAAGGGTAGAGAGGTCCAAGGACAGGATCAAGCAGTGGCCCTATTCCAAAAAGATCCTGCTGCCGCATCTTGGCGAGGAGCATGAGGCTGCCCATCCGGGCGAGATCTTTCGTCAGCCCGACTTGCTGGAGACATTGAAGATGCTTGTCGAGGCTGAGGAAAAAGCTCTAGCTACAGGAAAAAGCCGCAAGGAAGCGATCTACGCTGCCTATGACCGTTTTTACCGGGGGGATATCGCCGAAGAATATGCGCGCAGCTGCCAGGAACAGGGAGGACTGATCACTCTGGAGGACCTGGATAAGTGGCAGGTCTATCTGGAAGAGCCGGTTATGACCACTTACAAGGGGATTGAAGTCTACAAACTGACTTCCTGGGTGCAGGGGCCGGTTCTCCTCCAGATGCTGAACATGCTGGAGAATGTCGACCTGAAGAAAATGGGCTATAACAGCGTGAATTACATCCATATTCTTTACCAGGTGATGAACCTGGCTTTTGCAGACCGGGATTTTTATTACGGTGATCCCTATTTCCCTCCGGAAGAGCCGATAAGAGGATTATTGTCCAAAGAATATGCCAAGGAGAGGCTCAAGCAGATTAACTGGAACCTGAATGATCCTGATGTCAAGCCTGGCAATCCCTATCCCTTTGAGGGCAAGAAAAATCCCTATCTCCACCTCCTGAAAGAATGGTCGAACGTGGGTAAGAAAGACCCGGCCAAGATGAGCGAGGCAGAGATGGCTGCATTCGAGGAGAACTTCTTGTCAGGGACAACCTCCATCCAGGCTGCGGATAAGCAGGGTTGGGTCGTTTCCGTGACTCCGAGCGGAGGCTGGATTCCTGCCTGTATTGCCGGAAAGACCGGGATAGGAATGAGTCAGCGGATGCAAAGCTTTGTCCTGGATGAAGCCATAAATCCGTTCAATGTTGTTGCTCCGGGGAAAAGNCCGCGGGCAACCCTGACTCCGAGTCTCGCCTTGAAAGATGGCCAGCCCTTTCTCTCCTTCTCGATTCAGGGAGGGGACACACAGGACCAGAACTGCCTCCAGTTCTTCCTCTGTATGGTTGAGTTCGGGATGAATGTTCAGGAAGCGTGTGAAGCGGCCAATATCGTAAGCTACCAGATGATGAGCTCATTCGGAGAGCATGTGGCAGTTCCCGGGAGGCTCACTCTCAATGAGAGAGTTCCGGAAAAAGTGAGGGAGCTTCTCGCCAGCATGGGATATAACATAAGAGTGATTAAATACACCTCCGGTCCGATGAACGCCATTTTCTTCGACTGGGAGCACGGCACATTCTGGGGGGGATCCAGCAACTACGGAGAGGACTACGGCATCGCCTGGTAATAAATGAACTTTGAGCTGCCTGCTTGCGTAATATATGAATGAGGAGGTTACGCATGATGAAGGTCAGAGATGGATGGAAAATATGGGCCGTTGTCTTGATCGCTGCCGGTCTGGTGGGATGCGAGGTGGCAGGCGAGATGGTCGAGGATTCCAAGACCGTTGAGCTTGGCCGGGCTAAGACCGCAGAAGTGAAGCTGGATATAGGCGTTGGAGAATTGAGGATTCAGGGCGGAGCCAAAGAGCTCATGGAAGCCTACTTCAGCTACAACATCGAACACTGGAAACCAGAAGTCGATTACAGGATAGTCAGAGACGCGGGTGTTCTCACTGTTAGACAGGGAGAGTCCAGAGGCATGACCTTAGGCAGGAAACGAAACATATGGGATATCAGCTTGAACGACGATGTTCCTCTGGACCTTAATATCGATTTTGGAGTCGGAGAAGGAAAGCTCGATTTAACCGGATTGAAATTGAAATCGCTGGATATTGATATGGGGATAGGCGAGCTGGTGCTGGATCTCTCTGGTGAAAGAGAGAACAGCTTTGATGTTATCCTGGATGGCGGGATAGGGAGCGCAACTATTTATCTTCCGGAACACATCGGTGTTCGGGCAAGGATTGATGGAGGTATCGGCTCTGTTGACGCCAGCGGGTTTAAGAAGAGAGGCGATATCTACACCAATGATGCCTTCGGCAAAACCGATGTTTCGATCGATATCGACGTGGATGCTGGTATAGGCAGCATCGAATTGAGACTCAGATAGGATCAAGAACAGATAATTTCTTATACAAGACCTTGCCACCGACTCGTGGGTGAAGGGAACCTTTCCAGTCTTGATATTTATCCCATAAGATAGGAAAATAAAATGGTATGCACATTCTGATCGGAGGGAATGATGAAAAACTTTCTGGCTTTATTCGTTGCCTTTTGTTTTATTTTTATCGGCAGTGTATTTTCAGTCGATAACAATCCGCTAACCGTCACCATCCTCTATGACAATTATATATTCACTGAAGGAACTCAAGCGGATTGGGGTTTTTCCTGCCTTATCAAGGGGACAGAGAAGACCATCCTCTTCGATACCGGCACAAAGCCTGACATCCTGCTGCACAACGTCAAAATTCTTAAGGTGAACCTTAAGGAAATTGAGCTTGTCGCTCTTTCTCACATCCATGGAGACCATATAGGAGGGCTCTCTGCGTTTCTGAAGGAGAATAGCAAGGTTTCAGTTTACGTTCCCATCTCTTTTCCCGATGAATTTAATAAAGGAGTTGAGGTTACAGGAGCCAAGATTGTCTCCGTGGATAAACCGGTGGCGATATGCAAAGGTGTTTTCTCCACCGGAGAGATGGGCACAGCGATCAAAGAACATGGATTGATACTCGACACAGAGAAAGGCCTGGTGTTCATAACCGGATGCGCTCATCCGGGGATTGTGGGTATGGTCCAGAGAGCGAAAGAAGTCCTCGATAAAAATATTTATATGGTGTTTGGAGGCTTCCATTTGATGCAGAAATCAGATGCCGAAATGAAAGAGATTATCCAGCAGTTCAAGGAAATGGGTGTTTTGAAGGTCGGAGCGACGCACTGCACAGGAGAGCATCAAATCGATTTGTTTAGAAAGGCTTACGGAGAGAATTTCGTTCAGATGGGAGTGGGGAGAGTCATCGAGATCTCTAAATAGAACTCCGATCCAAGTTTCTGGTTCCGGCCCGAGGAATCCAAGCGGGGAAGTCAGTTCCCCTCCAAGTTGATTGCTTTTCCTTTGATATCTGATAAAGCGCCGTTTCCACTCCATCCTCGCCAAGACCCTCCCACCCGCCACCATGGGCTCCGGATGGAATGGAAACCGTCGCTCAGGTTGACTCTGTTTCATGAATTATGCAATAGTAAGAAAAATAAGGGAAGAATTAGACCGAAACATCCCCAAAGTTTAATATCGGCCTGATTATTTGAAGGAGGAGCGAGATGAAAAAATCGATGAGTTTCCTGTTCTTCTTGCTTTTTTTCCTTGGATTTTGGGCTCAATCCTTTGCTCAGCTCAAACCTGAAGAAATAGCCGAAAGAGAAAAATGGGAAAAATTCCTCCAGGAAGCGGAGATCGTTGAATCCAGTCAACCGTTGAGTGCCCGGGAAGCCGTTACTGAACCCTGGAGGCTTAAACTAGAAAAAGATGGAATCGTTAAATACGGCTGGTGGAAAAATGTTGAAGGCCGGGCCAAGGGTTTTCTGGATAACTGGAAATGGGAGATCGCAGCTTATCGTTTGGACAAGCTTTTGGAGCTGAATATGATCCCTCCTTATGTGGAGATAAGGTTCCGGGGTGACCGTGGGGTCTGTTCCCTTGAGGCGGAGTACTGGATAAAGTACAGAGAGAAACAGGAGCAGAATATACCCTGCCCCAACCGTTATGTTCCTTCATATAATAGAGCGAATTACTTGATGAAGGCCTGGGATAACCTGATTGCTAACGAGGACCGGAACTGGGGGGACATCTTGATNACCGAGGACTGGCGCCTGATCCTCATCGACCACTCCCGCTCCTTCCGGACCTCTAAAAAGTTCACGAGAAAGCTCGTCCATACAGCAGAAGGCAAAAAAGAGCCTATCAAGGAGTTGCCCCGGGCATTTGTGGAAAAGCTGAAGAGCCTTGATTTCGAGATGATCAGGAATGCTGTTGGAGAATACCTGATCGATAAAGAAATCGAAGCGATCCTCGTTCGCCGGGACTTGATCCTCCAGGACGTTGACAGGCTTATCAAAAAATTCAGCGAGGATAAATTTTTATATTGATTTTTATAGGGTCAGGGCTCGACATTAGACATCGTTTTTTGGCAAAACCTTATCATCAAAAATAGGGATACATCTTTAATCAACCTCATGCCTCATTTTGCTCAGGCTGAATTAAATGTGGATCGGACATGTCTAATGTCGAGCCCTGACCCTAGACTTGAGACTTGCTTAAAAAGTAAAGCTATGTAATAATTTTGCCCAGTGCGGTGATATTTATCTGAAAGTTGCTGCTGGCCGTCATGAAAGGGATACCCAAAAAAGTCGAATTTGAAGAGGGCAAGGCAGTTTTTTTTAAAGCCACCTCTTCGATTCTCAGGTCAGTCTTCTCTTTTTTCATGCCCGGGGGGCTGATCATCCTTGTGGCCTTCCTTTTAACCCGCGCCCCGATAGTGGAAGCAGTGTCCTGGCTTCCCCGTTTTTATCCTTGGATCGTCTTGTGTGTGGGACTCTTTCTCGGTTGGCGGCTCAACCGTAGCCAGCTCGTTTTTGTCGTCCTGGTTTTAGCTGTCGCCGATCGCTCACTTCTCATCTTTGCTGGAGGAGATATAGGCCCAGGCACTGCGGGGGAAGCCGTATACAATGCTGTCGCCTTTTTGCTTCCATTAAACCTTATTGTCTTCTCATTTATGAAGGAACGGGGCATACTCAGCCTGGATAGCTTGATGCGCTTGAGTTTGATTCCGATGCAGATATTCGGCGTGGCTCTGATCTGCCAGTACCCCAAATTGGGCTTTGCGCTTTACCTTAAACACTCCTTTTTTGGCTGGGGAGCACTCAGTAAAATATCGATAGCTCAGCCTGCGCTTATCGCTTTCGCTTTTGCCACTTTCATTCTTTTCATACGCTACGTCCAGGATAGAGGAGTCATTGAATGCGGCTTTTTCTGGGTCCTAGTCTCTAGTTTTTTCGCCATGATATCCGGTAAGTTCGGACCGGCCTCCACGATTTTTTTCTCAACAGGGGGCCTGGTCCTTGTCATTGCAGTACTTGAGACTTCTTACGGTAGAGCTTACAGGGATGAGCTGACCGGCCTTCCAGCGCGACGGGCATTGAGCGAGACGTTGTACAAGATGGGCAGCCGTTTCGCTGTGGCCATGGTAGACATTGACCATTTCAAGAAATTCAACGACCGTTTTGGTCACCATGTTGGAGACCAGGTGCTGCGCATGATTGCNTCAAAGCTGGAGAATGCTCCAGGCGGAGGGAGGGCTTTTCGCTATGGGGGCGAGGAGTTCGCACTNGTATTTCCGGGGAAAAACGTGGACGAGACTCTCCCCCATCTTGAAAATCTGAGGAAAGGGNTCGCAGAATCAGGATTTTTCTTGCGCGGATCTGACCGGCGCTACCCAAAGCCAAAAAACCCGACAAAGAGCAAGAAATCTCGCGATAAGACCACTGTGACCATAAGCATCGGGGTAGCAGAGCGTGATGAGCTGAACTCTAATCCTAATCAGGTCATCAAAGCCGCAGACAAGGCCCTTTACCGTGCCAAGAGAAAGGGCCGCAATCGCGTCTGCCGCTGATTTCCAAAACATCGTTGTTTTTGATTTCCTAATTCTAAGGGTGTTAACTTTCAATTTATTTGAGCAGCCTGACTTAGATCTAATATTTTTATTACCATATTTGCTCAAAATCTCTCTACTGTTGGCTGTCACCAAAGAGAAAAAAAGATTGACTTCGATTTTCAGAGTGAATAAATTAGCTTTCTGAGTCAGATGCATCTTGGGTTGACTTATGTTCATCTTCAGATTCCTTCCTTATCAGGGATGTGCCCAGTGAATAAGCTTCGATCATATAAATTATTTTTTGATCTCGAACAAAGGAGGTTCTCATGAGAAAAGCAGCCACGACATCGGCGGTTTTCTGCTTGATTCTTTTCTGTCTTGGCTTAAGCATGGTGTGGGGCGAGCAGCAAAATAATACTCTGTTGACCAAAGAGACCTTCATGGAAATGGAATCAATCGGAAGCCCGAACATATCGCCTGACGGAAAGAATATACTTTTCACCCGGAGTTGGACTGATAAGATCAATGACCGCACCCGAAGCAACCTCTGGATCGTGGATATAGAAGGGGAGAGGGTTCGTGAGCTTACCCACGGAGACTGGAGGGATTCTTCTCCTGTGTGGTCTCCTGACGGTAAGAAGATCGCTTTTCTGTCCGATAGAGACGGGACCACGCAGATTCACGTGATGTGGCTGGATACGCGGGAAGTTGCCCAGTTGACCCATCTCGAGCGTTCCCCAGCCAGCTTGAGATGGTCGCCAGGTGGAAAACACTTAGCTTTCACTCTTTTTGTCCCGGATACGAAGTCGGTCTTACCCGTTAAGCTTCCCAGCAGGCCAAGAGGAGCAAAATGGGCGGAACCAGCGGTGATAGTTGATAGGCTGTCATGGAGAAGGGACGGACGAGGATTCACTCCTAAGGGGTATTCTCACATATTCGTGATCGATGCTGAACTTGGAGGGACGCCGCGTCAGGTCACCTCAGGAGATTATTCTCACAGCGATCCTCAGTGGTCAGCGGATGGGAAAGAGATATTTTTCAGCGCTATCCGAAAACCGGATGCAGAATACCTTTATGGAGATTCCGAGATCTATTCGGTGAAACTCGATACGCTCGAAGTCCAAGCGCTCACAGACCGGAAAGGCCCTGACCGTGGTCCCCAGGTGTCACCGGATGGCAAATGGATCGCCTACACTGGCTATAACGACAAGAATTATACGAGCCATCTCTCTAACCTTTATCTCATGGATAGAACAGGTGATAGGAAACGGATCCTGGCCGTCAACCTTCCGAATTCGCCTTCTAACGTTACCTGGGCTCCAGACAGCTCGGGCCTCTATTATCTGATGCGGGAAAAAGGGGAATCGAACATTTATTACATCTCTTTGAATCGCAGCACTCAAAAAATCACGGAAGGTGTCCATTATTTATCCGGATTTTCGATTGCTGAGAACGGCCAGGTAGCCACCACTCTTTCTACCTATTATAAACCAGGATACCTGGTCACCTTCACCTTGAGAAATCCGGGCAGAATCAGGAAGCTTGTGGATGTCAACGAGGATGTCCTGGCCAACGTGAAGCTTGGTGAGGTCGAAGAGATGTGGTTTAAATCGCCCGATGGACTGGATCTGCAGGGTTGGCTCATCAAGCCTGCCGAGTTTAAGTCCGGGGAAAAATACCCGATGATTCTTTACATTCACGGCGGTCCCTGGTCCATGTATTCAGTCCAGTTCAGCTGGGCCTGGCAGAATTTTGCGGCTAGCGGTTATGCTGTCCTCTACATGAACCCGAGGGGAAGCACCGGATACGGCCAGGATTTCGTCAACGGCATTCAGTATTCCTATCCTGGAAAGGACTATGATGACCTGATGGCTGGAGTGGATGCGGCCCTGGCCAAAGGATTTGTTGACGAGAAGAATCTTTTTGTCTGTGGTGGAAGCGGTGGCGGTGTGCTGACAGCCTGGATCGTCGGTCATACCAATCGTTTCAGGGCTGCGGTCTCGATGAGGCCGGTTATCAACTGGCATTCCTTTGTGGGGACGACTGACGGCTCAAACTGGTACCGTCAATTCCAGAAATATCCATGGGAAGACCCGATGGAATACGCTGTGCGCTCGCCTCTGCATTACGTCGGGAATGTGACCACTCCCACCATGGTTATGACCGGTGAGGCAGACCTGAGGACTCCGATGGGCCAGAGTGAAGAGTATTACCGAGCCTTGAAAATGCTCAAGAAAGATACTCTGCTGGTCAGGATGCCTGATGAGTATCATGGCTGGAGGCGTCCCTCCCACAGGCTTCTTCAGCAGCTCTATCTCCTGGCCTGGTTCGAGAAGTACCGGGTAAACTCCTGATTCCCAGCTGGATGCGGACACGATCGAAGAAAGATTTGAGCTAGCGTTCTCGGGAAAGGAATTTGACTGTTTCAACACCGATATCATCAGGCGAAAAAAGTAGATTTGAGTTTTTTTGTCCGAGTTGGAAAGGATCGCCAAGGATTGAAACACTAAATCCAGGGAAGAACTCCCGATATTGATTACCACCAGTCTTATACCACTCCCGAGTACACCTGCTTAGTATCTGATTTTCAAGCAAGAAGCGAGACCAGTCAGGGATTTTCAATCATTCGACCTGGGATCTAAAAAAGGAGCCTGTATCTCTTTTTTATCTAGTGATACGTTTTATTATGCTTACCAGAATAATGCCTCGGAGATATCGTCAATCAATTGTTCGATGGAATAGCCGAATACTCTGAGTATTAAATCAGATAGTATAAGCACGAGAATAGCTGTAATAACTGTAATTGCTATTTCGATTATTCGAGCGGCAAGCTTGGATTCAATTCTTTTCTGAAGAATCATTGAAGCTATTTTAGTGTTGGGTTGCGTTAAATGTCAATTCAAGATCGCCTTTGAATATTTCGTTTGACTCATTTTGCTTGAGTTGCTATTCTTTTGCCGCGTGGTCAGAGAGAACAATGAGTATAAAGTGCCCAAAGTGTCAGTTTGAGAACCTTGATGAAAGCCACTTTTGCAGCAAGTGTGCCACTCCGCTGATCTCTGACGAAGAAATCTCTACATCACCGACAAAGACTCTTGAAACGCCGGTCACTGGACTCACTAGGTCAAGCACTTTTGCGGAGAGGTATGAAGTAATAGAGGAGCTGGATAAAGGAGGGATGGGTAAGATTTACAGAGTATTCGACAAGAAAATCGAGCAGGAAGTAGCCTTGAAGCTGTTAAGGCCGGAGATTGCGGCAGATTCTGACACAATCAGCCGGTTCAAGAACGAGCTGAAATTTGCCCGTAATATATCTCATAGGAACGTCTGTCGCATGTATGACCTTGATGAAGAGGGAAACGCATATTACATAACCATGGAATATATCTCGGGCGAGAATCTGAAGAGCTCGATAAGAAGAATGGAAAGGTTAACGATAAAAAAAGCTATTTCCATTGCCAAACAGGTTTGTGAAGGACTGGAAGAAGCACACAGGCTCGGAGTCGTGCATCGTGATTTAAAGCCCGGAAATATCATGATTGACCATGAAGGGAATGTACGCATCCTGGATTTCGGGATAGCCCGGTCTCTCAGGTCTAAAGGGATGACAGGCCAAGGAGTGATGATCGGGACTCCAGAGTATATGTCCCCTGAACAGGTTGATGGAGAGGAGGCAGATCAACGTTCTGATATCTATTCTTTAGGCGTGATTTTGTATGAGATGGTCACTGGAACTGTTCCGTTCAAGGGTGATACTCCAATCAGCGTAGCTGTGAAACATAAATTAGAAACTCCTCCTCATCCCAATAAGATCAATCCTCAGGTTCCTGAAGATTTGGATCGTCTGATAATGAGATGTTTAGACAAGGATAGACAGAGAAGATACGAGAGTACGACTGAGCTTCTTGCTGATTTAATCAAGATTGAAAAAGGTGTCCCCACGACAAAGAGAGTTTTGCACAAAAAAAAGCCGAAACCAGAAATAACAGCAGGAATAAGGTGGAAGAAAGCCGTATTTCGTGGGGTGATTATCGGCAGCATACTCATACTCGCTTATATCATTTTGGGCATTTTCCTGAACTACCAGATTTATCATTCAGTTGGACCACGGAAAACGATAGACGCCATTGCAGTCTTGCCTATGAAGAATCTCTCGGGGAGTTCAGAATGGGATTATTTCGCAGATAGGATGACTGAATATCTGATCGATGAAATGACCAAGAGCGGGATGCTTGAAAGAGTGCCCCCGAGTACATCCGTCATGCTGTATAAAACCGCACCGAAAAGGATTAAACAGATTGCCGATGAGTTAGAGGTCGAAGCCGTAATAGAATGGTCCATGATATTTGCAGAAGATAAAATACAAATTAAATTCAAGATGATAGAGCCAAAAAGAGAACAAATCATTTATGAAAACACCTTTGAGCGCGTTATAAAAGATGAGTTTGATCGCATTATGAGAGATGAGA
>JGI24422J19971_10002270_pt1 | contig 11908 bp, 13 predicted proteins | sample DeeMarSWOR152_54_FD_19971 | JGI IMG/M metagenome (IMG submission 19971) | reverse complement strand
CTATTATCAGAGTATGCCTTTGAGGTGGGTTTCTCTTGCTTCGTTACTCGAGTCTGTTTCCTTACTTTCTATCTATGTAAACTTCACAGTGAACGACGTGTTGTGGACCATACTTGGAGTTTGGGCTTTTTTCACTGTCTGCATACCGCTTTACATGAGTGCTGTTCGCGCACACAAACCTATGGGTGTTGAGAAGCACTGTGGCGGAATTAGATTTGCAGGTCTTTTCAGGACATGTGCGAACGGTGTTTTCTCAGACTACAAAATCTCTCTACTGGCGAAGATCCCCTTAGTTATGCAAGTGCTTGCTGGCGGGTCCGCGCTCTATGCAATCTTTGGAGCTGACTGGATAATGCATGCCCTAGCAGGATTCGGAATAGGAGCGATGGCTCTGAAGGCCTACAAAAAGGCTGTGAACTCTTATGGCTACAGTCGCTTAGCCTCATATTTCCGCCTTGACAGGTTTAACGTCTTTAGAGTTGAGCGCGAAACGGGGTCAGCGGAGTTTACCCTCTTTTCTCTCATCACTGTTGGACTCTTGTGGGAACTCTTTGAAAGATTAGTCTACTTAGTGTCACCGATGAATGTGTTCAGGATAAGAGCTGAGCCGCTTTGGAACGTCGTTGGCGACATGGCTTTCGTGCTCATCGGCGGAATTATGGCGTGGTATCTCATTAACTGCAAGCTCAGATGGGTCTAACCGACTATATTTAGGGTTAAAATGAACAAACAACTAGCATGATTATGCCGAAGTTTGGTCAGGCATCAAAACGTCTTTCCGTAGTTTCTCGCCACAACTGCCAGGTCAGCGATGTCTACACTGCCGCTATAGTCGACGTCGCAGGTCTGATTCCAGTTTGAATCTCCCGGTGTGCTTCCATAGGCGCTCCCCACCATGGCTATGTCGTGGATGTCGACGATTCCATCCTTGTTCAAATCGGGCATAGCTAGGGGGTTCGTGAGAGGATATGGGTCTGTGTTGTTGCTATCAATGACGTATGGCGTATCTCCGATTCCATCGCTACCTGGTTCATTTTGACCTACTCCGCTGTACAAATCTTCGCCCGTGTAGTCGTCCCAGAAGTTTCCGCCCGAAGGGTAGCCGTTGTCCCATATGTTGTAAGAGTATGGCATTATCTCCGTCTGTTGTGTATTGTTGATGAAATTGTTGTGGTAAATGAGGTTATAGATCGAGGAAGTCTGTACTGTTATACCCTTTTGGTTGTTCGAAACTTGGTTGTTTATGATAGTGTTGTTAGATGAGTGGTTGACCAGGTATATGCCCGTTTGGCATGAGTCAAATCTATTGTTAGAAAGCATGTTGTGTTCTGAGCTGTCTAAGTGAATACCTGTTACTCCTACCGCGGAGGGTTTCACCAAGTTGTTACTTATAGTATTACTACTGGAGAAGACAAGTTGGAAGGCAAGTGAATTGTGCGAGGCACTCACATGTTCGATGAAGGATTCTGTTGTGTTTACGAAGAGAATTCCTTGATAGTTATTTGCCAGGTCCAAATCTTTTATGGTTATGTTGTTTGAGTTTACAAGGGCCAGGTACCCTACGTTGGGAGAAGTTGATGGATTTATGATCAGATCAACTTGGTCCACCAAATAATGCATGGGCTTTTCGTTCACAATGTTTGAAGTGTCTATGTCATGTACAAAATCTGCTGAAGAGTCGCCCTGAACTCCGAAATTATAGACATTGCCTGTCATGTTGTTGTCCCTTAGGACAGAGTGTCTGCAATTGGTCAGGAGCATTCCTCTCTCGTTTGCGGCAAGCAGGTTACCTATTATCGTGTTTCGGCTGGATTGATCCAGATTCATAGCGTGAACTTCGTTGGCGTCTATTACGTTGTTGCTGATTGTGTTGTTGCTACTTGCTTGCATGGACAGACCATCTCCTCCCAATAGCATCATCGCTTTTTTGTTTGAGGTTATTCTGTTGCCACTTATGGTACAATTGCTGGCGTGATCCATGTTAATCCCAAAGAATCCATTCTGCACACTGAACCCAGCAATACTCACGTTGTGAGCGGTTAGGAAGATGACACTTCCAGTTCCGTCTCCATCAATGATTGTGTTTTCTGGACTTTCCCCTACGATTGTCAAGTTGTGTTTTCCTCTTATGTCAAGATGTTCGTAGTATGTTCCTGCCGCAACTTGAATTGTGTCGTATGGGCTCGCCGCGTTGATTGCATCTTGAATTCTTGTGAAATCTGCTGGTCCATCGTCATCTACAGTCCATGTCCTAGGGTTTGCCTTAACCGGCGTTATGTACACAATAGAAGCGGTTTTGAGAAACGCGAAAATTATGATCGACACCAGACAAGCGAAGATGATGCTCTTCTTCATCATCTATTTTCACAGTTCCAGCTTGTTCTGCTTTTTTCTATAGATTGGTGGCTTATTTAATGCTTCAGAGATATAGTTCTATAACATTACACCACTTTGACAAGGGATAGAATATATCTCCACAAATTTATTATCGTACACGGTTCATATTACGCGGTGAAGCCAAAATATATGAGAAGGGAGAGAAACTTGAGAAGAAAGCTATTTGCACAGATTGCAATAGTGTTACTACTAGCGAGCATATTCAGCGTACTACCAGTTGTATCGACACCACTAATGTTTACGGAAGGAGAGATCAGCGCCATTCGACTCGATGCTGCTGGGACAGGGGCCATTCTAGGTGTTCCAGGTGGAAAAAAGCCCAAGCTAACCTTCAACTTGGACATGATTGACGTTGAGAACATTATGGGCGATGGAGAAGGCATTTACGTAGCAGTGATAGACACCGGTCTCTTGCCGCACTGGAGATACTATTTCCCCGAAGAGAAAATTGTGACAGAGTGGGCAACGGCGTTCTTCTGGGATGAACATTATCATACAATAGAAGTTCCAGAATANTATGAATACGCCTTGAGTGGACACGGAACTCACGTGACAAGTACAGTAATTGGCTACAACTACCTGCCCTCTTGGAAAGCACGGGCGCGCCACCCGATCGACGGAGTGGCACCAAAAGCGAAGATTATACCAATAAAGGTACTGTGGTGGTTCGACGAATACGGCACGTCGGTTGGAACATGGGACGCAGTTGCAACTGGTATCGAATATGCGACTAGGCTAGCAAAGACACACAATATAAAAATGGTTATTAATCTGAGCCTAGGAGGCGATTCACCAGCCAAACCAGTAGAAAACGCCATAAACAAAGCCATCAGAGCCGGCGTCATAGTAGTTGCGGCGGCAGGAAACGCTGGACCTTACGGCATGGATTGGCCGGGCGCATATCCACAAGTAATCTCTGCTGCCTGGGCTGGCTGGACAGGACAGTGGTTCGGAGGCATCGACCCCGTCACGTACAATCCAATATGGGATGACGAGTGGCACAGAAACGACGTACCAGAAGATCTCATGACACCAGCACCGTCAAGTGCGCTCTTTGGATTTAGAGGTGGCACTCAAGTATACATAAGTGGGGGAAGCGGCAGAGAACTCCCGGGTCAAGACTTGGATGTGGCGGCTCCGGGAAGCTGGGTCTATGGACCTTACTGGACGCCATTATGGGGCCCTCTTCCAGACGATCCAACCGAGTGCTACGGTTGGGTGGGTGGAACCAGTATGGCAGCTCCACACGTTGCCGGGACTGCAGCCTTGATGCTGGAGAAAAATCCGTCTTTAGACCAGTATACTATAGAAATGATCCTCGAATCCACAGCTGATTTGGCGCCTGTTACGTATCCGAATGGAGGCTGGCTTGACCCCAACCCATACATGGCGATCTACGCGCTTCACTGGGGATATCCCCCAGGCTGGTACTACACTAGTTGGGCTGACGACGCCGTTGGAGAGGGCTTCCTAGACGCAGACGAAGCAGTCGCAACAGCTTAGCAATAGTCTCAGAATCCTTCAATCTCCCCTTTTTTTAGGAAACATGGAGCAAACAAGCGCTAGACTAATATCTCTGAAAGGCAACAGAATACGTTCTCTTTCACGAGTTGAAGAAAAGATGGACGCAGATAAAAAGTTTGAGAAGATCAATTGGGAGATGCTGCAGAAGTTCATGGACAAAAATCCGGAGATGGCAACATTTCTTGGTTTCCATGACCCCTACGACAAACTATTGGGAGACGCAAGCCTCAAAGCAGTCTACGAAAATCTGGAACTACTCGAAGAATGGCGCCGCAAAATCGAAGAGAATATTGACTACGATTCCCTCAGCGACAACAACAAAATAGACTGGAAGGTTCTAGACCGTGCCCACAATCTCTGGAAATTCGGCTTCTATGAGCGACGCATGCACGAGAGAGACCCAGAAGGCTTAGAAGGCATCGGCTCACTCATCTTCATCATGCTCCTCAGAGAGTATGCACCCCTAGAGAAAAGGGTTGAAGGAATCGTCTCACGACTCGAAAAACTACCACTTAGTCTGGAGCAGTTCCGAACAAGGTTCGAAAAGTCCCTGCAGGTGAAGTTGTGGACAGAGATAGCCATTGAAAAATGTCAACGGATACCTCCCTTCTTCCAGTTCCTCGTCGGCGCAACCAAAGGAAGGATATCCGACCAGCTTCATCAAAGACTCCAGAAAGCCGTCGCGAACCTGAACCAATCCCTCAAAGAACAACTAGAATGGCTGAACAGCCTACTGCCCAACGCAAAGACAGAATGGGCGATGGGGAAGGAAAAGTTCGAAAAACTCTTAGAACTTAGACAACTCGGAATGACCGCCGGCGAAATCTATCAGCTGGGAGTGAAGTACTTAAAGGAACTGAAAGAGGAAAGGGCGAGGCTAGCCCAGGAGATAGCTCCTGGAAAATCAGTGGAAGAGGTACTAAAGCAGATTCAGGAAAACGCTCCAAAAACCTTCGAAGAAGTTCTAGACCTAACACGTAACGAAGTAGAACGGGCAAAACAGTTTCTGACAGATAATGAAATCGCAACTGTTGACGAAAGGGACGTACTACATGTTGTGGAAACGCCTGCATTTATTGCTCCTCTGATTCCCTTCGCAGCGCTGTGGATTCCGGGGCAGTTTGAGAAGGTGCAGGAAGGAATCTACACAGTGACCCGTCCCAAAGACGCCAAGGACTTGAGCAAGGACGCGAATTATGCCTCTATACCCAGCACTGCCGTGCATGAAGGGTATCCAGGGCATTTCTTGCAGACGGCCCGTTCCAACCGTAGCGGATCCTTCGTCCGTCACATGGGTGCCGGAACCGAGACCATTGAAGGTTGGGCGCACTACTGCGAAGAAATGATGAGAGAACACGGGTTCCTGACCAGTAAGGAATCTAGGTTAATGCAAGTGAATGAGATGATCTGGCGAGCAGTGAGGATCATCGTTGACGTTAAACTCTCACAAGGCGAAATGGGCTTTGATGAGGCAGTTGACATGCTCATAAAAGAGACTGGCATGTCAAAGAATGGAGCAGTAGCCGAGGTTCGTCGTTACACACAGAGTCCGGGGCAACCGCTTTCGTACCTGCTGGGAAAACATCTCATACTACAACTTAGAGATGAGGTCAAAGAAAAGATGGGCGCCAAGTACGACGAGAGATTCTTCCACGACACAATGACCGAGAACGGCTATCTGCCCATCGCACTGCTGAGAGACGTATTCGACATGAGATTAGCAGAAATGTAGCATTCTAGTTGCCAAGTGATGGGAAACCTCGCCGTACTCTACGTGATTGAGCTAAGGCTATGATTCTGTACCGCGTGGAGTTGTGTCTCTGGAAAAACCAATCAAATAACCGCCGAAGCCGACACACCAAAGCAGAGCAGGATACGCAATCATGCGCTCCATTCCCCCCTTACCTAAACCCAGATAGGTGCCAGAACCGAAGAGGAGAAGCGCCATAAGGGACAGCGCTCCCAAAAGAAGAGACAAGTAGGAGAAAGGCGGTTTCTGCATTCTATAGGATACGATGGCTGACAATGCTCCAAATAGGAAAACAAACAGGGAAGCGATTCTATGTATTATCGCAAAATTCTCGGGAAACAATCCAACCCCCATGGCACCCACACCCATTAAGACCAAGAAAACGGAAAGGAGCCTAGAACCTAGCACATGGTGAGTGAGGTAGACGTCAACGATCACAATTGCGCCCAGCAGGAAAACCGACGAGTTGAAGATGAGCGCAGAGGGGCCAACGCCTAGGTCGCTTATGTAGTTCTGTGTGGTACTATAGCCCGGGTAGAGCGCTTCTGCTGTGATTATTCCTAAAACACACTGAACACTGGCGATAAAGAGAAGCGCTCCAGCCACCTTTCTATAATCATACTTCATAATCCAGAGTAAGCGTTCTAATTGTTAAGAATTTGGATAATCACGAATTAGACCATAGTATGAAAACCTCAGAACCCCCATTTGCTATGCGCCCATTTCTATCGCATAATAGGGCAATGGCAATCCGGCGCATTGTCTACAATCTTATAAACATGTGTTGTCACAAAGAGGAAGAAGAAGAGGCAGAGGAGGATGAATCCTTATGGTGGAGAAGATGTTCTCAAATCTGAAGATGCATCCTTTCGAGACCCCGTTGATGGCAGCGCACGTACAGCTTAGTGCGGTGGAGTAGAGGATGTACGATGAGCATTGAACTTCCAGAAGCCAAGATTCTTGCAGAACAGATGGATAAAGAGCTTAGGGGCAAGCGTATCAAATCATGTCGTCTGCAAGACTATGAAAGACTGCAAAGAATAGGCATGCTAAACAAAGACATCAAGTCCTTCAATCAGCTAGCAGATGGGAAAGTCGAATTTGTCACATCTAGGGGCAATGTGATACGTGTGAAGCTCGACAATGGAATGAACCTAATTCTTGGGCCTGAGTATGGTGGCAGAATCTCTTATCACACAAGTGAGAAAACAGTTCCAGGGAAGTTTCACTTGAAAGTTGATTTTAGTGATGACGCGGTGTTGACGGTAAGGCTTACTAGCATGGGGCTCATCCATGCAATGAAAGACAACGAGCTGGAGCGGTCGTATGTCTTTAGACGAGATTTCAACCTTGATGTACTGTCCCCTATAGATGAGGAGTTCACCTTAGAACGGTTCTCAAACCTTTTGGCGGACAACAATCGGATGCTCAAATCAGTACTCGTCGGAAAAGACGCTGTTGTAGTGGGGCTGAGTAATAGTGCTTTTCAGGATATAATATACAGGGCTAGGCTTCATCCAAAGAGAAAAGCGTCAGAGCTGAGTAAGGATGAGAGACGAGCCCTCTATGCCGCGATTAGTCGTGTACTTCAAGAGAGAATCAGGCTGAACGGAAAAGATCAGTTCTACGACCTCTATGGAAATCAAGGGAGCTATACACCAGCCATGGGTCCGAATATGAAGCAGCGGAACTGCCCGGTATGTGGGGGATCTATAGAAACGCTGAGTCTAGGAGGAGGCCATGTATACTTCTGCCCCAAGTGTCAAGTATAAGAAGTTGAGGAATCCTTCCTGAAATCTCCCCCTCTAGCTGCCTCCCTTTTTCATCTAGATCCGAGCTGGTTGAAACGTCAGCCTCATCAACTTCCACTGAAGGGGTATTCGCAATCATTTGAACTATGGCTTTATAAGAATGTAAACTCGGTTTTTAACTGGTTCAAAGAAATCATGGACACAGTCTTCTGAATACCTTTTTCCGCAGAAACGGCCGTCCTTAGGAAGTCATAGTAATCATCCTGATCCTTTGCTCTGACCTTCACAATCAACTCCCACTCTCCAGTGACAAGGTCGACACTCTCAACTTCCTTATGTTTAGCTAAATTCGCTGCAATTCTTTCTGGAGTGATATACTCATCGGGGGACAAGGCGATTAGAAGAAATGCGCAGAATCCTTCGTCGATTTTCCTGTAATCGAAGACGGCTTTGTAGGTTTTTATTGTGCCCTCTGTTTCTAGCTTCTTGATGTTGTAGTGTATGGTGGTCGAAGGCTCGTTTATTGTTTTAGCTATTCTCGCTATTTGGGGGGTACAGTAGCCCTCTTTGAATAGCTTGATGAGTTTTGGCTTGATGTCTTTCATATTATTGAACAATGTTCGATTTTTTATAAGTTTTTTGCTGGAGATTTGAATTCTATTCAGATACATAATTATCGATGAATGCCCGTATTGTAGAACGTGTACGAAAGAGGCGATACAAATGCAAAAGCCTAAAGTGAAGTTGAAAAGCGGACCACGTCTGGGCAGACCGGTAGGAAAAGTGCTTAGACTATTGAGGGCAGATGTGGAGTTGCAGGCGCATTTGCCTCATCAGGAGAGAATTGTCAGCGTACCCACGCCTGTAGATGTCTCTTATAATCACCGAGAAATCGAAAATGCCTTGTTGAATGCAGAGTGTGAGAAAGCCGGAGCACTAATGGGATTACAGAGGCAGCGCATCATCCAGTGAACAAAGCCAAAACTCCCCCCCCTTTTTGGTGCAACAGTCTTCTACAGAATTCAATAGTGGTCAGCAGAGATCTGAACCCTTCCTACTGTGGAGCGGTCACCCGCGAGTCCTCTTTTTTTCGGGTTTTATTTCCAGAATTGCTTTGCGTTCTTTGCCCTTGAATTTCTCGATCGTATAGAGTGTGACTTTTGATGAGACTCCTCTTCGTCTTAGAGATTTTACATATTCAATAACCCTATTCCTATCCCCGTTCAGGCTATCTCTAAGTGCCCATCCAACGCCCTTCAAAACCAGGTCTTCTTTGCCCCAGATCAGGTTCTCACAAAACTCCAAAACCTCTTCCGTAAATTCTCCGCGCGATCAAACAGACCGTTACAGAAATAGTCGAACTCGGCGGCAGGGGCAATGAGCGTGACCTCTACGACAAACCTGGTGGTTATCAACGGATACTGCACAATAAAACGGTAGGCCACCCTTGTCGTGAATGCGGAACGCCTATTGAGAAAATTCAGTATCTTGGTGGCGCGGTGTACTTCTGTCCTTCATGCTAGGTAGAGTAATTGCTCTAATATGAGGATGCGCAAAAGCATTCTGCCGGGTGGGGTCTAATGTCGTTGATGAGTAGTCTTTCGTCTTCTGTGACGTCTTTTCATGTAGTAGAAGGGATCGTAGGTGCGTTTAGGGTCAAGTTGACCCGCGCTCACGTGATCCGTTTCGCTTGAACATTCATATAGGTAGGTGGGTTTCTTCAGTCTTTTGAGCAGTTCAAGGTTTTCAGCTATGACGCCGCTGTTGTTCATCCATATGACTATGGCGGAGTCGCAGTCTTCGATCATCTTGCGCTCTCTTTCCTTGAGATTCTTTCCGTACTGAACCTCTTTCCAGTTGCCAGCGTTATACCTTAGCCTAATCGCGTGCCCAACCACGACATTTCTGTAGCCTTTAGCCTTCAAGTAGTCCTGATAAATCCTGTTCGCTCCCGGCGCCTCTCCCACAATTATCGCGGTCCCACGTTCCACGGCTTCATCCAGCCTTTCCTTCACCTCAACCGGCAGTTGCCTATCCCTGAACGCGCTGCTTCCCATCAGAAGCAACGTCTCACTTTCTGACCTTACTTTGCCCTCCATGCTGATCCCTCAGGATACTAATGATTTAACCCGCCTTTTTGGTTTTGAAGCTTGCGAACACGTGAGTGGAAGTCTTTAAAGGTTGACTTTTGAACTATGTATCGGTGTGTGAATTGGTTCTGCCAGCTAAGGTTTTCGAGATAAAAGAGGAGGCCTCTGTTGAATCAATAGTTGGAAAGCTCAAAGATTTCCGTGAAGAGGAAACCTACCATCTGGAAAACGGGGACACCACAAATTTGGTAACGGAAGTCTTGGATCTGAAACTAGAGGAAGGCGTGATATCTGGTGTCCTTAGCAAGGATTTCGTGCGGAGACGCTTCTACCGACGCAAGTTAGTTGAAACGCCTGTCACCGAAGAATCTCCTTTCTGGATCAAACCGTTCCGGAACAAGGCTTTCATGATTGTTCTAGCCCCGTCAGTGGCGCGGGGGGTTAAGAAGTTGCTGACGAATTATGTGGCAAATAAACTAAGTAATGTTCTATTCATCTCCTCCCACGCGGTCGTTGAGGTGAAAATCCCTAGCGGGACTCTAACGGAGCTTCATGAGTCCAACCCGCAAGCGACACGGCTCATATGGTTTGATCAAATTGATATCCCTGGTGTAGAGAAGCTCTGCTTAGCAGGTTCCGATCTTGTGGACACGGAGCTGTACCACGATTATCTGGAACATGGAGAGATATGGTATGTTGTCTTTGAAGTTCAGAAGCGCGGGATTGTAGTCGGGATTACAAGGAATTGTGTCGTCACACTCTTCAGCAAAAGCACTATCGAAGAGTTCATGGACTACATCCTTGAAGATATTCTCAAACTAATTGAGTAAAGTGGTGGCTGTGAGTGAAAAGTGTTCAGTTGTGTGTTGTGCGTGAAAAAACGCGCACAAGCACAACAAAGCATCACCATACTATTGATAGGCATGTCAGAGCGCCTTCTCCTTTGCGAAATTCTGACATATCTAGTTCATCGACCAAGAAACCTTCCCTTTCTATAAGTTTCTTCGTCTTCGGATAGCCCTTCGCTATCAAGATTGTTCCGTTTATGGCAAGGCAATCTGCCGCGTATTCCTCTCCTCTTGGAACCACAATTTTCTTGAGGCCTTGCAGAACGTCTGTGTCGAAGTGTCCCCTTGAGAGGATGACCTGGTTGTCTCCAAGGTATGTGCATGCAGACTTCAGGTGGAGTATATTGTGAGCTTTGACCGGTACGATCTCTGCGTGGCTCTTCTCCAAAATGTCTCTGAGTTGTTGTATGGCGTGCTGATTAGTTCGTGCTGAGAGTCCTACAAGAACTCTGTCTTCAACCACAAGAACATCTCCGCCATCAATGGTGGCTGGCGGTTTGATGTAATGCGTCTCTTTCAGTTCTTCCAGCACCTTGGCGACGTCGACTACTTCTTTGACACGGGATTTTACGCTTAAGTTGCAGATCACTGCCTTTTTCCCGAACACTACGGCTGTGTCTTCCACAAAGCAGCTGTCAGGAAGAGTGTTGTCGCCTTCTATCCAGATGAGTTCTAGTCCAAGCTTCTTCAAGGTCGCGCAATACTCTGCGTGTTGCTTCTTTGCTAGAGCCACATCTATCCTCTCAACAGTCGTCCTTACGCAGCGATCATATGAAGCAGACACAGGTCGAACGATAGCACATTCAGCTGTAGCCGCAGTCATAACACTCGCAGGTATAAGGAATCCTTATGTAATTTATTTTTTCTGTGTGTAACGCGACTTGACAACTCATGGTTCATCCGAATTCCTGCAACGCCCTTTTCCGCTTTCATCACGGTTCAACCTGCATCCTGTTGGTAATGGTTTTAAGAAACAATGATATCTATCCATACCAAGCGACAAAGAAGATCAACCATGAAGCTAAGAAGGAGAAGTAAAACATGAAACCAGCCTTACTGGTAATAGACGTTCAGAACGAATTCTTCAACATCAACCAAGCTTGTTCGGATTCTCTGAAATCCGCGATAGATTACATAAATGAAGCGATAGGGCTTTTCAGGGAAAAGAATCTACCCATCGTCGTCATCCAGCATAAGAGCGCTGAGCGAGAACTGGTCCCTGGAAAATCAGGTTTTGATGTGCATAAGAGTCTGAAGCTCAAGCCCGAAGACATGCGGATTGTGAAGACCTATGGCAACTCGTTCACAAAAACAGGGCTTGCAGAAAAACTGCGGGAGCTTGGAGTTGACATCCTCATTGTGACAGGGTTTTGTGCGGAGTATTGCGTTCTATCTACATACAGAGGTGCCCAGGACTTTGACTTTACACCTATAACATTGAAGGGGTCCTTAGCGTCTGATAACGCTGAACACATTAGGTTCGTGGAAGAGATTACAGAGACGATATCCTACGGCGCTTTGAAGGCATTACTCTGAAATTTCATGTAT
>JGI24422J19971_10002267_pt1 | contig 11910 bp, 13 predicted proteins | sample DeeMarSWOR152_54_FD_19971 | JGI IMG/M metagenome (IMG submission 19971) | reverse complement strand
GTAACCATTCCTCCAAAAAAAGTTGCCAAAATAGAAGCAAGCACCTGGGCTGAGGCAAGCACTCCAACAACTAGGAGAAACGCAAGAACGATCGCCCAAATCCTCTTCAATTCAATTCACTCCGAATCTGAATCCACAAGCTTGGTATATGTTATGAATTCGAAATCCATATTTTCAGTCCATATATGCTTGAGTGCGCGCTACGTAGAAACTATATAAAAGCTACGTCTTTCCAAAGCCACAAACCATTGCAGCCAAACTCGCACGAAATCGAACGCATTACATCACCGTCACCCAGCCATCCCTGAAAACAGGCACTACACCAAAATGATCCAGCTTACACGAAAACTCAACGTCCCTCTCAAACCCAAGCTCCACCAAATGCCTAGCATGCCTCGACTTCCTAACATAATCGCCTAAAGCGCTCTTCACACGCTCAAACGACAGCACAGCCGCCAACGCCTTATCTGAAAAATCAAATCTGCCCGCTAGAAACTTGGAGGCAATTGCTCCAGCGCAGAGGAAATCCTCCAACGAAAACAAACCTTTCTCACCAGCCAAAACAAACGAAACATTCACCCCGTTCCTTCCTACAATCTCCGCAGCTTTCTCAGCAACAGCCCCCGCGTTCAGAAACCCTCCAACAAGAACATACTCAGCCCCACGACACCGAACCAACGCCGCGGTCCCACTCGTCGTCGTCATAATCATAGTCCTCCTCTCCACAACCTCACGCACAAACTCCAAAGGAGAATTACCTAAATCAAAGCCGCTGGGCTTACGTACTCGTCTCTCACCCACCAAAAGAAAATCAGAATGCAGTTCACGCAACCCATAGGCTTCTTTCAAAGTCTCCGTTGGAACCACAGCTTCAGCGCCGTTAGCCAAAGCACTCACCATGCTGCTGCTACACCTCAAGACATCAACCATGACAATCACGTCCCCGCGCTTTACAGCTCTGGCGGCATCCCTCGCCACAAACTCAACATCAACCCGAACAGCCACGTTGCTTCACCGCACCGCTAACGTCTACATCGACGATTCTTAACGCTTGCTCACACGCCCACAGCCTGCCATCCAGCGAAAATTAACATTCAGCAAATAAACCAGCGCGGAAAGAAAGGCACACCCAGTCGCACCATGTCAATTACAAAATCATGTGAATGTCAACCCACAGCAACAGCGACGAGTGCACGCGCTTTGCTTTATTCTCCTTCTAGGAAGAACTCAGTGGGTATTCTGCTAGGTTTTGTGCCAGCGTAGTTATAGAGTATTGTTGCCACGCTCTTTTCGGCTCCTGCAAGACCATAGACTCTTCCGTAACGTCCGCTTGCTCCTTCGATGACGTAGTATTCATTTGGGCTGTGGGCTCTTCCACCGTGGCCCAGTGCTGCGCCTATGATGGGCAGCTTTAATGGTTCGCCTGCGAACACGTAAGCTGGCCATGCAGGGCGGAATTTCTGCGTGGATGCGACGGGCGGATAAATTGCGTATTTTACCTTGAATTGCTCAAACATGGCATAAGTCGCTTCAGCAATGGCGGATTTGTGGCTGACCAATGCCCATGGATAGCTACCCAGATCCCTCATTTTCACGTCTTTGAAACCTTTGTCGTTCAAATGAGTTCTAATCTTTCTGCGCAGATCGCTCAGTCTTTGGTTCGGCACGAATCTTATGTTATGCTTGGATGTGACCATGTGAGGGACAAAGGTTTTAGAGCCTGGTCCTATCCAGCCTCCCCATATCCCGTCAAGATTGAAGCTTGTTCCGAAAGAAAAGCGTCTTATTATCTCCTCCTTGTCTGTGACATCGTCGATGAACGTTTTGATTTTGAGTGTCTTCTTTATGAGTTCTGGGTCGAAGACTTTTATGGCTGGTGTCGACTTCCTGTAGCCATTTCTCAGCAGTTTCAAGTCCTGTTTAGTTGGCACCTTGATGTCGTCATACCATCCTTTTATCATGACCTTGTTTCCGTCTTCCGAAACCAAGCTGGAGAGCATTTTTATGTGACGCCACGCTGGGCTGTCTATGACGAGTTTAAGGGCGCCGTGGACACCGAACTCCGTTGGTCCTCTGCCCCACTGCTTTCCGCTGGTCTCCAACTCTATGTAGAGTATGCCTTCAGAACCAAACGCAGGCTCAGCCAGCCCGTTTTCATCTTGACAAGACGCTGGAAAGAAAACAGTATCTGCCCTTTTCAATTTGTCAGCGTACTCTCGCACAAATTCAGGCATACTTATGCTGCCCTCTTCTTCCTCCCCCTCAGCTACGAAAATGAGGTTGACGGGCAACTCGTCGGCATCTCGCGCGGCTTCCATGGCGTTTACGAAAGCCACAAGCGGACCCTTGGTGTTTGTGGCGCCTCTCGCCATCAACACTTTTCTGAACGGAGCCATCTCAACTATCTTGCCTTCAAATGGCGGAACCTTCCACAGTTCAACGTCCTCGGCGGGTTGGACATCATACATCATGTAGATTATGACTGTCTTCTCAGCTCCGGCGTCGTATTCAGCATACACTATGGGCGACTTCTTTTCGGGGACCAGCCTAGCTTCCTTGCAGCCCAATTCCTTGAAGTAATCCTTTAGAAGCCCAGCGCATTCTTCGACTCCTTCGCCTGTAGGCGAAATGCTTCGCTGCCTGACAAATTCCTGAAGCCTCTTGATGTGAGCATTGATGTTTTCATCAATGTTACTGTAAACTTTCTCCAACGGATGCAAGTCTGAAACACCAAGCGAGCTATAGATGAATTCGAAATAAAACACTTATCACAAAGAGATTTCAAAGCGACCGAATAGTACGTAACGCCTCATTTCAGAAGCCTCACAGGCTAACTCTAGCGTTTTTATTATTCAAATGATGATCAACCCGCAGCCAAACAAAGAAGCAGTAGTCAACGTACACGCGGCGCAGACTACTACTTCTGAAAAAGAAGCCCACTTCACAACATTGCAGCCAACATCCAACAAGCTGTTGTAGCAAAACCTTCAGAGTCAACAACAACTCTCACACCAGCTACAGCACCACGAACAGTCTACGTTTCCGTGTTCAACTACAACTGTTCAAGCCAACACAGCCATTACATCAGCAACATCCGCTAACTTCACGCTTACCATGTTGCATCTCCACGCTAAACAACATAGAAGCGCACACTAAACCCAGCAAGAAACACCAATCAGAAACAAAAACCCAACCCAAAACACCAACCAGAACACCCGAAGCCCACCCTCAAAAAAATTCTCCAGCACCCATACTAATAGTCTCTAAGCCACACACTTCATACCTAACACGCCACATAGCCCATTATGGCTCTCAGTAACTCAATGAATCCCTCAGCCGTCAACTCCCTCATTTTCCGATGCTTCTCAAACATAGGTGTCTCAGCAGCCTTTTCCAACCCAAGGCGTATTGTATTACGCGTTAAACTATCCTCGTGATGCGTGGATTATTTATACCATTATCCGCTAAGGTTTTCTCGACTTGAGTTGGGAGAGACCTATCCCTCGGAGGCTGTCAAAGAGCTTGTTCTTCGAAAACTGAGACTGACGCCAGACACTCTAGGCAAAGACAAAGGAGATGTTCCCTCCGTTATCAGCGCGATCGGCGGCCTTCAATATGGAGGTCACAAAATCGAGCTATTCAACCGATTCAAGGATTTCAAAGCTGAATGGTTCGACTATTGGTATGAAAAGCATGCGTTGATCGAGGGCCACGTCTTACGCGCAGCCTTAAGAATCACAACCGTGGACGAATACCCATACTACTTCAAAGCAACAAGAACCGTTGCCAGCAAAAGAAAATACCAAAAATGCCCAGCATCTTTAAGCAGAAACCATCTCACCGCACTCAACCTCATATCATCAACCGGACCATACACACCATCAGAATTCGCAAAGCAATTCAACGCCAAATACACCCAGCTCAAAGGCATCTCAAAGAAGCTTCTCTACGACCTATACAATTACGGAAAAATCGCCCGAATGGGCAGAAAAAACCAAAAACCCTTGTTTCACGCAGTTGAAAAGCTACCATACAATCTAGACCTCTCAAACCTAAGCGAAGAGGAAGCAAAANCATGGTTATTCCAGAAATGCCTCAACACATTTGGCCCATTCAGCCCAAAAGATGTCGCTCACTGGGTTGGCTGGAACCTAACAGAAACCAAAGAAACCCTCAAACAACTCCTAGAACAAAAAAAAGTCGTNACTGTCAAGGTGAATGACTGCTCAGACACCCTTTACGCAAGAGCTGAAGACATACCTGAACTGGACTCACTTGAGAAAAATCTGCCCGAATACTCGCAAGTAAGGATACTATTCAATGATGATGCTTTACTGCTCGGATGCTACAGGCGTCTGAAACAACGCTTCGGCTACAACTGGACGTATCCCCAATTCAGCGAAGGCATAGTCTGGAAAGCAGCGATACTGTATGGGAGAGACTTGATTGGTGAAGCCATCGTGGATATGTATGCAAGTTCACCGACCCTCACGGTTAAGAAACTCCTGTTGCGCAAGGAGTATGCAGTCAAAAATGCCCTGAAAAAGATAACAGATGAATTTGCGCGGCATGCAGAATTTCAAAACAAGAACTTATCAACAGTTGCCCCTACAGCTACCTACTAGACTTGGCAGAGATTCCATTGCCATCTATGCGTCTTTCCTAAGCATGTTCTCGAGTATGCCTGTGAATTCATTCAGTCGGTCTATGCTGATATCTTCTCCAACCACATGGCCTGTGTGCCCTGGACCCATTATTGCAGTCTTGATTCCAGCCATATGATACAGATACATTGAGTCAGTTCTTCCCAACCCTATGCGCAGTTGCGGTCGATATCCAGTAACGCTTTCAGATGCCTCTACAGCCAGTTTAGCAACTTCCTCCTCTTTGTCAACGATGTAGGGCAGCTGGACGTTTGGATTGAATTCGCATTTCACGTTGACATCTCGCAGGCTCCCGAGCGCAGATCGAATGGTCTGCATTATTTGCTCTGGCTCCTCGTTGGGCAGGATTCTTCTCTCGCAGGTTATTTTGCATTCACCGGGCACTATGTTTACGGCTCTGCCCCCTTCGATGAGTGCGACGTTAACGGGCATTTCGCCCTCAAAATCACCCATACTGAACTTGCCTGGCGGAATCTGCCTGAGTGCGGCTATTACTTTGACCATGTCGTATATGGCGTTCTTTCCTTTATACGGAGTTGATGAGTGCGCTTCCCTTCCAACCGTTGTCACTGTGAAGGAAACTCTTCCCGTGCAGCCGAGGTTGACGGCCCATTTGTCGTCGCGCACTGTTGGTTCAATGTTCAAGCCATAATCAGCCCTGAGGCCAGGATTATTCGAGAGGAAGTACGGCATGCCAAGCAGTCTTTTTCCGCCTAGTTGGATTCCGTTGTCCTCGTAGTTCACGAACTGAACAATCAGTTTGGCAAATCTGCAATTGTCTAAACGCGACAGTGCAGCTAGAGTGGCTGCAATTCCTCCCTTAGCATCGGAAGCTCCAAGCCCAATCAACTTGTTGCCCTCCTGCTTTGGTATCAGCGCGTCAGTCCATTCGCTTGCGGGTGGCACCGTGTCAAAGTGCGTGTTCATGAGGAAAATCTTCTTTCCATCGAAGGCTCTCTCAGCTGTGACGTTGAAAAGTTCGTCCGTTTTAACCTGAAAACCTAGTGCTTCAAGCTGGTCTGACAAGTAATGGGCGCACTCTTTCATGCCTTTTTCAACCTTGTCGAGGGTAACTTGGTATGTGGGAAACTCGATGAGTTGCTTCAGAATCTCAACCGGCTTCACGTTCCTCTCATCCTCCTCCAAGCGGCATTCAAGAGTATCCTGTTGAGCGCAGATAAGTCTTGCAATAGGATGTTTGAACCCATTCTGGAATGATTTTAATAGTGGTTCAAGTATATCATCTGCTTCCAAATTCACAGGAGCCAACCAATTATGACCGGCAAACCATTAGCCTCCATTGTCTCAGCAGGCATGTCAAAATTCGGGCGACTTGACGGCATCTACTCCAGAGAACTCTTTGTCGAAGCAGCCAAGGACGCCTATGAAAAATGCCCAAACCTTGACCCAAAAAAAGACATCAAGGCGCTGATTGTGGGACAGATGGGCGAATCCTTTGAGCACCAAGGACACACTGGGCCGACTGTGGCAGACTGGATCGGGTTAACGCCAGTTCCAACAATGAGGACCGAAGCTGCCTGCAGTTCATCGGCAGTTGCCATAAGAGCTGGCCTCATGGCAGTCATGTCCGGCCTTCACGATGTGGTAATGGTAGGTGGCGTCGAGAAAATGACACACAGAAAGACATCCGATGTCACCGAATATCTTGCCATGGCCTGCGACTACCCGTTTGAACAGTGGCAAGGCGCAACCTTTCCAGGCTTATTCGCAATGGTTGCGAGGGCACACATGCACAAGTATGGAACAACTGAGAAACAGATGGCTCTGGTAGCTGTCAAGAATCATCACCACGGAGCAATGAATCCAAAAGCACACATGCAGAAGGAAATCTGCTTGGAAGATGCGTTGTCCTCGCGAGTTGTGGCTTGGCCGCTGAAACTGTACGACTGCTCATTGATAACTGACGGCGCCAGCTGCTTGATTCTGACCAAGCCGGAGATAGCGAAGAAATACACGGACGCGCCAGTTCACATTATCGGTTCAGGACAAGCAAGCGACACGATCGGATTGTATGAACGTGAAAACCTAACAAACTTGGATTCAGGGCGACTAGCTGGAGAGGAAGCTTACATGGTGGCGAGTGTTGAACCCAAAGATATTGATGTAGCTGAAGTTCACGACTGCTTCACAATTGCTGAAATCGTAGCGTACGAAGACTTGGGTTTCTGCGACCGGGGCAAAGGCGGATGTCTAGTTGAAGACGGACAAACAGGCTTAGACGGCAAAGTCGCAGTCAACACAAGCGGTGGATTGAAAGCTAAAGGACATCCTGTAGGCGCAACTGGCACCGCGCAAGCCTATGAAGTCTATCTGCAACTTACTGAGCAGGCTGGAAAACGGCAGGTAAAAGGCGCTGAAATCGGCTTAACTCACAACATTGGAGGCTTAGGCGCAACAGGAGTAGTCAACATTTACAAAAGGGGATGAGCCTATTGTCTGAAGTTCGACCTTTCACAATCGAGAGCTTCTACAAGTTCGTTGGCGACGGCAAATTAATGGCAGCCAAATGCAACAACTGTGGAACAGTCACTTTGCCACCTCGACCAGCGTGCTCAAAGTGCCTCTCCAAGGATTTGCAGTGGGTACCTGTCGGCAATGAGTGCAAGCTGCTAACGTACACCATGATTCACGTTTCGCCGAAAGAATTCGAATCAAAAGTGCCCTATGCCCTCGGCATCGTGAAGTTTAACGAGGGTGGCCAGCTACTAGGCATGATTCGGGGCATCGAACCGGACAAACTTCAAGTCGGCATGACATTGAAAGTGGACTTCGAGAGAACTTCGACAGCTCCAGCAACGCCTGCGCAAACGCCACCGCAATGGCCTCAATGGCCTAGATACTTCTTCAGACCAGCGTAAGCGCATTCGGTGAACACCACAAACTATATTATGTTGGCAGCATTGCTCTCTGCCCCAGAAACATGTCAAGCTTAGAAAGCGGTGATGCGCAGTGAATGTTAAAGCTGTTGTGTTTGACCTCGATGGAACAATAGTAAGCTTCAACTTAGACTACAAATCAGCACGTGCTGAAGTCATACAATTCCTTGCCAACCAAGGATTTCCTCAATCGGTTTTTTCGATGAATGAAAGCGTCTTTGAAATGTTGAAGAAAGCCGACATCTACATGCAAAACCATCGAGTCGGACCGAAGGATTTTTCGAAGCTTAAGAAAGACGTTTGGAATATTATGGAAAAATATGAGATGCAGAGCGCCAGATCAACGCAGCTCTTACCTGGGATACTTGAGACTCTCCAAGCTCTGAAGAAGATGAAACTGAGACTGGGGCTTTTCACAGTAAACAGCCAAAAGGCTACAGAACACATTTTGTCAACATTCCGCCTGAAACCTTTCTTCAAAGCTGTCGTAACGAGAGACTCGGTGAATTTTATCAAGCCCAACCCGATACATTTGGAAACAGTGTTGAAAGCATTGAAAATCAAGCCTGAAGAAGCCGTAGTCGTGGGCGACAGCGTGCTCGACATGAAAGCTGCGAAGGGTCTCAACGTCTTCGCGGTGGGCACAACAACAGGCTTGGCAACAACGGAGCAGCTTATCCAGGCAGGAGCCAACTGTCTGATAACTTCGCCAACTGATTTGATTTTGTTGCTAGAAAAGCTGAGTGAACAGACGCGGTCATAGATAAGCAGGAATTCTATTGAATGATCATGCTGTCCGAGCAGCAGAATGCCTAAAGAAATGCCACGGATTGAAGTTCATAATCTGAGTAGAAAGGTATATTAGTATCTGCATCAGAAAAGCAGAAATTACGGTGGATATGAAAGAAGAACCGAAACGCAAAATCCTCATTTTGTCATTCGCTCTGGCAGTTCTCGCCATGACTGTTGTGACCCTAGCCATTGGATATTTGGAGAGACAAATTTACTACCTGAGTGAATACTGGAATCCTCTCAAGTTCTTTTTCTACCTAGCTGCGTTTGCTTTAATATTCGCTTTTCTTCATGATTTTCTGTCTAGAGACATAGAGTTGAGTTTCAAAAGGAGGCTGTTTCTAGCACTTGGCCTACTTATCGCATCGACAGTAATTGCACAGTCGATTTGGATCATCGTAACGCCACGTTGGGCGTTTTCAGTATCCACGGACAAGTCCAGCTATGGGCTTGGGGAAAGTGTCAGGATCACGGCTTCCCTCAAGAATCTGGGATTTGTCACGCACTCAATTAGATCTGGAATCAGCGATCCAATAGTCATCGGCATAGAGTATCAATACAACAATCTGTATCCAACGGCAACTTACCAAGTGTGGTACAGCCAGATAAATAAGAACTCTGTGGAATTTTCAATCGGACCTGGGCAATCGCTTGAGAGAGACTTCATCTGGAACCAAACAAAGATTATAAACATCCACCGTGAAGGAACCGAAATCCAGCCAGGACGCTACTACGTGACGGCGGGAGTCTACGATGTTGACCGTGGTTTCGGCTCTCCTCTGTTTTACGCTTGGACTAGCATAAACATCACGGCATAATCCATTTTTCAAGAGCAACTTCTTTATTTCAGTAGAAGACATGCTTACTCTGGCTTCGCGGTGATACATGGTGAAGCTACAATTGCTTTGCGACGGTTTCTTCACCTTGGACAAGAGCTTCTTGGTCTACATGAAGTACATGGGGCAACCATATGAAGCCGCGGTAAAACCTCTCCTCATCACAAACGCAAACAGAAACATGTTGATTGACACTGGAATGGGTGACCTTCCTGAGAAATACCGAAAATTCTACACTGTAAAAAGAAGACCAGGGCAGAACCTGAAAACACAACTAGCCCAGCACAACTTGAAACCAGAAGACATCGACATTATCGTAAACACGCATCTGCATTTCGACCACTGCGGCAACAACTCCTTATTCCCAAACGCCAAGATTATCGTTCAAGCCGACGAACTGCGATACGCGCGTGCACCCGAGAGGTTCCAAGAAGCAGGATACATTAAGGAGCTCTTCGATGTCAAAGCTGACTATCAACCCGTTCAAGGCGAGTACAAGATTGATGACGAAATTTCAGTGCTTCCAACGCCCGGTCACTCAATTGGACATCAGTCCGTAGTCATAAAGAATGGTGAAAGGAAAATATGTCTACTGCGGCGACGCTGCTCCCATAAGCGAATGTTTGGAGAGGCGGAATATACCAGGCGTGCTCTATTCTCCGCATGAAGCATTGAAGTCAATTGATCGCCTAAAAGCCATAGCAAATGCTGTTTACATCTACTCCCACGATAAAGAACAACTCACGATTTGATGCGGAGCATAAAGCCTGAAAATCTTTAATGGAATCTTTGCACAAACACATCAGCCATGGTGTTACTGAATGAGCAAAACATCTAGGCAACGCAAGTCTTGGCAAGAGAAGCTGGCTGATGACAAAGGCCTGCCAAAAGTCGAAAAGATCACCGACAAAATGAGCAAAAGATGGGGAACAGGCACAGTAGTCATTCCAGCTCCAAGAGAAGTCGATGAAATCATGAGAAAGATTCCAAAAGGCAAACTGATCACAACCAACGACATCCGGTCGACACTTGCTCGAAAACACGGCGCGACAATAGGCTGCCCGATAACCACTGGAATCTTCGCATGGGTCGCAGCTCACGTAGCCGAGGAAAGGGCAGCGGAGGGAAAGAAAAACATCACGCCCTACTGGAGAACACTGAAGACAGGTGGGCTAATAAACGAAAAATATCCTGGCGGATTGGAGGCTCAAAAGAAGCTGCTTGAGAAAGAGGGGCACAAAGTGATTCAGAAAGGCAAGAATTTTGTTGTCGTCGAATTTCAGAAATACTTGGCGAAGCCTTGAGAAGAGGAGCCCCGGGCGGGACTCGAACCCGCGACCTACAGCTTTCTTAGCTCATGAGCCTACAAGGCTGTTGCTCTACCTACTGAGCTATCGGGGCACACTCATCAACAACAAACAAACCCTATATTTTAAAATTTGTCCATTTCTTCAGTGACAGATCGCGTTTTTAGAGGTTCGTCAACTGTTTCATTCCCGAATTTTTCTGATCTCACAAAAGCGCAAGGTTCATCTGGTCTAGGGCACTTCAAGCCCGGATGGTACAGGCATTTTTCTCTTTTCATCGCGTTTTCATCTGCGTTCTATTGTCATTCATGGTGGTCTAGCTTAGCCTCAGCATTTGGCGGATTTGGTTCTGTATTTCATTCTTTCGGAGAAAAGACCGCTTACTCTGGACTTGCCCAAAAACCTTGCGAAATGTCTTGCTAGCAGGAATGAGATATTCATTACTTCTTGTGCGGACTTCTGCTTTGCCATCAATAACAGATAGCTCCATTTCACCTTCTATAACGATTCCCCAGTGAGGATAATCATGACTATGCTCTGGCACTCGGGCAGAACACTCCATCTCGAAGAAGACTAATTGATGTTTCTCGCATTGCGATATCCATGCTCTAATAATCTCAAGTGGAACGTTGCCTTGAGGCTCACCGACATCATATGACTCGGGAAACATTAATAATTGTTGCCGGCATCCAGAAACGCAAGGAGGAATCACTTATTGCAGAAAACAACCTAGTCGGACGCTGCGGCCTGTACTGTGGCGCCTGCACAATATACAGAGCCTACGAGGACAGCGGTGAATATCGAAACAGAGTTGCAGCGTATTTCAAGTGTCCGCCTGAGAAGGTTAGGTGCGAAGGATGCCAAGCGCTGACCCCTGAATGCTGGGGAAACGACTGCGAAATCGTGAAATGCACTACCGCCAAAGGCCTTAGTTTCTGCTATCAGTGTCCTCAATTCGATGACGAATCATGTATGAAATTTGAAGACTTAGCCAAACGTTACATGGAAGATAATGTCGACGTCCGATCGAATTTGTCCAGAATCAAGGCTGGACAGGTGGAAGAATGGCTCGGTGAAAGTAAAGAACGGTTCAAATGCCCTTATTGCAAGAAGCCCCTGACAGAAGGCTCAACCAAATGCTACCATTGCGGAAAAACCTTTGAACGCATGCTCTAAAGGTGCAACTTCATTTCCAATTCTTTGACGAGCTTGAGCGGAAACTTCTTTCTCTTAACTCACGTTATGAGTTACTGAGATCCTGTTCGCCTTTATTGATTCGAATATTATGGACTGCGGTCTGGTCAATTCGTCTTTCAGACTGGGATGTTTCCGAACTGCTTCCCAAGTCGGTTGGGGTTCAACAAGTCTTGATATGAACAAACCGCTTTTCGCGAGGGCAAGCGAATAATCGGTG
>JGI24422J19971_10002266_pt1 | contig 11913 bp, 14 predicted proteins | sample DeeMarSWOR152_54_FD_19971 | JGI IMG/M metagenome (IMG submission 19971) | reverse complement strand
GTATGCGACGCACTAGTAGCCGACGAAACAGGCTGCATATACCTAACCTTGTGGGACGACAACATCGAAAAAGTAAAAGAAGAAGACACAGTCAGCGTAAAAAACGGCTACATAAACCTGTTCAGAGGCAACATGCGCTTAAACATCGGCAGATACGGCACATTAGAGATTCCGGAAAAACCCTTAGAAGGCGAAGTAAACACTGAGAATAACATGTCAACCAAAGTGTATGAGCGGGAGAGAAGACCCTACAGGGGAAGAAGAACAGGCGGATACGGAAGAAGATACTAATCACTATCTAGCTGTCGGAAATGGTTTCCAACTATTTTCTTCTAAACTAGATTATAGGTCTATTCAGTTTCGCTCTTTTTTCTAGTGGTCGCTCTAAGCCGAAGTCATTATAGGAGTTCTAGAAATCCATAGGCAAAAACGGTTTCATCCGTTAGCGCGCGCGCTGGCAAGAATGAAACCAAGCAGACAAGAGCTGTACGAGAGGGCTGCGGCAATGATAAAAAACGCTAGAGAATCTTTGAAACTGCTGATGAAGGAAGGACTAGTAAAGCAGCCGCCGCCAGAGGAAGAACTGCTAAAGAAATAATCAGATCAACGGGGAATAACCATAAAAATGCTAAATTTCCGCGTTTTTGTCAGAAAAAGTTCAGAAAATTATTTAAACTCTTCCATAGAACAATAGATGGAGTTAAGGAGAAAAACGATATGCGTTCAGATTATGCTCTCTACACGGTGGCAATAATATTCTTCATAATAACAGGAACAGTATCCGTTCTGGAACTAACAGAGTTTGAAAGAAATCTGGGGATCATAACAACGGCTGTTCTAGGGCTCCTCTTCGTTGGACTAGGCTATTCCCAAAGACCAAAAATCACACGAATTGAGTCGCTACCCACGCCAGCCCCAACCACCCCACCAACAATTGCGAAAGAAGAAACTGCAACAGAGGCTGCACCTACAGTGGCGCCACTTACAGAGGTTAAAGGCATAGGAGAAAAGTGGGCAGAACAACTCAAAGGCTTAGGTATCAACACTATAGAAGACTTAGCCAATGCTTCAGCCAAAGAATTAGCTAGTAAATTGAAGATTTCCCGAAAAATCACTGCAAAATTGATTGGAAACGCAAAGGAGCTCACTGAAAAATCTTAGAAAGCCGTGCTTCACCAAAAGTTCAGATTTGCACGCTTAAGATTCTTACTATGTTCCTTCTTTCCAGCCTTCTTAGAGCATCCAAGAATTCATTCTTCTTTTTGCCAGTTACCTTGAAATTCTGAATCATATCGTTTACAGTCATTTGAGGTTTCCCGAATCCCTTGGTTCTTCTGTTGAGATAGCCCACTATTGACCTCTCCAATTTTCCACATTTCCATGTGGTATTGCGGATAAGAACTACAATTGCTCTGATAAGCCCTTGTGTTTCACTAGTTTTTCTGCCGGTCAATATTTCTCCACTACTTAACAGTTTGTAATCCAACGATTTAGAGTTTACGTTTCCAAATGGTTGGGACTACTAAAATTTAAACCCACACACACAGAAATAAGTGCCTGTCATTCGCAAGCGAACAACATGCTCCCATGAATAATAGATCTTTTTTCTATATCACTTGTCTATTACAATCTTTCATAGCATCTTATTAGTTGGCAACTGCATGCATGCTTGCAAGAAAATGGAAGAAAGGGAGGTGAAAAAGTGAGAAGAAGCATCTTTATATTGGCTCTGTTGTTAGCGGTGGCAGCTTTCAGCATCGCACCCGTAATGGCACCATGCATGCCTAAATGCACTGGAAAAGTGACTGGTGGCGGACAGATACTAATTTGTGGAGGAAAAGCTAGTTTTGGATTCAACGCTATGAAGTTCTCAAGAGACGCTGCTCCTAAAGGAGAATTAGAATATATAGACCATGTATCAGGCGATAAGGTTCACGCACACCTATTGACATATCTTGCAGTTTGGGGGGACAATCCAGGAAACAAACCTTGGCCACGGCTAAAAGCAGACTTTGCTGGACCATGCACGCTTAACCATGTAGAAGGATATAGATTTTGGGTATACGTTGAAGACGATGGAGAACCTAGTTCACCAGATTTCTTCAGAATAAAAGTCTGGGATAGTGAAGATAATGTGGTTTATCAGAAACTAGGTGACCTACTTCACGGTAACATTCAGATACACAAGCCACCAAAATAAACTAGCATCATCCAACCAAATCAAAAATCAGTCCCCCATTTTTTCTCATTTCAACGAGCGAGCGCGCATCAGTCTTTTTGCTGTCTTCTGCAATGCATGCATGCATTTGACCAGGCGAAAAAACTGTTTCCACCGTTCAATTCTCCATTTAACATTATGCACAAAGAGAATATAAGAATTAAAAAATAGGTTTTCATGCATGCATACAGGACTGCCTTTAGGGATTATCGTTGACAATTGCGCGCGTAAGACCAAAAAGCTTAATGCCTTTCAGCTGGTCAAAAGTATTTGAATATACAAGGGTTAAGGGTTTAAAGGGGATTCAATGGGAAATACGGGTTTTGATTTCGTTGACCGAACGAGTATGCATGTTTTCTATGATAAATTATACACAACTCGCGGAAAAAGACCCCCTCTTAAGGCGCTTATGCTTCTTGCTGACTTGAAGGTTGAAGATTTGCCCTCGATTTTGTCTCGGAGGAGAAAACTCTCCCGGGCATATAATGCCAATGTTAGCGCGCGCGCTAAGTCTATCAAAGTCTAATCTTCATACCATCATATGCAAAGTCAAAATCGACGTCTGAATATTGTTTTTTCATTTTTTCTAAGTAGTCCCAACCCCAAGCGTTAATCTCTATCTCTTCAATGTGTGTTAGAATAGTTCTCTTTGGTTTGAATAGTCTTATTCTTTCGATCATGGCTGGGAAAGATATTTCTCCTTTGATCTTTTCGTGGGAGAAGAGTCCACATTCATGGATAAGAAGATCCAAGTTGAAGATTTTCTGCTCAAAACTGATTGTGTCACAAGGAGCATATAGAACTCGTTTGCTATTCTCTTCAATCAAATAGGCAAAAATGTTTGAAGTTTCTCCTTTGTAGCCAATTGCGGTTATCCCTATGTTTCCAATTTGGATAGATTTCTGATTATCTAAATGTTGGATCTCTGCAACTTCAAGATGATCTGAAAAATGTGAGATCGATGGATAATGTTCTTTTAGATCTTCAAAAACTCTTTTTGACATATATACAGTAACTTGTCTGTCTGGTTTGCCTTCTCTGAAATTGAAGTATGCCTCCAATAGAGATCTCATACCAAAAGTGTGGTCTGGATGCCAATGCGTAATAAATAGGTTATCAACTCTTATAATGTTCCTGCGATTCAGAGAATCGCCTATATCTTCACCACAATCAATCAGAGTGAAGATGTCATTTATGTAAAGTGAACTACTATTTCTTTTGTAAGGTTCACCTTCTTTCCTAGCTTTCTTGCAAATCAAACATTGGCAGAAAGGGCGAGGCGTTGATGTTGCTCCACCAGAACCTGTAATTATCAGTTCCATGAAATTATAGAAGAGAGGAATCACCATTATAAAACTTGAGACCATCCAATCGCGCGCGCTAACATATACAAGATACTAGATTATTTTAGGTTTAGAGATAGACAAGTATGGAGACTAGAAAAAAGAAAGACTGAGAAAAAAGACAAAAACAATGTTAATTTAACATTATAGTATTGTATGGTAGTATTCTATGGAAGTATATACAAAAAGAATACAGAAAATAGACAAAGAGAAAAAGATACGGCCAATGGAATATTTGGAAAAAGAAAGACTGCAAAAAGATACAAAAACAATGTTGAAACAACATTACAGGATTGTATATGTCTAAAAAAGAATAAAAGAACAAGTCTATGGAAAACAAACAAAACAAAAACAGAAAATACACTAAGAAACTTTCTTACCCCTAGCTTCCAGTTTCTTTACTTCAGCGTTTAGACGACACATTTCCTCTTGTAGACAGATTATTCTCTCTATCTTTCTTGAAACAAGTTAAAGAAGAGCAAATAGAACCTCATGTGGAAAACACTTTCATTTTCCATTACAAAGACCGAATTGTTAAAGAATTGCTTGAATTATTTTCTGATTTGTAAGAAATTCGCTGTGTATGTGTGGGGACTAAAATTTAAATGGAAAGGCATGTTAAAAGATGAGTTGGAGATAAAAAATGTTGAAGGGGCAGATTGGAAGAATTTGTTTTTCCCGGATATTTGAAGGTGAAGATTTGGCTGATGCTGTTAAGAGAAGGGTTGAGGAAAGTGGAATAAAAGCTGGGATTTTCGTCTTGATTGGAAGCTTGAAAAATGTGATTATAGGATACTACAAGGAAGGACAGTACATGTCCATTGAATTGGATGGTCCATTGGAAATCGCTTCATGCATGGGGAACATAGCAGTTGATGAGAAAGGCGAAATCATGATTCATCCTCACATCGTTGTCGCAAACGAGAAAGGTGAAGCCTTTGGAGGTCATTTGATGAAAGGCTCCATTGTGGGCGCAACAGCAGAACTAGTAATAATCGAAGCGTCTGGAGTGAATTTGCTGAGAGCGTTTGACGAAAAAACAAGTTTAAGCTTATGGAAGTTAACTTAAGACTTTTCTAAGACGTATTCCATGAGCATTACCGTAATACTTCTCAAGTCTCCCAATCTTTCTATATCCAAGTTTTTGGTAGAGACTTAACGCTCCAAGGTTGTTCTCCCGCACTTCCAAATGGCATATTTTGACGCTTTTGTCTTTGAATGTTTTTTCGATTTCCTGCAGAAGTCTTTGTCCAATTCCTTTCCGACGGTGGTTTGGTGAAACATCTATTGTCAGTATTTGTCCAGTTGCTGGTTTCTTGTCCATGTATGTTTTGCCTATGATGAAGCCCACAATTTCGCTTTTCACTTTTGAAACGAAAATCACTGAATTGGAGTCAGTTAGCAGGTAAGCTATTTGCTGTTTTGTGAAGGCTTCTGTTTTGAAACATTTCATCTCAATTTCATACAGTCTGTCTAGATCATCGATTGAAGCTTTTTTTATCTTCGCCAGCATTTTAAAGAGACATCCCTTTCGAGTTTAAGGAATACTAAGATTTAGGTTTTCTTCGTTTCCGACGTGAGCGGTTCAATGTTTACGCTTGAGATCGTTACAGGTATAAAAAGAAGGCCAGTAAACCCAGTGCTGGTAACAGAATCGTTTTCCACGTGATTTGAAACTTTCTTGAAGCCATGCTTGGCTACAACTAACAATGAAAGCAAAAGCTTTTGGTATAGCTAATATGTTTTTCCTTGCTATGCAAGCGTCATTTGACAAGTTCTGCTTTTATTATCCTCACGTCTTCTAAAGGCTTGTCATTTGCATCTGTCGGTACTTCCCCAATTGTGTCAACAACATCCATCCCCTCTATTACTTTTCCAAAAACAGAATAATTACTGTCCAAATCCTCCGAATTGTTCTCCAAGTTGATGTAAAACTGACTGGTGGCTGAATTTGGTTCATTCGTCTTGGCCATTGCCACCCATCCCCTGTCATTACTATGCTTGTTCGGAAGCTCATCAGGAATCGTTGGTACGGTTATTCCTTTCACAGTAGCGTCCCCACCCTGAATCACAAACTTATCAATTACTCTGTGAAAAATAGTACCATCATACACTCCTTGCTCGACTAGTTTCTTGAAATTTCCTGTTGTAACAGGCATGTCATCGTACAACTCGATTTTTATGTCTCCCTTATTTGTTTTAAGCAAAACCATGTCTGAGCTTTTTTCGTCAACAACGCCGTCTCTTTGCCAGACAGCATAGACTCCTACAAGCAGAAATGTTAGAGACAGGAAGGCGATGGCTAAAGCTTTGCTTCGGGACCATCCTTTGCTTTTTTTGGGTTGTCTTTCTCTTTTTAATCGTTCAGCTTCTAACGCCTTCTGATGTTTTATGGCTGCCTGACGTCTTTTTTCTTTCCAGCTTTCCTTTTTCTTCTTCTTTTTCGTCATCTCAGCGCCTTCAATTCATTAGAATGCAATGTTTTTTAAAAATGTTACTTGACTTTTCTTCTATTCGGTGATCTCAGCGCATGAATCAAGTTTTCGTCTATATCTGAAGATTTAACTACGACTAAACGTGTAGTGCTGAAAGGGTGTTGTTGATTGAAATTGACGGGTGTTCATTTCCTCCTGACCTATAGATGCGATTTGGAATGTGATCATTGTTTTGTTTGGGGCAGTCCAAACGCTAGAGGCGTGTTCACGATTGAACAGATAAAGAATGTACTGGCGGAAGCTAAGAAGCTGGGAACTGTGGATTCCATTTCATTGGAGGGTGGGGAGCCTTTCCTGTTTTATCCTATTATGGTTAGGGCTGTGGAGGAGGCTGTGAAGCTTGGTTTTCGTGTGGAGATTCTTTCGAACTGTTATTGGGCTAGTTGCCCAGAAGATGCTAAGGTGTGGCTTCTTCCAATGGCTAAACATGTTGAGTTGGGGTTGAGCAGTGACTTTTATCATGGGGAAAGCTGGCAGATTGAAGAGGTAAGAAACGCCGTGAAGGCTGCACACGAGTTAAACATGAAAGTCGGCATACTTGCCATTAAATATCCCAAGACAGAGGCTCCGTGTCCAAGCGAGATTGAAGGGGCAAAAGTGGGTTTGTATGACCTTATGTACAAGGGAAGGGCTGCGTCTAAATTGGCAGAGGAAGCAGACAAGAAATCTTGGCGTGAATTTACAGAGTGCCCTTACGAGGAACTTGTCGACCCAGAAAGAGTTCATATTGGCCCTTTAGGGTATGTTCACGTTTGTCAAGGCATTTCGATTGGGAATGCTTGGCAGAAGCCTTTCTCAAAAATAATTGAAGACTATAATCCTTATGAGAATCCGATTCTTGAGCCTTTAGTTCGTGGCGGTCCGGTGGCTTTGGTTGAAAAGTTTGGTTTGCCGCATGATGAATTTTACGCTGACGCATGTCATTTGTGTTATGCTGCGCGGTGTTTGTTGCGGAAGAAGTATCCTGATGTATTGGGTCCAGATGTGATGTATGGAGAGTTTGAATAAGAGTCTTGGGCGTATAAAAAGTGTTAAAAGAATAGTTTAACATCAAGGATTTAGGTGGCACTGGTGTTAACGAGAGAAGAAGCTCTTAGTTTGGTTAAGAAAAACGTCAAGAAAAGGAATATTGTTTATCATATGATTGCTGTTGAAGCCATTATGAGGGGGTTGGCTAGATATTTTGGTGAGGATGAAGATTTGTGGGGTTTGACTGGTTTGCTTCACGACATTGATTATGAGAAGATAGGCGATGCTTGGGAGAAGCATGGTGTTTTGGCTGGGGAGATTTTGAAGGATATGGTTTCTGAAGAGGTTAAGAGAGCTATAAAGGCTCACAATTTTGAGCGTACCGGTGTTGTTCCTGAGAGTAGGATGGAGAAGGCTTTGATTTGTTGTGATGCTATTTCAGGTTTGCTGGTGGCTTGTGGTTTGGTGATGCCTTCGAAGAAGCTGGCTGAAGTCAAAGTTAAAACAGTGAAGAAGAAGTTTAAGGATAAAGACTTCGCGAGAGGAGCAGACAGAGAGAGAATTCTTTTCTGCGAAAAAATTGATGTTTCAAAAGAAAGGTTTTTTGAGATTGCTTTGGGTGGACTCAAAGAATACGCTGCGGAAATAGGATTATAGAAGCTATTTGCGAAACTTTCGTGCATAAAACGATAGACCCCCCTTATATAGCGCGCGCGCTGATAATTATGGTCAAGAGAAGATATAGTCAGGGTGAACGAATCGGCGGATAATCCGCCTTTTAGTAACGGAAGGTTCCAAGAATTTCCCTGAGTTGCAAAAGAAATTTCCAATGTTCAGTGATGCCACGCTTCAACGTGATATGAAACTGTTGAAGGAAACGGGATTAATTATCGATAAAAAGGAGTCAAGGCTTGTTGACGGGATACACACAAGAAAGGTTTTCATTTTCTTTAAAGATGACAAGGATATTGTTGGAAAAACCAAAAAGGCAATGGAGAAATTGAAGCGACGTTATGGTCAGGTAACTTTGGAGTTAATAGCATCGTACGCTGGACTATTGTCAGAGAATATTCAAGAGGCTGCTTACACCTTAGCAGCCAAGCTTGATTTACCTATCGGCAAGGAAGAGTCCTTCCGAGTCCGAATGCGCGGGTTTGGTCAGGCTTTTGGTCCTAAAGCAGAGTTTGCTGCAATACCTCAGACAGTTTTAACGAGTAAGTCTATAAAGTTTGATGCTTCAGGCTCTCGGCCAGGTTGGAATGGTACGCGGGATATGCCTATCACTGGATATCGTTGGGATTTTGGTGACGATAACAAGACCACTACATCTACTCCAAAAGCATATCATAGCTTCAACAGTAGCGCGCGCGCATAACACAGCTTAGTATATATACTATTAACTAATGTTTTCTCGTTCTGAGATGATCTCAACAGATTTAGTATATATACTATCTCTATACACCCCTCCGACCCCCACGCGCGCGACTTGAACCTTTTGGGTTTTAGTACCGCCTAGTCCACATCACCTCCTTTCGAGTGTTAATGAATATACAATGAATATATATAGAATTAAGTTCCACAAAATTAAAATCTTAGGGACAAGCATATTTGTGGACGCGTAAAACAGAAAGGAGAAGAGAGAGATGAAAAGAAAAATCTTTGGAACGGTATTTATCGCAATTCTTCTGTTTAGTGCACTAGGCACAGTCTACATGCCAACAAGCAACGCAAGTGCGCAGGCTCCACGTGTAGGTGGCAAAGACCCCGAACCAATGGATGGTACACCACGTCTGGAAGGTGTAGTGTGTAGTTGGGCGCAACCAGACACTGGGAACACATGGACCGTTGTAGTCTTTGACGATTATTATGGCGGATTCTATAACCAAGACTTCGAATGTGTACTGCAAGGTGTCCAATGCAACATTTGGATTGGATTGAACGATACTAACTGGGACGGATACACGGATGAATATGTCCCCGGAGCGACATTCGACGAAGATACTTGGTATTTTGCCTACCCATGGACATCTGTAGGCTGGTATCCGACTGGTCGCAGCTTCCTGCCGGGATACCGTGACTACATAACTGGAGCGCAGCTAAGTGCTGTTACGGATGAATTTGACAACTGGATACATGAAAAAGATACAACATTCTTCGGCGATTACGACCATTCTCGGACGGGACCACTTGGCGACGGCAAGATTCAGATACTGATATTCAACATTCGAGACGAATTCTTCTATAGTCCAGACACTGCCCCAGGGTTCATAATGGGATACTTCTGGTCTTACGTGAGCAACCTTAACAATGCCAACATAATCCACATCGACACATGGCAATGGTACAGACGACAGGGAGGGGACCCCAATGGCGGTGCAGGTTATCCATACATAGATCCGCCATATTCAGGCAGCGGGTTGCGCCCATGGCAATATGAAGGCACTGTTGCACATGAGTTCCAGCACCTTATTCACTATGATAATGACCCTAATGAACTGTCTTGGGTTAACGAAGGATGCTCAACCTTAGCGGAGTTCATCTGCGGATACGGAGCTACAACAAACCTCTTTTATTATATGGCCTACTTCTGGGACACGTCGCTGGTCATCTGGGAAGGCAGTCTGCAAAACTATGGAGTTGTCTTCCTATGGACCCTCTATATGTACGAACACTACGGCGGTCAACAACTTATCTGGGACATTGTCCATGAACAAGCCAACGGAATTGAAGGATGGAACAATGTCCTTGAAGCACATGGCATAAAGAAGAACTTTGACCAAATCTTTGAAGATTGGGCTATCGCCAACTATCTTGACGACACATCTTTTGCCAAAGGAATCTACGGATACTATAACTTGGATCTGCCATGTGCAGCTTCAGGCTGGTGGGACATACCATACTCAATATGGTACTGGGGAGCCTACGACGAAACATACCCGACGGGATGGTTCCTACCCGAACGACTGCCCTACATCGCATGGTACTGGGAACTCTACAACGGTGCCCCTGAACTGAAAGCGTACTTCGACGGTGACGATTACGCAGGCATGTTCCCACACAGTGGCACGTACCAATGGTACTCAGATGGGACGCCATATTCATGGTTCCGGCTGGAACAAACCTTCAACATACCGGCTGGTGGTGCAACACTCAAATTCTGGAGCAATTACGACATCGAGAAAAACTGGGACTACGGTTACGTAGAAGTTCACGACCTGACAACTGATGAATGGTACACTCTTCCAGGAATTAACACAGTCTCAACACTACCGAACCCACAAGACAACCCGAACTGTCCTCCCGAATTCGAACCGACGGCCTATCTTGCTGCCGGAAGATGGAATGCATTCACAGGCAACAGCGGTGGCTGGTACCCAGAAGAGATGACCCTATCTGATTTTGCAGGCCACGACATTGAATTGTACTTCACGTACTGGACAGATCCGTACACTCTTGGGCGCGGCTGGTACATTGACGACATTGAAATACCTGAACTAAGCTTCTTCGACGATGTCGAAAGTGGTGCAAACGGCTGGACAATTAACGCAGGCTGGTCCATCACAACTGGAGTCTTGGAAAACGACTTCAGAGTCAATGTCATAGAGACAACAAATCTCATCAAGAAATCAGAGACAAGAACGATGTACCACATAAGTCCTATGACACTAGACGATGCAACTGAAGAAGGACAGGAACTGATAAAGGTTGTCAATACAGCGTCAGTGCAGACAGGCCCAGTAGTACTGGTAATGGCCAGTCAACCTGGATACGAACACGTATACGCAACGGAATTACTCTTCATAGTAGACGACGCGCCTTTCGAATTCATACACTATTGGACACACTAGCAAACGAATCTACGCTCAAACACGATGCCCATTATCCCCTTTTTTTCATGAATCAAGACGTCTGAGCAAAACACATGCATAGACAATGACAAACCTAGAGAGTACAATATCCAATATGTTTATGAACTCGCTTTTTCTATACTCATTTAAATGAACGGAGAAGGAAAGCGTAATGAAAATACTTGAATTATCACTCATATTTACCCTCGTGACAATGATCTGCCTACCAGTCATGGTTCAACCAAGCAGGGCAAGTTCGACCATCTACATCAGAGCAGATGGAAGCATAGACCCCGACACCGCTCCAATCTCGACCGTTGACAACATAACCTACACGTTCACAGGCAATGTTAATGATGAAATTGTGGTCGAGAAAGCGAACACGATAATTGACTGCAATGGGCACATTGTGGAAGGCAGCGGAACAGGAAAAGGGTTCACCCTCTATAACGTTGCAAACGTCACGATAAGAAACGCCAACATCAGAAACTTCCAATACGGCATTTATCTTGAATCAGCGTCCTACAACTTCATACATGGAAACAATATAAGTGCAAACAGCTACGATGGCATCGAAGTCTATTTTTCCTCAGACAACAACGAAGTTGCCGGCAATAATATTGAAACTAGCGAATGGTTTGGAATCGGAATCTACTATTCAAACAACAACACCATAAAGGGAAACAAAATCATAAACAACAACGACGGCATCTGGTTATATGATGCCTTGAACAACACAATATCAATGAACGATATATCAGCGAACAGTGAATATGGAATCGAACTCTACTATGCATCGAACAACATGATATTCCACAACAACTTCATGGGGAACCTCGACCACATATACGCAGAGTATTCGATCAACAATTGGGATAATGGCTATCCGTCCGGAGGAAACTACTGGGATGATTACTCTGGTGTGGACGCCGGCGGTGACGGCATAGGAGATACACCATACGTCATTGATGAAAACAATCAAGATCGTTATCCTCTCATGAAACCATGGACTAACATTGCTATTTTAGACATTTCACATC
>JGI24422J19971_10002263_pt1 | contig 11919 bp, 11 predicted proteins | sample DeeMarSWOR152_54_FD_19971 | JGI IMG/M metagenome (IMG submission 19971) | reverse complement strand
CGGAATATACGTTGAGTGTTACGATGATGGATACTACATGTACGACGGCTCAATGTTCGTAATGGGCAACATCGACTTTAGCGGCAACACGATCAACAGCGTCGGAGAAGGAATATACATTTACTTAGGGTACTTCGGCGAATACATGTATGGTGCATCCTCCTTCACCATGGGCAACATACAGTTCAATAGCAACGTCATCAACAGCGACGATATTGGAATATACGCCTATTACATCTATGAGTTCGGCTACGACATGAACGACAACGCAGCCTTCACCATGGGAAACATTGAGTTCAGCGGAAACACAATAAACAGCACCTACGAAGGAATATACATTGAATATTTCGAGTATTTCGGAGAGTACCTATATGACAACTCGTCCTTCACAATGGGGCACATTCTCGTAAACGACAATATCATCAACAGCGGCAGTGGTGACGAAGGAATCTATGTATATTATACCGAGTATTTTGGCTATTACATGTATGGTGCATCCTCCTTCACCATGGGCAACATCGAGTTCAGCGGAAACATCATTAACAGCGGCGACGACGGAATGTTCTTCTCTGAACTCGCCTACGAGTTCGGCTACGAAATGGAAGGCAACTCAGCCTTTGTAATGGGAGACATCCTAGTAAACAACAACACTATCAACAGCGGAGGCGACGGAATCCGCGCTGAATATACAGTCTACAATTTGGGAGCGTACATGGACGACAACTCAACCTTCACCATGGGCAACATCGAATTCAGCGGCAACGTAATCAACAGCACTTCCTATGGAATCTACGTTGAATATATCGAGTATCTCGGAGCGTACATGTATGGTAACTCTTCCTTTACTATGGGTAGCATCGGGTTCAGCGGCAACACAATCAACAGCGGAGACGGCGGAATATGGCTCTATGAAATTGACTCTTTTGGCTATTACATGTATGGCACTTCATCATTTGCGATGGAAAGCATGCTTGTAAACGACAACATCATCAACAGCGGCGATGAAGGAATATACCTTATATATATCGAGGAGTTTGGAACGTACATGTACGGCAACTCCTCCTTCACAATGAGCAATGTACAGATTAGCGGCAACGTAATCAACAGTAACAGCAGAGGAATATACATTGAAGACTTGTACGAGTTCGGCTACTACATGTACGGCAACTCCTCCTTCGCAATGGGCAACATCGAGGTTAGTGACAACATAGTCAACAGCACCCACAGGGGAATATACCTCCAAAGCCTCTACTCCTATGGTTCCTACATGTACAACAATTCTTCCTTCGCCATGGGAAACATCCTTGTGAACTACAACACCATCAACAGCGGCAATGACGGAATATCCCTAGGTACTTCCTCTAACAAACGCTTTGGCTACCAAATCTCTGCCAACGCATCCTTCACGATGGGCACCGTCGAGTTCGGCGGCAACATAATCAGCAACGGCGCTGCTGGTATACGCCTAGCGGATTTGGAAAATGCGACAATTAAGAACAACCTGATGCAGAACTGCTCCTACGGAATCTACCTAGAAAACGCAGCGAACAACATTATTTACCACAACAACTTCATCAACAACACCATCCAAGCATACGTCACGCCCAACTACAACAACACATGGGACAACGACTACCCCTCAGGCGGAAACTACTGGAGCAACTACAACGGTACAGACTCATTCAGCGGCCCCGATCAGGACATACCCGGAAGCGACGGAATAGGCGACACACCATACGAAATCAACGAAAACAACACCGACAGATACCCACTAGTAAGCCTCTTGGACTCATACCCACCTACAATAGGAGTTCCCACACGCACACCAAGCGGCGTCGTCCAACCAGACCAAGACGTGACGATAATTGTGAACGTAACCGACCTCCACAGCGGAGTGAAAAACGTCACACTATATTACACAACAAACAACGGAGCCAGCTGGACCAGCCTACCCATGGACTACAACTCGGGCACAGGCCTCTACGAAGCCACCATACCCGGTCAATCAGGTGGAACAACGGTGAAATACAAAATAGTCGCCTACGACAACGAAGGAAACAATGCAACCAGAGACGGAGAAGAAACATACTGCATCTACACAGTTATCCCCGAGTTTCCAACATGGGCATCAATACTACCTATACTTATCCTACTTGCAGTCGCCATAGCCATCCACAAACGAAGACCACTCAAAACACCAATTCAATAAAACAAAACAACGCTTAACCTTCTCCCCCTATTTTCTATGTTTTTGTTTACTTCCCACATTGCTTAAAGAAAAAAGAAAGTTTGCAGTGGGCATCCCGTCATAGTTATATTTTAAGTCTCAATTTTATAGTTAGAGAGAGCAGAGAGCAACATGCGGGTGAAGATTAAGGTCTACTCGGTTCTGAGGGAGGCCTTCGGAAGCGGTTCAATATTGATGGATATAAACAGGGGAGAAACCCTGCTGGATGTTCTGAACAAGCTAAGTGGGAAATATGGCGCCGCTTTCCGGGACAAAACCGGAAAAAACTTAGATCAAGCCCTGAAAAGTCACTTCCACATCTTCGTAACCGGCAAAAGCATCAAACTGCCAAGAGACCTAAAACACGAGCTTAAGGACAACGACGAAATAGTCATCCTCGAACCCCTCGGCGGAGGAACCGGCTAACCAGTAATACCAATCATTTTTTCGACGGCCCTACGCGCCTTAACCGTAATGGGCTTAGGCACCGTCACTACTGGTTCCTCGTTTTTTAGCGCTAAATAGACTTTCTCCAGTGTGTTAACTTTCATGTTTCTGCAAACAGCGTCCTCATAAGCTGGAATGTACTTTTTATCGGGGTGTTCTCTTTTCAGGCGGTCGATGAACCCTGTCTCCGTTGCAATTATAAACTCCTTCTTAGGTGATTCAACAGCGTGTTCATACATTTGGCTCGTACTTCCAATGAAGTCAGCGATACGTTGAACCTCAGGCGTGCATTCAGGATGAACTAAAACCTCCGCATCGGGATATTGATCCTTCGCTAGGAGGACATGTCCCTTCATGAACATTTGGTGGACATAACAATAGCCATGCTCAGGTATGGGGATGATTTTCTTGTAAGTGTGCTGCTGTACGTGCCAAGCCAAATTGCGGTCAGGCCCAAAAAGAACTCTATCTGCGTCTAGGCTATTGACAACTTCAACCGCGTTGGATGATGTGCAGCAAACATCGCATTCAGCCTTAGCTTCAGCTGAAGTGTTCACATAAAGTACAACCGCTGCATCAGGAATGTTTCTTTTCGCTGCTCTAACCATTTCTGCAGAAAGCATAGCAGCCATGGGACAGATGGCGTTTATGTCGGGAACAACCACCTTTTTGTCGGGGTTCAAAATAACCGCGCTTTCAGCCATGAAATCCACAGCTGAAAAAACTAGGAGGCGTGCTTCCTCTTCCTGTTGAGCCTTTCGGCAGAGTCCGATGCTGTCGGCTATGTAATCCGCTATTTCCTGTATTTCAGGACGCTGATAGTTGTGAGCGAGCAGAAGCGCTTTCTTCTCCTTCTTAAGCCTAAAGATTTTTTCCGCAAGCTTCTCTTGCCCTCTGTCCATGACAGCCATCTCAGAATTCGGTTCAAACCATTGCGTACCTATTAAAAGTTGCGTCTTATTTTGTCACCCTATTCCTGCAAGCATTAAAAGTCTTAATGCTATTCCGCCAACCAGAATTGCAAAAAATATCTCAAACACCGTTATGAATAACGCTTTCTTCCAGCCAAACTCTTTAACCAAGGCAGCAATGGTTGCTATACAGGGTATATAAAACATCGTTACTAAAGTGAACACAATCATTTGCACCGGCGTTAAAGCTTGAAGACCACCCATCGAACTAAGAAGGGTTGCAAGCATTATTAACGTCAGCTCCTTTCTAAGCACTCCGAAAATTAATGCTATCCCGGCGATGGCAGGTAATCCCAGCCAAGTAACAGTTACGGGGCTGAGGACATCCGCGACCGGTTCCAACAAATTCATGGCTTCTATGAACTTGAGTACTAGGCTGCCTACAATTATAAGAGGAAACGCAACCTTAATGAATTCCTCTAATCTAAACCATGTTTGCTTTACCACCGTTTTAAGATGAGGCACCCTATAGTCATGCATCTCCATTATAAGAGCGGTTGGTTCGCCGGGCAAAACATTGAATGCTGCCCTCCCAAGGACTAATATGATCAACAAATTGATGATGTACAAAGCCAGTGCCCATTGAATGCCAACGAACGCCCCAACCAGACCAAGGATGATGGCCGTTTGGGCTGCGCAGGGCACTAAAGTGACGATGAAACCGGCGAGGAGTCTCTCCCTCTTCGTCTCCATTATCCTGCATCCTAAACATGCAGGAACGTTGCAACCATAACCGAGCATTAATGGGATGAAGGCTTTTCCGTGTAATCCTATTTTGTGCATTATGTTGTCCATCAAAAACGCGATTCTGCTGAGATATCCAGAATCCTCAAGAAAGTACAATATGAGATAAAATGGAACAATATAGGGCAGCGCCACCGTAACGCCTGCTATAATCCCCTCCATGGCGCCCCAGACCAGTCTCCCTACAATTTTAACCCCTAATACACTTTCAAAAATTGGTTGCCAACCATAAAAGAAGTCGCTTAAAAATCCTGAGGTGTAGTCCCCGAAGGTGAAGATTGAATAGAATATGGCTAATATAGAAATAGCCATTATCGGGTATCCCCAAATTTTGTGGGTTGTTAGAGTATGTAGCCTCTCTCTGAGAGGTGGCCTTATTGGAGGTAATATTTCTTGAACTTCCCTCGCAATGCAACCTGCAATCTCATATCGCTCAGACGTAATCACGGTTGAACATGAATGGCCATGCATCTCGCCGATCTCTTTTGTAAGCATCTTTGCGGTGGACAGAATCTCAGGGTTAATTTCACGAATCTCTTTCTCTACCTCTTCGTCGCCCTCTAGAAGCTTTATGGCAGCCCATCTGGCTGGATACCCAAATGGAATTTTTTCGACTAATTTTTCGATCTTTCTGATTCTTTCCTCAATTTCTTTCCCATATTTTATTTTAGGTGGATTTATTCCTCCCTTTTCAATTACGTCAACTGATTTTTCTAAAAGTTGGTACATCCCGATTCCTTTTGTTGCCACGGTGGGAATTACCGGTATGCCTAAGAGTTTCTGCAGTTTTTTGTGATCGATCTTTATCCCTTTCTTTTTCGCTATGTCTGTCTGGTTTAATGCAATGGTCATTGGAGTTTCTAGTTCCATTAGCTGTAACGTGAAGAATAGATTTCGTTCAAGAACCGAAGCATCCACGATGTTTATCACTAGGTCTGGTCTTTCCACTGCAATGTACTCTCTTGAGACCAACTCCTCCATGGAAAAGGTTGATAGAGAATAGATTCCAGGCAGGTCGACGATATCTATCGTGTAACCTTTAAAGTGAAGCGTTCCTTCTGCTTTTTCAACGGTTTTCCCTGGCCAATTTCCAATGTGCTGATGTAAACCTGTCAGATAGTTGAATATGACCGATTTCCCAACATTCGCATTTCCAGCTAAAGCGATGGTTAATTTTTTCTCAGTCATCCGTTTTTCTCCACGAAGATTCTCTCAGCCATACCTCTGCCCAGAGCTAGTCTGGAACCCCTCACAGAAACTTCTAAGGGACCATGAAAGGGCGCTGATTTCACGACAGTTACCACCGTACCCGGGGTTAGACCCATATCCATAAGCCTCTTTTTAAACCCCCAGCCTCTCCCATGCCCTCCCCGACCTGCTTTTACCGAAGTTATGATTCCACTTTCTCCGTCCCTCAGTGCAGTCAAAGGCATTTCCGTCTTATCCATCCTCCTTTTTCCTTTCATGCGGCAACTAACCCTGTCCATCAGGCTCTCTTAACTTCAATAATTGATGCTACTTCACGGCTTAACGCGCAGTCATTTCCGTGTACTCTAACAGTTATTGGACCGTCAAAAGGTGCCTTTTCTACAACCTCCAAAATCGTTCCAGGCATAAGCCCAACCGTTGCGAGATACTGCAACAACTCGGTTTCTTCTCTGACTATTTTTACTATTATCCCTTCTTCTCCCGGGTTGAAATTTGCCAAAGGTTCTGATTTTTCTTCGAGAATCCCTCCGCACTTCGTGGGTATCGGGTTTCCATGAGGGCAGCTTTTAGGGTGCCCAAGCGCTTTTTCAAGCTTTTTCATTATCTCATCAGTCATGACGTGTTCTAGTCCACAGGCTGCTTTGTGGACCTTGGCCCAATCCATATGGAGAAGGTCTGTGAGCAGCCGCTCTGACAGTCGGTGTCTCCTTATTACGTGTAGAGCCAGCTTCCGACCTTTTTCTGTGAGTTTGACACCTTTGTAGGGCACGTGTGTAATTAAACCTTCTTTTTCTAAGCGTTCGACGGTGTTGGTGACTGTTCCCGGAGCAACTTTAAGCATTTTAACGATTTCGCTGGTTCTGGCGACTCCGCTTCTTTCTTGGAGCCTGTAAATGGCTTCTAAGTATTCCTCAGTTACAGCGGTGACCTTTGTCATGGTCATTTGTATTCACCATCAGCGAGTATACTAAATTAAAAGTACGAAAACTCGTAATTAAAACTTTCGGTGTCTCTTTCTAAATCGCCAATTTTTTCACTAATTCATCAAATACAGACAAGTGATGTTAACCACCGTGGGAAACGGGAACGATCACCACTTCGTCTCCTTCATCAAGCTCGGTTTTAAGCCCCTCTAAAACGCTTATTTCCTTTCCGTTAACCATAATAAGCGCGTTGGGTCTTGGGTCGCCCAACTCAGGGTCAATTAGCGCCTGCTTGAATTCCAGCGAAAAGAGTTCAACGAGTTTTTGAACCACCGCTCTGATGGAAGCAGGCTTTTTCAACTTTATAAGAAGTTGGTATTTGCCAGAAATTCCCCGAAAAACTCCTAGAAGCTTAACTTTCACAGTGATGCCGAGACTCAATCAGCTTGCCTTCTCTCCTGTCAGGAGCTCCACTATTTCTGATGCTATTTGAATAAGTTTATCCGCATTGTTAATTGCTTCTTGGCGGTTCGCCTTCGGTGTTTGTATTGCCTGTTGTATTGTGCGTTCGATTTCAACGAGGCACCTTAGGATCGGGTCTTTTATTATCTGTGTGCCTTGCAATGTTTGACGGACAATAAGTCCAATGGAGGCAGGATCGCCTAGGCTGTAGTAAATAGCTTCCTGAGCCTTTTTCATAGCCTCTAAAACCAGGGTTGACGCCATAGGAGGCGTATTTTGTGCTGCTGTTAACTCCGCCTTGGCTTCTCTGAGGTAACGAAGCGCCCAGCCTTTTCGGTAATTGTCTATTGTTGTCACGTTTACTTCTCCTGAAGGCTATTCGCTGGATAAGTAAGAGTGAGTTATAAAGCGTGTGGTTACTCCATTGGGGCTTCGCTTTCTGGTTCCTCTGTTTTTACCTCTTCAATTTGAGGGGTGGCTTCAGCTGCTTGAGCGGTTTGTGTAACGCTTACTAGGCGAGTTATGTAGCCTGCTATTCTGTTTCTCACCCTTGAGGAAGAGGTTTCTGTAAGAGTATCGACAGCTTTTTTGTTCTCTTCAAAATCTGTGGTGAACCTGTTAGGAAACCTGCTTACCAGTTCGCGGGCAATTTTCTTTACACGTTCCGGACGCACTTTACCCAAAGTCTAACGCTCCACGCATTCAGTCTTTTTGTCTATCCATACTTGCAGACCTTAAAGATTAACTTTGCCGTTCCCTGAGGTGGTTTCAAGTTAAACTAACGCCAAAAGCATGATATAATAATTGTTTCTGACTTTTCTGCTTCCTTGGGCGTCGTAATAGTTAAAAAAAGACGAAAACTTGGCGTGCGGGCTCCGTTAACGTTAAATAGTGACTTAAAATATAAAAAAGAGGCAATGGAGGGTTTGTATGGCAGATACTGAATTAGCGACGGCGCCTATGCATAGAATATGCAAAAAAGCAGGCGCAGATCGAGTAAGCGAGACGGCTGCAAAGGAGCTGGCGAAGGTGCTTGAAGACATCGGGGTTAAAATCGCTAAGGAATCGATTGATTACGCTATGCACGCTGGGAGGAAGACNGTGAAGTCTGAGGACATCGAAATCGCTGCGAGAAAGGTCTTAAGCAGGTAAACCGCGTCCCAAGTTTAANCTTTCAAAGTGCATATTGCAAGCCGAATGATTAGCGAAAAGGATTTATATCTTCTATACTTCTGCCTAGGTTAGACTGTAATTNACTTTTAGGNGAGGGTTTATACGGCTTATTTAACTACGCAAGGAGGACAGCCGGTTCTTATCCTTAAGGAGGGAACTGCACGTAGTCGCGGCAGAGAAGCCCAAAGGAACAATATCATGGCAGCACGGATTATAAGCGAGGTGTTGAGGACTACGCTTGGGCCTCGCGGCATGGATAAGATGCTCATCGACAGCCTCGGTGACATCACAATTACAAACGACGGCGCCGCAATTCTGAATGAGATTGATGTGGAGCATCCAGCTGCGAAGATGATGGTTGAAGTGGCCAAGACTCAGGATGACACGGTGGGCGACGGAACCACAACTGCTGTGATTTTGGCTGGTGAACTCTTAGGTAAGGCGGAGGAGCTTTTAGATCAGGAGATCCATCCGACGGTTATCGTCAGCGGATACAGAAAAGCCTCTCAGAGGGCTATAAGTATCCTTGATAAAATGGGGATTCCTGTTGACCTTGAAGACCGTGAAACTCTGAAGAAGGTTGCGCTGACTTCTATGGGAAGCAAGGCAGTGGGCGCTGCGGGGGATCACCTGGCGGAAATTGCTATCGACGCAGTTAAAATGGTGGCTGAACAGAGGGGCGTCAAAAACGTCGCGGACATCGATAACGTTCAGATCGTAAAGAAAGAGGGAAAGAGCCTTTTTGACACCGAGCTTGTTAGAGGCGTAATTGTTGATAAGGAGGTTGTGCGCGCGGAGATGCCTAAGCGGGTTGTAAACCCGAAAATCGCGTTGCTCAACTGCCCTCTGGAAGTGGAGAAGACCGAGTTCAGTGCTGAAATCAGAATAAGAGATCCTGCGCAAGTTAAGGCTTTTTTGAATCAAGAAAACCGCATGCTTAAGGAGATGGTTGGCAAGATTGTGGCTTCAGGGGCTAATGTGGTTTTCTGNCAGAAAGGCATCGACGACATGGCTCAATATTTCATGGCNAAGGCGGGTGTTTTAGCCGTTCGAAGGGTTAAAGAATCTGACGTGGAGAAGCTCTCTNGNGCCACTGGCGGAAAGGTCACCACAAACTTGAAGGATTTGAAGCCTGATGATTTAGGTAAAGCGGGGTTGGTTGAGGAGCGTAAGGTCGGCGATGACAAGATGGTTTTTATAGAGAAATGTAAGCATCCGCGTTCAGTTGCAATTCTGATTCGTGCTGGCCTTGAGAGGATGGTGGACGAGGCTGAGAGAGCCATGAACGACGCGCTTAGTGTCGTCGCGACGTAATTGAGCACAACAAGGTTGTCGCCGGCGGAGGTGCTATAGAATCGGAAATAGCCAAGGAACTGCGCGATTATGCGGCGAAGGTCGGTGGACGGGAACAACTCGCTGTGGAAGCCTTCGCTAAATCTATAGAAATTGTGCCGAAAACTTTGGCTGAAAACGCGGGGCTTCAACCCGTTGACATTCTTGTTGCTTTGAGATCAGCACATGAGAAGCCTAAGGGCAGTGTTATGGGCGTCAACGTGTTCACGGGCAAAATAATTGACATGCACGAAATGGGCGTAATTGACCCTGTACGTGTAAAGGAGCAGGCTGTAAAATCTGCAACTGAAGTTGCTTCTATGATCCTCAGAATCGACGACGTTATCGCGGCCACTAAGCCAAAGGAAGCAGGCGGACCGCCTGGAGGACCACCCGAAGGCGAAGAAGAATTCTAGCAGCCCAGCCTCGGCAAAACACATAAACCCCTAATTTTTCCTACTATATGCTAAAACAAACGCTCCGGTAGTATAGACCGGTCAAGTATAGTGGCCTCTCGACGCCTTAAACGGCGAAGGAAAGCCACCGACCCGGGTTCAAATCCCGGCCGGAGCACCAAGAAATTTCTAGGAGAATTCCGTTAAAAGTTTGTGCGGAAAAGTTCATAGTAAATTTAATTAATGTGTCGCGAAGTTACGGTTGATTTCGGGTTGCTTGGATGGGATGAGTGATGAGTGATAAGTTGGCGAATCCTGCTCCGCTGGGGCTGTTAGGTTTCGGCATGACAACTGTGCTGTTGAATCTTCACAATGCTGGTTTGTTGGACGCTGCAAGTTTAGGCATGATATTTTCTATGGGAATCTTTTACGGCGGTTTGGCTCAAATCTTCGCTGGCATGTGGGAGATGAAAAAGGGAAACACGTTCGGTGCAACCGCCTTCACCTCCTACGGGTTGTTCTGGCTCTCCCTCGTAGCCCTAAAGCTGTTCCCCGTCTTCGGTTGGACCGCCTCGGCTTCAGGAATGGCGTTGGTGGCGTACCTAGCCATGTGGGGTCTTTTCACGTTGTTTATGACTGTGGGTGCGCTTAATTTGAACAGGGCTTTAGTCGTCGTTTTAGCTTCCCTCACGGTTCTCTTCTTTCTCTTGGCGCTCGGCGATGCAACGGGCATCGGAACCGTGACAACGATAGCCGGTTATGAGGGAATCTTCTGCGGGTTCAGTGCGATTTACCTTGCCATAGCGGAAGTGCTGAATGAAGTGTACGGTCGCGTGGTTCTGCCCATCGGTCCTAAAAGAAAACAATGAACAAGCACACGTACTGTTAGAGGAAAACGACCCTATAGTTTTATTTGCGGTCAAATAGGCTACAAATATGCCGGGCTGTTTTAGAGAGCCCATTTCGGCTCTGTTGTTGCTCCAGCTAGGGTTTCTTTCAGGTAGTCCTCCAATGTTTCGCCGGGAATGACTTCTATGCTGTAGTCTCGGGGGTCTATGGAATGCTTATAGTTCTTCGCCGGGATAACCACCTTTTTGAAGCCCCACATCTCCGCCGCCTTAATCTTCTCGTGCAGTCCACCGACGGCTGTCACCGGTATCGCGTCGTCCACGCCCACGTTGATTTCCCCAGTCACCGCAACATCCTGCCTAATGGGTCTACCTTCTATCAACGAGCAGAGAAGAATTGCCATAGTGACACCTGCGCTCGGTCCATCCACACCGTAGGCTTGGGCGAAGTCTATGTGCGTGAAGTAGTCGTGGGCGATGTCAACGCCGTACTTCTGCAGGATAACGCTTCGAACCTTCGCCACGCTGTCTGCGATGAACCGTTCCTTTCCTCCTTTCGCTATTCCCGTGACCTTATAGTACTCCCCTGAAGGATTGTTGTTCTGCCTTTTACCGCGTTTTTCCAGAAACGCCTTAACAGTTAAGACGTTACCCGTCATTTCTCCACTGTACGGGTCTGCAACAACAGCAACTCCGTAAATCTGACCGAGCCTAAGTCCCTCAGGCCTAATATCCAGAAGCTTACCCCTCTCGCTCATTTCATGCTCAAGAATCTGCTTCTGAATGGTCTTACAATGGCTCTCTATGGCCTCTTTAACATGTCTCCCTTCAACCAACGGCAAATCTTCATTCATCGCTAAGGTGGCGGCTGTTTTGATAATGGCTATCATAGGCCGGAACTTCGTGGTTAAACGGTCCCTCTTGTTGCTTCGCCTACGCCCTTCGTCAACAATTTCTTTGCATGCCTCCCGGCTGAAGGGAATCAACCGGAACCGTGAAGCCTCTTGAGCGATAAACTGAACGTATTTTCGGCGGTTTTCCACCGTATTAGGCATGTCATTGTTCATTCTAACAACTTTGCCGTAGCCGTAAATTCTATCCATAAGCGCAGGGTGAATCTTCCCAATACTGTCAAAGTTCCCAGCGCCAACCAAGAAACACATGCAAGGAACAGGCTCAGTTGCAACT
>JGI24422J19971_10002259_pt1 | contig 11939 bp, 6 predicted proteins | sample DeeMarSWOR152_54_FD_19971 | JGI IMG/M metagenome (IMG submission 19971) | reverse complement strand
CTTTCCGCTCCGCCACATTAGGCGCATACCGCGCACGCAGAGGAAAGAATCCACAGCACCAACCACCATCAGCCTCTGCCTGACGGTGCACCGGCCTGCGGCCGCCGGCTGTCCGACGTCAGCTGCTCCGCGGTCGACTGGCTACCGCCAGTGCCCGGGCACCCAAACCCAGCCGCGAGGTTTCTTGTCCCAGTGACCCGGCACCCAGGCAGAACCACGGGGCTTCTTCTCCCAGTGTCCCTGCACCCAAACGTATGAATTGCCGTCCCACCTCCAGTATCCGGGTACCCACACCGCCTTTCGCGTCGGCCTCGGCGGCTTGACTTCGGCCCGGGGACCGGGCGGAGCCTTCTGAACGTACACCACTTCCACAGAAGTCGAGGGTTGTGTGACGACGACCATCCTGGCCGGGCGCGGAGCGCATCCATCTGTTACAAGCACCAGCGCGGCAGCAAGGAGTATGGCGAGGCCGAGACAACACACGGTGCGCATCGTATGGCCTCTCGCCTGCAGCTTCAGGCTCATGGGTCTTCTCCTCTCGGTTGAATTCGCACCTTCCATCTCCAGCGCATTCGGACCGGATACGACCCTCCCGATACACATGCCCGCCTGCCCTGCAGCTCTTGATTCCTGCTCCCGTACGCACGGTTCTGCGTCGCTTCCCCCTGAGCTCTCCTCCTAACAGAAGCCGACATGTAGCCCGGCGTCTCAATCGCTCCGAGGCGCCGGTCAGTTGCAGAAGTAACCGCTCCCTTGCCGCACAGACAACCCGCGGAGGACTGCTTGAGAAGCAGACACGAGCCGACCCTGCGTTCCATGTCACAGAAACCGCTGCCTCCCATCCTGCAGCACTCTCACCAGATGATCACCACAAAACGCCTCTCTCTACTCATATCGCAGAGCCTCAATCGGGTTCATGAACGCCGCCTTCCGCGCCGGAACGAACCCGAAGAAGATCCCTACCGCAAAGGCGAACGAGCAGGAGAGCAGCACAGATCCGGTGGTGATGACGGTCGGCCAGTCACCAAAATGACTCATGAGTGTGCTGACCAGCATGCCGAGAAGAATGCCGATGGCGCCGCCGCTCAGCGAAAGCGTGACTGCCTCTATGAGAAACTGGCTCAAGATGTCCCGTTTCTGCGCGCCGATCGCCTTCCGGATTCCGATCTCGCGCGTCCTCTCGCTGACGGAGACGAACATGATATTCATGATACCGATTCCACCCACGATGAGGCTGACGGTCGCAACTCCGGCGAGGAGCATGGTGAATGTCCTGCTTGTCTCCTGGACTGCAGAAAGGATTTCCGCCTGGGACCTGACGTTGAAGTCCAGTTCCTGATCCTCTCTGATATCATGTCTGTCGCGGAGAAGAGCGGTAATCTCACGCGATGCCCTATCCATGACGTCCTCGTCCGTTGCCTGGACATTGATCCTCGACACGTAATCGACTCCAAACAGCCGCTTCTGGGCAGTTCTCAGCGGAATGAAGATGACGTCATCCTCATCCGTCCACCCACTACTACCTTTTTCACTCATGACGCCGGCGACCTGGAAGATGACGCGCTCGATTCTGATGTACTCCCCTACCGGGTCTTCCTCGCCGAAAAGTTCCTCCACTACCGTCTTTCCCAGAACTGCCACCCGGCGCATGAGCCTGTTGTCCTCATCTGTGATGAAAGAACCTCTGTCGAGCGGGAAGTTCCTCACTTCTGGATAGTTCGGCGTCACCCCGCTTATGGAAGTGTTCGTATTGCTGTTTCCGTAGACTACCTGACCCCTGCCGGAGTACATGGCATCGACCTTCGCGACTGACGGACACTCTTCGGCGATACTCTGTGCGTCCTCGAAGGTGAGGGTAGTCATGCTGCCCGGTGCTCCCCGCGCCGGTCCTCTATGGTACGCCCCTGGCCGCACCGTAAGGAGATTCGCCCCAAGCTGACTGATCCGTTCGGTGATCTGAGCGCCGGCGCCCTGGCCGATTGCTATCATCGCAATCACAGATGCGATGCCGACTATGATTCCGAGCATCGTCAAGGAACTGCGAAGCTTGTTGGAGAAGATGGCGAACATGGCCATCAACAGACTCTCTTTCAGCTCGGCGATCGACAGCTTCCTCTTCTTTTTGTCGCCGCGGAGATATGCAGGGACCTCGTCAGGCGCGGGCCGATCCGGTATCTTCTCATCTTCGACGACTTCGCCGTCTTTCAGGCGGATTATCCTCTGGGCATGCGAGGCCACCGACTCATCGTGCGTCACGACAATGACGGTGATGCCCCTTTTGTGAAGCTCAGCCAGGATCGACAGTATCTCCTGGCCGGACCGAGAGTCGAGATTCCCGGTCGGCTCATCGGCCAGGATTATCGACGGTTCATTCGCCAGTGCTCGTGCTATCGCGACCCTCTGTCGTTCTCCGCCCGACAACTCGGTCGGCCTGTGCAGGGCTCTATCTCCCAGATTCACGGCCTCCAAGGCATTCATCGCCCTCTGCCTGCGCTTATCTTGACCGCCAGCATAGATGAGCGGGAGTTCTACGTTGCTCAATGCTGTGAGACGAGGCAGAAGATTGAACGTCTGGAAGACGAACCCTACTCTCTCGTTCCGTATCTCAGCAAGTTCCGAATCGGACAACTGACTGACACTTGTGCCATCCAACCGGTACTGGCCGCTCGTAGAGACATCGAGACAGCCGAGAATATTCAACAGGGTGGACTTGCCCGAACCCGATGGTCCCATGATGGCTACGAACTCACCGGTTTCTATCGCCAATGAGACATCCTTCAGAGCGGGCACTCTAACCACGCCCATTCTGTAGATCTTGCTCACATTCTTCAGTTCTATCAATGGGGCCTCCCCATCATCATCGGCCTCCGGGGCCGGTCGTCGGGCACGGCGTTGCTCTCGAGTTCGCCTACGATCACCCGTTCGCCTTCTCTCAGTCCGCTCATGATCTCGATGACCTTCCCGTCGGTGATCCCAGTCTCTATCGGACGCGGCTCAGGGCCTTCTCCCAGCACCAGCGCAAGCTCTCTGCCTCCTCTTACCCGTACTGCACCTCTTGGAGCGATGAGTATGTCGTCTTTCGCCTCGATGGCGAACTGAACGCTCGCTGTCATTCCTGATGACCAGTGAGGCGGCACGTGCACAGGTTCCACCATGACATCATAGACTACGACGTTGGAGACTACCCTGCCCTCTCGAGAGATCTTGGCAACTCTTCCCTCCACCTGTTCGTCTGGAAAGGCGTCGAGCACAACGCGGGCGGCCTGTCCCTCCTCGATCTTGCCTATGTCAGCCTCATCCACTTCTACCCCTGCGACTAACCTGTCAGAGATCACGAAGAGGACGGTCTGCATAGAGACGTTCTGCCCGGGTTCGCACGACCGAGTTATCACCTCGCCCGAGATCGAATTGGTGAGGGGTACCGGTTTGTACGCTCTGGCTGCGACATCATACGCCGCTTTGGCCTCTTCCAGCATCTCTGCGTTCCGGTTCGTCTCCGCTTCTTCGATCCCGGAGCGTGCCGCGTCGAGAAGGGCAACCCTGTCCTCACTCGAAATCCATGCCAGGATATCGCCCTGCCTGATCATGTCTCCCTCATCGACCTCTACCCTGTCCACTCTCCCGCTGACCGGCGAGTTCACCTCTACTCTGGTGTACGGCTGGATCGTCCCCGTCGAGAGCACTCGAATCTCTATCCTACCACGCTCGACCTGTGCGGTCTGGTACGCAGGCTGGTTCCCAGCGTCTCTCTTCCGCAGAAGGAGAAATCCGGTCACGGCAAGCGCAGCAATCACGATCACAATCCATGACAGCTTCTTCATCAACTCCTCCGTCCTACCGCCCTCTCCAGACTGGCGCGGGCCACACGCAAGTTGAAGAGAGCATTAGCATGGTCAAGTTCCGCCCGAGTGAGGGCCGACTCTTTCTGTTGCAGAAACAGATACGAGGTGCGCCCCTGCTCATACTGGAGCTTCGTCAGTCGGTACATCTCGCCGACCGCGTCAAGCGACTTCTCGCTCACATCGAGGTTCACCACTGCCAGTTTCCAGCTCGAGTACGCCTGTTCGATCTCTTCCTCTATGCTATCCTCCAGTTCGCTCAGCCTCAGATCCTCTTCTCTCAGCGCAAGTGTCGCCTCAGTCACCTTTGCCTTTCTCGAGAAACCCTCAAAGACGGAGAATGAGACGTCGATGCCTGCGCTCCACCCTCCTTCCTGTTCCAAGGGTGCATCGCCCTGCCAACCGTACGAACTAGATAAGGAGATCGTCGGCCAGTAGTCGCTCTTTGCTTGAGTAAGCCGGGCCTCTACTGCTTCCCTGTAAAGTCTTTCGAACTCCAGTTCAGCTCTCTCGCTCTTTCCCTCTTCGACCAAGCTGTCAACCGCAGACAGTTCCATGGGTTCATCCTGATACCACACACTTATATCTTCTCCCCGCGGTCTACCCAGCAGCAGATTGAGTTCCACTTTCGCGAGCAAGAGCTCCTCTTCCGCTTTCATTCTATCATATTCCGCCTGGAGAAGGTTCGCCTCCGCCTCCTGTACGGCCGGCGAGCTTTCTCTGCCGGCAGCATACTTGAGTTTGATGATGACGAGATCATCTTCACGTCTCTTAAGAATGTTATCTATGAGTGCTATCTGATCCCGTTTCTGTAGAATTCTGAAGAACGCCTCCTTGACCGCAAACGCCACGTCGCTCTCCGTAAGATAATAGTCTACTTCTGCCATTTCCACCTCGGCCTCCGCAATCCTCGTGCTCGCGCCGACGTATCCACCCAGGTATATCGGATAACGCACGCTGAGGTTGGTCGAATACCGTCCTTCCCTCCCCCCAGCAAGTCCTTCGTTATTTCTGTACCCACTGCTGAGGTTGATGCTCGGGTAATAGAGCGAGTGTGCATCGGTGAGGCCGGCCCGTTCTTTCTCTATGGCCGTCGCCGCCTGGGCAAGTTTCAGGTTATTCTCCTTCGCCAGGGAAATGCAGTCGTCCAGGGACAGCAGGTCGGCGGCGAAGGAGCTATTACTCATGATTGCCAGACTGAGGGGCAGTAGAAGAAGTGGTCGTAGGTTCATGGACCTCTCCGTTGTTGTTCCTCGCCAGTGAGATGATACGCTTCAGAGCTTGTCATTAATGAAGTACTTCTTCAGTCGCAGCGCGGCATTCGCGCCCCGCGTCAGTGGGCCATGGCGGATATGCTCCGACGCGGCGTCTCGGTGCAACTCTTTCGGTGCTACTTTCGAAGGGCGCACCGGCCGGCCAGAAGTCGGAAGCGCCGCCGCGGCACCAGTCCTCCTCAGGCGGAGGCCAATATAATCTACCATGACCGGCAGGCCGGCACAAACGATTGTCAGTGGGCCGTCCCCCTGTGGCACCGGGCAGGCCCACACTGGCACTCGAGCTCGACTTCGGGCGGGATCTCCGCCGCGTGACCTCCGGCCGGTCTCTATAGCTGCAGAACACCAATATCGCTCCAAACTTGCGCTGCTTCCGGCCTCGGCACGGGGACGGACCCGAACAGGTTTACCGGGCCGGCCCGCGCCCCAGAGCGAAACTCCGGCTTTTTTCCTTGATTTTGTGCCCAAAGCTAGTGTATCATAGGGCATGTCGAGCCGGGCAGTCCATCGAAATGCGATTCTGTAGGTACGAGCCTCAGGAGGAGACAGTGATCCTATTTCTTTCCTTCTTAATAGAGATCCTGGTCCTCACCGGCCTTCCGCCGGCCCAGGATGCCGCGTTTGCCGGTCCGCTGCTGAGCGCCGACCCCCTGACAATGGCTCACACCCCAACTTCAGACCAAAGCGACAACTGCCGCATGTGGGGCCTGATATCGGACAGTGTCCCGGACAGCATCATCATCAACCATCTCATCAATGACACCAACTCCCTCAAGAACCTCTCCCAGGAAAACCATGTGGACGGATGGGGAATCGCCTACTATCAAGAGTACGGCGATTCGGTCGTATTCGCCAGGGGCATGGAGAGGGCGTACACGGATAGTACCTACGACAGCCTCGTCGTGTCCATGGAGGAGAATAAGCCGCAGATCGCGCTCGCTCACGTGAGACTCTGCTCGAGCGGGTGCTGCGAGCACGGTATGGAGACGATCGATGACCCGCATCCGTTCATTCGGCACAAGAATGGCCGTGATTGGTCGTTCGAACACAACGGCCTCGTCTCCGTCGAACGGCTCAAAGAAGTGATAGGAGAGGAGTATCTCCTCAACAATCCTCCGGACTGTTCAGGAGTGTGCCCGCCTCCCGAAAACCAGAACTGCGATAGCGAATACCTGTTCCTGCTCCTGCTGAAGCATATCGAGGAGAATAACTGGAATACTCTGGACGGGATTGTGGAAGCGATCGATACACTCATCGCTGCCGGTGAAACGGGATATATGAATTTCGTGATGAGCGACGGGGAAAACCTCTGGGCGTTTCGCAAAGGGGGCCCCATCCATACGTTGTACTATCAGTACAATCCGGAAGAGCACTGGACAGTCGCTGTTTCTCACTATACCGGCGCTGCACAGGAAGAGTGGGTATGGGTCTGGAACGGCCAGCTGCTCGTCCTCCACAGCAACCAGGAACCGGAGATCATCATGATCGGCGGCGCAGAGGTCATCCTCGATGACGCTGATCCGGGGTTTGTCACCATCTCCGGGAAGTGGCTCCACGGATATCATCCCAACGCCTGCTACGGCCACGCCAGGTACAATGGGCCCGGGACAGGACGGGAACGGGCGGGCTGGCGGATGGATGGTATCGTCCCGCCCGGTGTATACGAGGTCTGGGTGTGGAAATTCGAACACGATTACATGCATCTCATGGCGACCGACGCCCGGTTCAAGGTCGTCCACAGAGATGGGATCTCCGAGTGGATCCTGGTCGACCAGTCTCAACCAGGGCATGAGTGGATATACCTCGGCACCTATGCATTCGATGACAGCCATATCCAGGGCGTCTTGCTGACCGATAATCCCGGCGGTCACGTGATCGCCGATGCGATAAAGGTCGTATACGTAGAGTGAGGAAGGCAGAAATACCCCGCAGAGCGGTTATTGTGGGGAGAAAGAACAGCTCCAGAGAAAGGAGAGAGAAGTGATGTCGAGGGATGGGATGGTAGCAGGTATTCTCATCGGCACACTCGTTGTGCTGATGGCAGGTCTTTGTGGAAGTGCGGGCGGCACCAGCAGCGCCGTCGGCGAGCCTGAGCAGGGTTTCGAGCCGCCGGGCCCCATAAAGGACCCGCCGGCCTACTTCGACCTGCGCGATGTCGGAGGCGAGAACTACGTCACCTCGGTCAAGACCCAGCAGGGAGGTACCTGCTGGACTCACGGCGTGATGGGCGCGATTGAGGGAAATCTTCTCATGACCGGAGCCTGGGAGGCGGCCGGGGAGGAGGGCGAACCCAATCTGGCGGAGTATCACCTCGACTGGTGGAACGGGTTCAACACGTTCAACAACGACGACGACCCGGGCGGCGGCGGTCTCGAAGTCCACATGGGGGGCGACTACCTGGTCTCTTCGGCATATCTCACGCGGAGTGAGGGCGCGGTGCGGGAGATCGACGGTCAATCCTATGCCACGCCTCCGGACAGGTGGCTTCCGAGCTTTCACTACTACTACGTGCGGGATATCGAGTGGTTCGTCGCCGGGCCGGATCTGAGCAACATCGACACGATCAAGAACAAAATCATGGCTGAGGGTGTCTTGGGGACATCGATGTGTTATGACAACGCGTTCATGTCCAATTACATACACTATCAGCCGCCGAGCAGCACCCTCGATCCCAACCATGCGATCGCCATTGTGGGATGGGATGACACGAAGGTGACGCAGGCGCCATATCCTGGTGCGTGGATCTGCAAGAACAGCTGGGGCATTGACTGGGGTCTGGATGGATATTTCTGGATCTCGTACTACGACAAGTACTGTTGTCAGCACCCCGAGATGGGCGCGATCTCTTTCCAGAACGTCGAGCCCCTCGGATACGACCGGATCTACTACCACGACTACCATGGATGGCGCGACACGTTGGAGGATTACACGGAAGCATTCAATGCGTTCGTCGCCGAGGGAGACGAACTGCTGAACGGGGTCAGTTTCTATGTCGCGGCGGACAGTGTCGACTACACGGTCAAGATCTATGACCGGTACGAGAGCGGCGAACTCCTCGATGAACTCGCCTCGAAGTCCGGCACGACCGGCTACACGGGATTCCACACGATAGACCTCGATACGACAGTCCCGCTCACAGAAGGGGATGACTTCTACATCTACCTGCAACTCTCGGCCGGCGGACATCCCTATGACCGCACGAGTGATGTCCCCGTCCTGCTCGGTGCGAAGTATCGAGTGATTGTGGAGTCGGCATCCGAGCCCGGCCAGAGCTACTACCGTGACGGATCGCACTGGCTCGATCTCTATGACCTCAACGATACGGCAAACTTCTGCATCAAGGGCCTGGTCGCGCCTCCTCTTCGATTCCGCTACCCGGACGGCCTGCCCGAGTACGTGGAACCGGGGAATCCCGTTACGATCACCGTGCAGATCGAAGAGGTTGCCGATACGTATGTATCGGGGACGGGACTGATCCACTATCGCTACGATGCTGGCGAGTTCCTCACCTCATACCTGGTGCACCAGGGCGGCGACCTGTACGAGGCGACCCTGCCGGCGCCGAGCTGCACGGATACGCCGGAGTTCTACTTCAGCGCCGCGGCCGCGATCGCCGGAGTGGTGTACGACCCGCCTGATGCCCCGACAACGACCTACGCCGCGCTTGTCGGCTGGCTCGCCCGGGTCTTCCACGATAACTTCGAGGAGGATCTCGGCTGGACTGTGGAGAACGATCCCTACCTCACCGATGGTGCGTGGGAGCGCGGCGTGCCCGCAGGCGGTGGCGAGCGCGGAGATCCGCCGACCGACTACGATGGTTCGGGCAAGTGCTATCTCACCGACAATCAGTATGGCAACTCCGATGTCGACGGTGGGATCACATGGCTGATCTCGCCGACGCTCGACCTGAGCATGGGGCTCGATGCCGAGATCGAATACGCTCTCTGGTATACGAACTACTTCGGATCTGCTCCCAACGCCGACTACTTCAAGGTCTATGTCTCGAACAACAACGGTGCCGAGTGGATACTGGCCGACACCTTCGGGCCGCACACGTTCCCCGGCTGGTATGTCCACAGCTTCATGGTCGGTGATTTCGTGACGCCGACCGATCAGGTGAAGGTGCGATTCGAGGCGTCAGATCTTGCTGAACCGTCTGTGGTCGAAGCGGGTATCGATGCATTCTCCGCCTCCGTCCACATGTGCGATGCGTTCATCGTCGACAACGCCGAGCCCGAGTTCCTCGTTCTCGCGGGGAACTGGAATACCGGAACCCACGCCAATGCGCATGAGGGCAATGCCCGGTTCACCGGGCCGGGTACGGGAAGCAAGCGAGCCGGCTGGAGGGTCGATACCGCCGTCGTTCCCGGCGTATATGATGTGTACGTCTGGAAGTTCGAGCACCAGTATCTCAATCAGATGGCGACGAATGCCCACTACAAGGTCCGCGACAGAAACGGCGTATCCGGCTGGATCCTGATCGACCAGTCTACTCCGGGCAATGAGTGGGTCTATCTCGGAACGTTCGAGTTCGATAACAGCAGCTCTCAGGGGATCCTGATCACCGACAATGCGAACGGCCACGTGATCGCTGACGCGGTGAAGTTGTCGTATGTAGAGCCATACTGATCGAAGGGTCTGACTGACGAACAACCAGACTGATAGTAATTGTGCATCTCGCTCCTCGCGCTGGCGGTAAACGCGCGGCGAGTATAGGCGCCGAGGCACATCGTACAATCAACGAACTCCCGCCCCTGAGTATCGTAGCTCGGGCGGGAGTTCCTGTTTGGTCAGTTCTCGTCTGCGCAGCCCTCGTCGGCGCGGCTCGTCTGGGCGGCCCCGGTCTGAACAGTCCTCGCTCGGGCCGCACTCGTTCGGGCGGTCCTCGTCCCCTCAGCTGTCGTCTACGCGGATCTCGTCTGCGCGGCTTTCGTCCGCCCAGCCCTCGTCTGGGCGGCTCTCATCTGCGCTGCTCCGGTCATCGCTCCCATCCGACGCTCACTCCGTGCTCAATCTTCTGTACCAATAGACCGAGAGCGCAATCGTCAGGAGAATCGCCAGAATCGCCCCTGGAATGGCCGCGGGATGGGCGTTCACGATACCCTGTCTCAGCATACCGAGGATGGCGACGGACGCCATCGCCAGCGGGACGAGTGCCAGCTGGAACCGAAAAATCAATACGTAAAGAAAGAGGAGCACGACTCCGCTTACGATCCCCGAAACCAGCCAGAAGGGTACGCTATCTGCAGAACGGCCGGCCATGACGAGGGCCGCGAAGATGAGCACAATGGCGAACGGTATTCTTCTTCTCGACCATCCCTCTGTGGAACGATCCACGACAGTGAATATCAGCAGAAAGAAGACGGTAACCAGAACGAACTGTCCGAGCGGCTCAATGGCTGAGCCAATGATCGGGATGTAGCTCCCCAACGCGCCATACTCCGCCCAGAACGGCTCCAGCGATGGCTCGAATCTCATGACCAGAGCCTGTATGCCGGCGATCAGAGCTCCCACCGAGAAGCCCAGCCACAGGCCGCCAGGCCCGCGCACAGGACTCCCCTCCCTCTTCCACTTCTGGATGAACCCGAGAACGAGCGCGAGACCACCGGCAAGCAGCAGCGCCATCACCACAAAGAAGGCCAGCGCGGTGAAGGCCTGGTTCGACAGGGGCTGTGCCGTGGAAAACTGAGCCACGGTAGAAGGCCAATCGTTGATGAATCCAAATGCCGCCACAACGAAGAAGAGCACCGAGAACGTGACGAAGTCACCAACGGAGAAGGTCCGACGACTCCATCCAACGATCGCACTCCCCACTCCGGCTGCAATCACCACGATCATCAGTGTGGTACAGAGCGTCTGGACGACGAGGCGAGTTACATTCCTCTGGTTACGCTCCTGTCGGGCCCATTCCTCCGGAACGTGGACATATCGATAGGAGTCGACCACCTCGGATCCGGCGATCTCCACCGCAAGCCGCGCCTCACCCTCCTCCAACAGATAGCTGAGGGTATCTGCGAACGTGAACAGCCAATCTGTACGCGCAGGAAGCTTGGATGGAACTGACGAAACCTCTTTGAGCATTCCTGCATCGAGCCCGTAGGTCTCGGCAAGGACCGCGTGAGCCATCCCCCGCGCTTCGTCCTCAGGCAGAGTCGCTCCTGCCCTCGCCTCGGGCAGCTGATGGCGGAATCTCGTCACCTCCCCTTCTCCCACAATGAAGACCCGGTACTCCTCAGCCCGCTCTTCCACGTCTCCCTCGAAGCGCACATACCGAACCCTCCACCGGGGCGGGGTGAGGTAGCTCCCCATCAGAGCGGCATAGTCTTCTCTCCCGCCGGTCTGCCAGACAAAGCGATCCTCCTGATCTGGTTGAGCCTGGACGTGGCTGAGTGCCTGCCACGATTCTGCCAGTTCAATGCCACGCCCGGCGAGCGTCTCTCGAGCCAGTTCCTTTGCGCCGGAACGACCCACGGTCAGGGAGGGCGCGTAGTTCTGGAAGTCTGAGGCGAAGAACCAGATGACGAGGCCCACCGCTCCCCCCACCAGCAGCAGGCGGATCGCCCGCGGGCTGAGGGCAGGCAGTTCAACGGGTTTCGCCTCCACCGGCACAGGCTCCTCTCTCGCCGGCGGCTGCCAAGATCGGTTATAGTCCTCTTCCTTGAGCCGACTCCACTCTCCCCTCCTGAGCCGTGCGCCGATGATCACCCACAGAGGAACGAGCGTCAGGATCACCACCAACGCCTTGTCGATCCAAACACCCGGGGCCGAGGAGACGAAGAGCGGCAGTCCGATATACCCGACGTCGATCACGAAATGCGAGATGATC
>JGI24422J19971_10002258_pt1 | contig 11943 bp, 10 predicted proteins | sample DeeMarSWOR152_54_FD_19971 | JGI IMG/M metagenome (IMG submission 19971) | reverse complement strand
ACCAGCACTGCGTGGATACCTTATAGCCATTGGTTGGCCAGACTGGACTGCCGTGTGAAGCAGGTGTTGTAGTTCATTTTCATCCTTGGGTGCCGATACAATCAGATTGGGAATCAATGTCAGATAGGAGAGATCAAAAGTACCCTGATGGGTCTTACCGTCGTCACCGACGATGCCACTACGGTCAATGGCAAANATAACGGGCAAATCTTGAAGGCAAACATCATGGATAATCTGGTCAAAAGCACGCTGCAGGAAAGTTGAATATATAGCGACAATTGGTATATAGCCTTGAGTAGCCAGACCGGCGGCAAAAGTAACTGCGTGCTGTTCACAGATGCCAACATCAAATACTCGCTCTGGGAATTCAGCCTGAACGTCACTCAAGCAATTTCCTTCAGGCATAGCTGGTGTAATCACCACTAACTTGGGATTTTCACGAGCCATGCGGAGAACAGTCTGAGCAAATACTTCGCTATAAGTCGGGATTTCTCTGGTGCTGGCGTTCTTGGCCGGTACACCGTGGAAATAGACAGCGTCTCCTTCGGCAGGAAGATAACCCTTACCTTTGGTGGTAAGAACATGAATCAGCGTTGGCTTCAAGCGATAGTCCCGCGCCTGGGCAAGAGTTATTTCCATTTCACGAATATCATGTCCATCAATAGGCCCAAGGTAAGTAAANCCAAGCTCTTCCCAGAGCATGGTGGGCATAATTAAGCCCTTAAATCCACTCTCAACCTGCTGGCTTGCCTTCCATAATCTATTACCTAGTGGAAGAGAACTGATAAACCGCTTACCTTTCTCCTTGGCTTGATGGTAACGCTGGTCAAAACGCACCTTACCCAGTAGCTTAGCTAGGGCACCAACGGTAGGTGAGATTGACATCCCATTATCGTTTAGTACCACGATAAGCCTGGAGCCCAGATGTCCTGCCTGATTGAGTGCCTCAAAAGCCATCCCTCCGGTTATGGCTCCATCACCAATAACAGCAATTATGTTNTAGTCATCACCGGAAAGGTCACGGGCGATAGCCATACCCAGGGCCGCCGAAATGGAGGTACTGGCNTGACCGGCNCCAAATGGNTCGTGCTCACTTTCGTTACGNCAGGTAAAACCGGATAATCCCCCATATTGACGGAGTGAAGAGAAGCTCTGTCTCCTGCCGGTAAGTAGTTTGTGGGTGTAGGCCTGATGCCCTACATCCCATATAATTTTGTCTCGGGGGCTGTCAAATATCCGATGTAAAGCTATAGTAAGCTCAACCACACCAAGATTAGAGGCTAGATGTCCCCCATTGTTAGAGACAACAGTAACCAGCTCCTCTCTAATCTCAGAAGCTAACTGCTTAAGTTCCTGTCGCTTTAAAACTTTCAGGTCGGCGGGACTGTCTATTTTATCCAGTAACCTCGGCATTATCAGCCTGCTTACTAAATGGATATAAAATCAATTTCATACTAGCAATGAAGGAGAGTTATTGTCAAGCCGATGCTTATAAATAGAGAATAATGTTGGCCAAGTAATTTCTAACTTGACGCTGCCACATCTATTTGTTACACTCCGTTCAGTTAGCAAGACCATTGATGCTTCAAGAAATAATTATCAAGGAGAAGCGTGTCGCCAGAACAGCTCCTTAGTTTTGACATTTATAATGCTCTAAAAGTGCTTGGAATGGCTGCTTCCCCTATATGTGAACTCCGATGTGCAATACCATGGGCTATACTAAAGTATGAATTCCCATGGTACTATGCTTTTCTGTTGGCAATTATTGGCAATATGTTGCCAGTACCCTTTATCCTGTTGTTCCTTAATTTTCTTTCCAGACTCCTGAGTAAAATAAGTAGCTTTGAAAAAATNCTNAAATGGNTTTTTGAGCGTGTCAGACGGCGGGGAGGGATTATTGAACGGTATAAATATATTGGTCTAATGCTTTTTGTAGCTATTCCACTTCCCATAACTGGTGCTTGGACCGGCTCAATTGCTGCCGTCCTTTTCGGACTGGAATTCAAGAATACCCTGTTATTTGTCTTCTTCGGAATACTAATTGCCGGTACCATTGTTACCTTGGCTACTCTACTTGGTTGGGCTATCTTTGGTTTATATAGAATCTAGCACTAAGCAGCTACCCAGATAGTCCGGTTAAGAGGACTGAAAATATTGTACAATAAAGTCATATCACCTTGACCTGAATTACCTCTCATGTTAAATTTGAATGGTTAATAATATGTCCCTGTAGCTCAGAGGATAGAGCGGCTGCCTTCTAAGCAGCGGGTCGTGGGTTCGAATCCCTCCAGGGACGCCATACGAATAACAGGGGCGACTGCCTGCTCGGAAAATGCCGACATCGCTGTCGCCGAAATAAAAGAGTTGCTGTCCCGTCTCTCTCAGAGAGGAGAGAGGAAAACGAGTAGAGATAGGCGCAACCCCAGGAGGGGGTTTATGCCTATCGAAACTCTCACAGATGCTCTTGAGTATTACCGAGGTTTTGCCATCGGTGTTGAAAATCGCTCTCAGAGCACCATTCGCTTCAAAGAAACGCCAATAAGACAGCTTATACTGTACCTGGGTGGTGATCTTCCACTCCAAGATATCCCAGAGCAGCATATTATCGGTTTCATGGAGTGGCTACGTCAACGCAGTAAGAATGAGCACCATCCGTCAGGGAACAAAGCTGGAGGAAAAGTCAGTGATATTACAATCAATACATATTTTCGAGGCCTTCGTGCCTTTTTCAACTGGCTTGTGAAACGTGGCACTCTCCCCCAAAGCCCTATGTCGAACATTGAGGAGCCCAGATATCAAGAAAAGCTGCCCACGTATCTCAAAGCTGATGAAATAGAGCGGATCATTGCTGCAGTGAACTTGAAGACATATACCGTCTTTCGAGACGTTGCAATGATTGTACTGCTCGGAGATACCGGATTAAGGGCGTCTGAGATTGTTGATTTGGATTTGGATGACGTTGATATCATAACAGGCGACTTACGTGTTACGCAGCAGAAAACGGGCAAGCAACAAGTAATCGGTTTTCACAAGAAGACAGCTGGATTGCTTGCAACCTACATAATGCACTGGCGTCCTGATTCGCCTCACAGCAAGCTATTTCTCACAGAAGATGGGCGCCCTCTAACTACTGACAGGCTGGCCAAGATTCTAAAAACCAGAGGTGATAAGGTAGGAATTCATGTCAACCCTCATCTTCTCAGGCATACAGCTGCGGTATTAAAGCGTAGACTCGAAGATTGGGATGCTGAGCGTATTCAAAATCTTTTGGGGCATAGCACAAGCAAGATGACTAGACTGTATATTCGAGCAGCCGGCGACGAGGACCTCAGGGAAGCATTCAGACGACCCGGATGGGTGGACAAACTGCACCTATAACCAATTTGGAACTCGACTTGTTAGCTACAACAGAAATAAGTCTGCAAACTGGTGAAGCCTATTGATTAGCTACGATAAGTCAACGGTGTCATTTATAAAAAGTTGTTGGTTAGATACTACGGATCAATTGTTGAAATCAATAGTCAGATACAACACAATCAACAATTGATTAGACACAATACTTCAACAGACAACTTTCAGCGCAAGCACAATTTACAGTCCACATTGGCATCAACTTGTTGACGTTGATTATTAAATGAGTAACGACTAGAAATTATCGGAATAGTAGTTGACAGCTATTATTAATAAACCTCACTCAATTAAGCAACAAACACGCTACCGAGTTAGTAGCAAGAAGGGGGAGGTAATCCCCCTACCCGTTTTAGCCCTGTGGCAACTACTTAACTCAAACCCAGCACATAACACGATGTTTGAATCTTAGGAGGTATTATGTAGACAGCTTGCGTATAACTGCAATTACACGCTCAAAGGACAAAATTTACAACTTACCTCACCTCCTTTCTTATTATTAGCCCATGTAATTTTAATTTTCCTTGCTAATATCATCCGTGGAAAATTCTCTCGGCGCCGTCTTCGTTGGAGATATTCGAGCCGCGACATCATGAAACTGAACCCTTCAAGCACAGTAGCGAAAACCTCATTGATTGGGTCTAGGAATACCGAGCGCATCAAGCTCATAACCCGATGGTCGCTGGTTCGAATCCAGCCCATGCTACCAAGGAACGAAAGGAAGCACGGATCTCTAAATCTATACTTCGTTTATTTGTTGGATTCCATATCAACTCACAAGGAAAACCAATATCACTTCCCTACTTTCAAACCCTGTGATGCCTTTTTATTTACCTGACTGGTGGTCTGGTGTTAGGAGGTGGTGGGTTCTTCATGCCCAGCCGGAAATATTCCCCTGTTTCCTTACGCTTCCAGCTTACCACTATACTCTGATTCAGTGGATGAACCATTCTAATTGCCCCTGGTTGGTTACATTCGTCAACACAGCAACCACAGAACCAACATTCATCAGGATAAAGTACGATAGGAGGCTTCCCCTTCTCTGGATTGGGCATCAATACATCGGATCGGCATATCTCTACACACTGGTTGCATCCGTTACATATTTCAGGATTAAGCTCTACTCCCTTATTGGGTGTTGGTGGATTGGGTACCATATACACCTTATCGCTCATACCAGCTTACCTCCTTCAAAATCCATTGGCTGTCAGCTCTATCTTTTAAGACCACAATGAAGTTTATAGTTCTCCTCATAACTAGGGGCGTAAGGTGGTCGCAGGTGATAATCGAGAGGCAATTCCTTGACCTTAACCTTACCGTCCTCTAACTTCATGGGAAGGAATTTATGCCACTCAGGTGGGTCCACTTCAGTATGGTCAAGCCTGAAGAAATTGAGGAAAGTACTACTTGCCTTTCGTGCCAAGCAGGCATGCATAACCATCTCCCCAACGGTAATAAGCGTATGACATTCCAGAGTACGTCCTAGTTCATGCGGATTGGCAGCGTAGGCTGTTGATGCTTCTGATTCTCCGAGTTCCTTGAGTAATCTCAGACCTATCTTCAGCGTTTCCTCGCTCTTGTACTGACCACAGTAGTCCTGCATAATTCTGCAGATACCAGCATTCAACTCTTTCCAGCCAATACCGCTTTTACTTTGCTTCAGTGGGGTATAGACACGAGCTTTTTCATCATCCACCTGCTTGCGGTCGACCACTGGCTCAGTTGCGGTCAGTGCATAAGCAGCCGCTTTTCTGCCAGCATATCTACCGCTGGTGGCAGCACTAGCGTGTGCTCCAGCACCAAAGATAGGGCCTCCGCCAGCATATAATCCCTCAAGATTGGTTCTCAAGTCCCAATCGACCACCAGACCACCGTTGCCGATCCTTCGCCAGTGAGGAACTGCCATTCCACCCCAAAAATTGGTTACCTTATATTCTTCAGGAGGCATTACTGGTGCCTGAAGCATATCTTTGTCAGGGTCAAAGCCGGCTTTAGTGTAAGTATCATATACAGGGATACGTGATTTACCCTCGTTACCTACCATAAGGCCGAATATTGCTCTTCGTTCCTGATCTGGCAAGCGCGTCAGGTCAGCATAAAACGGTAGAGTGAACTCCCCTTTGCCTATACGATCAGGTAGGTTTATAGGGATACGATTCGTTTGGTTTTTGTAATTGGATGGGACACCTATTCCTTGCCCTAATATAAATTTCTGCCCCGGGGCTGGCTGAAATCGCTGTTGCACCGTTTTTAACTCTCTACCGTCCCTATCAAACCATGGCACTTCCTTCCCGTTAGCATCAACTATTGGACTTCCGTACCAAGTATTACTGGGATTACCCATGCCATACGCTATATAGCCAAAGGCACCACTATCACTCCCAGAATGCTCCATTAGGGCAAATTCTGCACCAGCAATCCATCCAGCAGCAAAACCTTCGCCAGTATTGTTAAAATCACGGAAGCTGGACCTTAATTCTGTCGAGAATACCCATATCCGTCCGGGAAGACCCGTGGTGAGTACAGTGGCTTTTGCCTTAAAAACATAGAATTCGCCAGTTCGTACATTCACCCCGGTTGCCCCAATAACCCTGGTTCCTTGCTTACCCCCTTCAGTTAGCAGGCTGGTGACCATCACTCTATCATAGATCTCCACACGTAGCTGCTTCATCTCTTTGTATAGGCAGGGCTTTATGTTGTGCCCGTAGACACGTATGTTGTACCTATTCTCATAATCGTAGGCAAACATCAGCTTAGTTTCTTCATCTCTAAAGTCGGCACCTTTGAATTCATCATTTATATCCCTAATCTGCACTCCCATCTGCTCGCAATCAAGAAGGGTGTCCCAGCTTTCCTTAGCGTTGATATAGCGTAAAGATCCACAATCATAGCCTCCAGCGCTGTCGATTATTGTCTTGGCATATTCTTCAGGAGTAACCTTAGAGCATGGGTTGGTACAGGCTCCCAACCAGTGGTCAACTCCAGCGCCTCCAGAACCACTTCTCTTTGCCATACCCTTTTCAACAACAACTACCTTTGCCCCTTTCCTGGCTGCGTTTATGGCAGCGTGGCATCCGGCTATACCACCACCAAGAATAAGAACATCGGCCGTAATCACATTCTCCTCACCATATCGTATTGGGTAAGGCCACTCAGGCGCATGACCTTCTTCTTCTATGAATTCTTGCCAAGTAGGCATCTTTTTCCCCTCCGTAATAGATTTGCTAATCCTCTATGCTTAAACCTGAAAGTCTCTTTAAAGCTAATACTCTATATCTTATTTTGTAGCTGACCTTTGTGTTTATCGAAATATTCTTCGCTGTCATTTCTTATTTGCTAAAGAGCGTATGAGATCGAGTTTCAGTTCACCCTTCGCCCCCCATCCTCGCTGACCAGACGGAATGCTTGGTCGGAATCTCTCATACAGCACATAAGCTTGATCCGCCAATTCTTCCCGAGGAAATGACCGTGCAAGCTCTTCCATGACCGTCCGCGCCGTCTCATAGTACTCACCGAATTTAGTCCTTAGGTACTTCTCGACACTGACAGGATTGATCGGCTCATCCTTTACCACAGCCCGTACACCATCTTTAGTATTCTTCGCAGGTATAGCTCGCTCACAGATCTTAATCCAGAACTCCTCGCCAAGACTGGTCTTTTTACTCGGAGGTCCACGCTCCAGGTCTTTAGGCTGGCTGTAGATCCCAAGAATGCGTGCTTTTGATTGGGCATTGAGCCCGGCAAGCCCCTTACCTAGACTAAAAGCAGTATCGCGTTCATAACCGAGTGCTTCGGCCACAACAGCTGCCCAGAGCGTGAGCACTGGGGCACGGTTGATCAGGACAACGTTTTCTGTCATGATGGACTCCTTGTCGATTTATTAGCCGCTACTTCGTGGTTGGTTATTCTTCCTACTCGATATTCGGTGTTGCCGAGTCAACTTCTCCCAGAAACTTTCTCAGCCATTTCGCATTCTCCACTGCCTGGTTGCATCAGTGGTTATTGAATTATACCGACATCCAGAATGAAAGACAATCCAACACGTCTATCGGATGCAAGTCAGCTCTTTCTACCTTACAATGAACCAAAATAAAAAGGTTTCGATCCAACTGCCTGACGAGGGATGATAAACGTGCTAGTTCTTGGAATTTTACGTTATGACTTATTGTTTAGGGCTGAGGTTACACAAAACCGAGAATTGTGTGGTTAACCTCCGGTCTCGCACGGTTCAAGTGTCTCCTTTTTACACGTATTTTTTCACAATGGCGCAGCGGTTGACGGCTTATTTTAGCCGTGTTATTGTTCTATTAACCTGCTTCTAGTGGGGATTATTTTATTTAGAAAGGGGATTATGGAAATGGGGGAGACAAAATACGGGAAGTATATCGTTACCAAGCCGAGGGATCAGGACATAGAAACGTGGAAAGAGATAGGAGATATCAGAAAAATCAACGTATATGTGGATGGAGAGATTGTCGAAGGCGGTTACTACTTCATGGGTACTTGGTGGTATAAGGCTTCGGATGAACCGCATCCAGATAAAGCGCATGTCCACGATTTTGATGAATATCTGGGATTCATCGGTACCAATCCGAACGACCCGCTGGATTTAGGCGGGGAAATAGAACTCTACCTGGGCGGCGAAAAGCATATAATCACCAAGACCTGTATGGTATTTTGTCCGGCGGGGCTTGAACACTGTCCAGTATATTTCAGAAGAGTGGACTACCCCATCTGGTTTCTTGCCACCGGGACCAAGAAGAAATACCAAATTGAATTTACGGGGGGAAATAGCTCCTCCTTAAAGAAGTGAATCTTCATTAAGGAGCATGCCATTACTTACTCGTCAGTGCTATAACCATATGGCGACAATATTAAAGGGGGTCAATATGAAGCTGAAAACGCAGGACTACTCTATCTTCGGTAAATTCAATTTTGAAAGAAAGCCCGTAGGCATCAAGTTCCTGCCTTACATACCGGAGAGGATAGATAGGCTAGGTAAAAGCCTGTATTTTTGCCAGATGTTCAAAGAAGCGCAAACCAGCAAACCTTTCTATGTCCAGAGGGAAGATTTTCACTGCACCGAGCCGCTGACCCTCGGTATGGAAGACCCCGACCCCGTCCTCTTAAGCGGGCTGGTTGGAGAGACAGATGACCTTTATGAGGAATTACGCGCCAACCAGAAAATATATCAGCTGGTTCCCCGAATGTTAAAAGGCTCGGTCAAGTGCGTATTATTTTCAGCGATAGACCAGATGACATACGACCCGGACGTACTAATTATTACGGCCGATAATGTCGACCAAGCACGAATCATTATGAGAGCACTGGTTTATTCTACCGGTGAGGCGTGGTCGTCTAGAGGAACGCCTGTACTGGCATGTTCATGGCTGTATGTCTATCCCTATATAAGCGGAGAGGTGAATTATATGGTTACCGGTATGAGTATGGGGATGCAGACGCTAAAAGTACTGCCGCAGGGCTTGATGCTAATCTCCATACCTTGGACCAAGCTACCTGTGATTATGAGAAACCTGCAAAACATGAACTGGCACCCTATCTCGGAAACCATAACCGGAGAAGAACATAAAAAACGTTTCGAACAAATTTTAAAGGGTATAGAAGAAAAAATACGGAAATAACAGGAATTTACTCCGGAAAACCAAGAAACTCAAAGGAGGCCAAATTTGAGAAGGCGAGACTATTCAATCTTTAGCAAATTTAATTTCGAAAGAAAACCTGTAGGCGTTAGCTATGCACTTAAAAAACCGGAAGGAATTCAGCAACTGGATAAAAGCCTGGCGATTTGCGAGATGTTCAAAGAAGCGCAAACCAGCAAGCCGTTTTATGCCACAAAAGAAAACGTGCAGTGCGGAACCCAGGTACTGGGCATGGATATCTTTCCTCCGGTCATGTACAGCGGGTTATTAGGCGCCGAGTTTTCCATGTTTAAAACTCCCGGCGCCAATAGAAGAATCTATGACTATGTGCCGGTAATGCCTAAAGACTCTGTCAAATATATCATTCACTCTTCTATAGAACAGTTGACTTTCGACCCGGATATTCTAATTATCACGGCTAACGTAGCCCAGGCAGAAATAATACTAAGAGCCAGCAGTTATTCGTCCGGNAGGATGTGGACTGCTAAGGGCAGCACCTGCCTGGCTTGTGCCTGGATATACGCTCATTCCTATATGAGCGGCGAACTAAATTATAATATCAGCGGTCTTGGGTTTAGTATGAAAGCGAGGCACGTACTGCCCGATGGTCTAATAATCATTTCCATTCCATCCGAGATGGTCCCCATGATAGTAGAAAATCTCGAAGATATGGAGTGGGAACCTTTCTGGTTTAATCTAGGGAGAGACGGATTTATCAAAGGTGTTAAAGAGTTAGAAGCAAGAATATCGCGGGAATTCCCGCCGCATATGGTATGGGGCAAATAAAAAGGAAAGCACACCAAAACTAAGAGCTGGCAAGTAACATTCGTCAGAATTGTGTAATTACTGAAGTCTATTTCTATAATTCCAGACAATTCCATGTATTATCTATGAGCTTATCTGACATGCTATAATCAACGTACATTTCTGCAAATTATAGGAGGGAAAAATGAACGTTATCTGGATAGTTTCCGATACTGTAAGGCGTAAGGATGTAGGAGTTTATGGGAATGAGAAGATTCGTACTCCTAATATAGATGCCCTGACTGCAAAATCAATCCGGTTTGACCGTCATTATGGTGCCTCGTTTCCGACAATGCCCACCCGAGCCGACTTCATGACCGGAAAATGGACACTTTCGTTTATGCAATGGACGCCGATCCCTCCAGGGCATACCCTGCTTGCCGAATTACTCCGCGATGAAGCGGATGTAAATACCGCTGCAATAGTCGATACTCCATTCTTTCTCCGAGACGGTATGAATTATGACAGAGGCTTTATAACATTCGTTGAAATACCGGATCATTATTTTGTTGCCAAGGGAGGATATAATCCTCCACACAGTCCCTACAAAAAACTGCTGGAGAGACGTCCTCAACATCCCCTGGATTCCGACTGTTTTGCTCCCAAGACATTCACTAAAGCGATGGAGTGGCTGACTCTCAATTATAAGGAGGACTTCTTCCTCTATATCGATACCTGGGACCCACATGAGCCGTGGAATGCCCCGATATACTATACGGAACCATACTGGCCTGGATATGACGGCGAACAGATAATGCCTTTTTACNGGTATATGAAGGAAGTGCCTGATTTTACGGAAGAAATGCTGCAGAAAGCTCACGCCGCTTATTGTGGTGAAATAAGCATGGTGGATACCTGGATAGGCAACCTACTCAGGCAGGTGGAGTATATGGGGTTAATGGAAAACACGGCAATTATCTTTTCGACCGACCATGGCTTCTATTTCGGCGAGCATGACATCTTCGGCAAGATGATTTTTACCAGAGAACCCGAAGAAATAAGTGTGATAGCCAGTAATACACGCTCGGTAGGATCATGGGACCGTTCTCCGCTCTATGAAGAAGTAGCTGCTATACCTCTCATTATTTATGTGCCGGGTATCAACCCGGGTGTTTACAGCGGTCTAACATCAGCGGTCGATTTGATGCCCACTGTTCTCGATTTGTTCGGACAGGAGATACCGTCATACGTGGAGGGCGAGTCATTACTGCCGGCAGTAAAAAATACATCGAAACCGGGACATGAGGTTGTCTTTACTGCCTGCCCCTTTATCAATGCAGGCGATATGGATCAACTGGTTGACCACCTGCTCCGTAAATGTGTGGTGCCTTCAATGACTACAATTACAACTGATGAGTGGTCTCTGCTCCATGATTGCGAACCGGGTGGTACGGAATTATACAACCTAAAATCGGACCCAGAACAGAAGAATAACGTTATCGTGCAGAATACCGATGTTGCCCGTGACCTCCATAAATATCTGGTCGAATTCATGCGTAATACAAACGTACCGGAGCGGTTGCAGGAGCCACGTCTGGAATTACGGTTATAAATAATATCAGACCTGTGATGAAATATCCTGAGTATAGCATCTGAAAGGTTTGTTTTAACAACTTGCTACGATATAGAGACCAGTTAAAGAAAATAGTGTCTAGCACTAAATTATGGTTAGCAACATCGTTAGTTATTCCACGATTCAATAGATTGTTACCCGACGAGTACTGAACAATCCGTCACTTTGTTCAATGAGGGTTTTGGCGGCTTAAGCTGGTTTAAGCTAATAACCCGAAGGTCGTTGGTTCGAATCCAATCCCCGCTACCAATTTTCACGTTTCGGTCCCGTTTTGCCGTTCTGAATTCGGCTCCCGGTCCTCCGACCGCAAAATTGCCGTCTGTCATTTTTGCCTCCTTCTCATTTAGTTTTGTTTGGTCGTTAATCTGGCTAATCGTCCGCGTTGGCTTCTTCTTTGTCCTCGGATTTGTCGGTTCTCCCGCCCTTCGGCCTGGGCTTGTTAGGCTTTGCCTGTTTGGGGAGGAATGAGATATGGCAGGCAAGGCTAAAGCAAAGTTG
>JGI24422J19971_10002254_pt1 | contig 11950 bp, 12 predicted proteins | sample DeeMarSWOR152_54_FD_19971 | JGI IMG/M metagenome (IMG submission 19971) | reverse complement strand
CGAGTTTCGTACCTTCCAGTCCAGAATATAAAGCCAGACCAGATCTCGTCGCAGTCTCTCTGCTCCATCAAGCAATCGTAAGAGTTGTGCCCGTAAATACAGAGGCTTCCGACGCATGCTTCGTTGTCTCACCATAGACCCTGTGGTAGCCCGGCCTGTGAGTGATGGCCCACATCCGGTACATTTAAGGCCGTTCTGCTTATTTTGCCTCGCCGTCGGAACCCGGCGCAGCTTCACGACCCCCTTCAAATCAAACTCCTTCGTCGATTCGGGCATTTAAAATGTCGGTCAAGAATCAGCTGGCATTTATATTTAAACGCCATCATGGCGCACTTATGTCAGAGCACCAAACCTGATCAAGATGATCCACCGTAACTCCTTTTAACAAATTGGAAATGGTAAGCTGAATTCCTAGTATCATGGTAAACAGAAATCCCATGGTAATGGTAAACGGAATTCCCAGTAGGATGGTAAATAGAATTCCCATTTTGAGGCGACTCCTGTAGGGTATAAAAAAACTCTACAGGAGCGAGAATGATACGGAAAAAAATGTACAAACAGATTCAGACTTTTAAAGGGCGAGGGTATTCGAAGGGGAAAATATCAGCGGTATTGGGATTGGATCCAAAAACTGTAGCCAAGTATTATCACATGGATGAGAGGGATTTTAGGTATTATCGGCAGCAGCATATGTTTCGGGATAAGGTGTTGGAAGAATATGAGAAAGACATCCTGGAAGTCTATGAGACAAATGAATTTAAGAGGCTTAACATGTCGTTTGTGTATGATTATCTGGAGGAGAGATACGGCAGGCTGCCGGCAAACGAACAGAGTCTTCGAAATTATATCGATTATCTTATCCAGACGGAGAAGCTGCGGCTGGATGAGAAGCTGAGGATTTACACGAAAGTACCGGAACTTCCTTTTGGGCAGCAGATGCAGCTTGATTTTGGCCAGTACCGGTGCCACAGCGGTCTTAAGCTATTCATCTTTGCCGCGGTCCTTTCGGCCAGCCGGTATAAATATGTCATTTTTCAGGACCATCCGTTCAGGACGACGGAAGTCATCGATCATCTGCTATCGTGTTTTTCGTATTTTGGAGGGGTGCCGGAGGAACTGGTGATCGATCAGGATAGACTACTGGTGGTGAGTGAAAATGCCGGAGACATCATCTACACGGATGATTTTAAATATTTTATTGAAGAGCAGGAGCTCCGGATGTATGTCTGTCGGAAGGACGATCCTGAGACCAAGGGCAAGATCGAGAATGTGATCAAATACGTAAAGTGTAACTTCTTCGGCATACGGGACTTTAAGAGCCTGGAGGAAGCGAACACAGGTGTTTTTAAGTGGCTGAGAAGACGTGCGAACGGAAAAATATCTCAGGCGACCAAGCAGATACCGGCCATCCTGATTGCAAACGAAAGAGAGCACCTCAGGCCGGTCGGAAACTCCATATTCAGGAAAGGATCGCTTCTGGGAAGAGAGAAGAGGAATGTTAACGAGAAAGACTGTATCTCTGTGAATGCCTGCGGGTATCAGCTGCCCTCCAAATACCGGAACAAAACGGTTGAAGTCTATGTGACCAGGCATAAACTGTTTGTTTTCGATATCTACACAGGAGAGGAGATCGTTGAATATGACCTTTCACTCATTCCGGGGCAGATGATAACCAAAAGAGAGTTCAGGCGAGAGAATGAGAAAACGCTCCAGGAGTTAAAAGACCATGTGGTCAACATGTTCACAGGAGAGAACTGGAAGCGCTTCACCGAAAGGAACTTCCAGTCTTTTCCCCGATATATCAGGGACCAATGTGTCGAAGCCAAGAGATACTTCGAGGCGAAGGATATCGACACTCTCATCCTGGACAGAGCTCTGGAATACTGTTTAGAAAATAACACGCCGAGTTTTGCAGAGCTTAATGATACCTATGCTTATTTTAAGCGGGAGCATGAGAGAGAGGCGCTGGAAATCCCAACTCTGAGCTAGGGATATCAAGATTGTCATGAGCCTTTAAGGGTTAGGGCCAGGGATATATCTGTGTACAAAGAGATCATCGGCAACAGGGGTAGGATAGATGAAAGCGTATGAACAGACTCTAACCTTTTTAAAAACTCTGAACTTAAGAGGCATAGCCCATAGTCTGGATGAGGTGATAAATGACGCGGAGATCCGGAAACACTCCTATATCACATTTTTGAATACAGTCTTTACCGCAGAGATCTCTTATCGCGTTAAACGCCGGGTGGAGCGGAACATGGTGGGAGCTCACTTTCCTGTAACAAAGAGAATCGACCAGTTTGACTTTGGCCGGGTCAAAGGGATAGGAAAATCAGAGGTGGTTAATCTTCTCGACTGCCGCTGGATAGACAACAGGGAAAACGTGCTGTTCTTCGGCCCTCCCGGTATCGGGAAAACGCATTTATCCATAGCCTTAGGAGTAAACGCGGTTGAGAAAGGCTATAAGGTTTGCTTTGAGAGAATTACCAATCTGATAAAGCTGCTTAAAACCTCAGAGATCCAGAAGACCTCAGAATACAGGATCAGACGCATCATGAAATCAGACCTCATTATCATAGATGAGATCGGCTATACACCGATTGAGAAACGGGAGGCGAACTTTTTTTTCAGCTTGATCAGTGAAACCTATGAAAAAGCATCCATCATCGTGACATCCAATAAAAGCTTTGACGCCTGGGCGGAAATGATGGACGACTCTGTGATGACCACGGCACTGCTGGACAGGTTGTTACATCATGCCCGCGTTTTCACCCTGGATGGAAAATCTTACAGAATAACAAATCAAAACAAGGAGGTATGATCATTTTCGGCTCACTAAAAAATGGGAAATCTGTTTACCGAAGTGATGGGAAATATCCTTACCACACTACTGGGAAATGTCCTTACCGAACTAGTGGGAAAAGTACTTGACATTTACACAAATAGGGATATTTCTTATGTTCCTGGTTGGATTGGCTGGTCCGGGGCTTGGGATAGATGGCGTAGAGTCCCATGAGCCGCATCAGCCGTCTGACCCGCTTCTCATTCACACAATGACCCTGATTTCGAAGCCAATCCCTCATCTTTTCTACTCCGAATGTGGGTCGCCGGGTGTACTGCTCGTCAATCAGCCGCATCAAGAAATCATTATAGATATCATTCCTTCGAGATTTGTAATAAAACGATGAACGGTTCATGCCCAAAAGATCACACTGCCTTGAGAGGGAGATTATGGGATTTTTCAACTCCATTTCCTTCCTCTTCTCTACGACAGGAGCTTCAACGATTTTTTTTTAAGCCAATCCAGTTCGACCTTCAGCTGTCCGATCTGGCGATAAAGCTCATCGATAAGCTCCTCATTATCCTTATCCTTTTTCTTCCTCCGGTCTGTGAAGAGATCCGGAAGGGATTCGAGAAGCTGCTTTTTCCATTTGCAGATCTGGTTGGGATGAACTTTAAAGGTACTGGACAGCTCAGCCAACGTCTTCTCTCCCTTGACCGCTTCCAAGGCCACCTTGGCTCGAAATGTCGCATCATAACTTTTTCTCATATTGACCATATTACCATACCTCCTCCGAGATTATGGCAGGTCAAATATCACCTTATTGCATTGTCCAGTTTTTGGGGAGTAGTTCAAGGGTTCCTTGAACTGGCAGAAGATGAGACAATTTTCTTTGATGAAATTGGAGATATATCTTTAAATCTTCAAGCAAAATTATTACGAGTAATTGAGAGAAGATAAATCCGAAGAATTGGAGAAACGATAACAAGGAGGATTTATGCTTGTTTTGTTTTCGCAACGAATAAGAATTTTCAAGATGAGATATATGCAGGAAAATTTCGAAAAGATTTTTTTATAGAATTAATGTTTCAAATTTATTTATCCCTCCTTTAAAAGAAAGAAAGGAAGATATACCTATTTTAGTTAAAAATATACTTGAAAAAGAAAAAAAAAGAGGGAGATACAAAAAAAAAGATTTGCCGAGTAGCTCTGAGGAAGTTGATGTCTTACGATTTCCCAGGGAATATTAGAGAATTAGAAAATATTATTGAAAGAACCTGTGTTTTTTCTGAGAGAAATATATTAAGAGAAAAAGATATTAAGTTTGACCATGAATTTTTTGGGAGTGAAAAAAGAGCTAATAATACTCAAGAACAATTGAGGTAGACATTAGAGAGTTGTCATTGGAATAAATCAAAGGCTGATATTAAGATTGGAAAAAGCAGAAAACAATTTTATCGATTACAAGAAAAATATAAGATGTCTGACTATAGAAAAAGAAATTAGGCTCTTTGATTTCTCTTTTCTGAATGGCTCTTAGGAATGAAAGATCGTTTATCCACATTGATTTTAAAGTGATTATAAAATAAGCAGATTGATTGTTATTAGAATTATGTTTATGTATTATTAAAAGTAGATGCATTTAAATAAAATTACTAATATTTATGAGTTAATTAATGTTACGCCAAATGTAAAATATCGTATATTTACCACTTATAAAATGTAGTTAAATGTGGTTTCTGATATAGAGAAAGGAGAAAGACCGCATGAAGAAAGATATCAGGATATCCCAGGAAATAAGTTATGATGTTTATGAAAAATTGTAGATTAAAATGTGACAATTCAAAAGTGGCATGATATTTTATTATTATCAACTTGACTAAAAAAAGCGCATTTTATAATATTCTTAATTTGAGAGATTCGTTTCCTTTTTAGATTTCTAATAAAGGTGATCTAGTACGATACGAGGTATGTGGGAAAAAGCACTAGAAGATATTGATTTAGAATTTCAGGCAGAAAAACCTCTTATTAACCTTCCTTTTTTAAGAGAAAGATCAGATCCTATTCTCATTTTTTTAATCATATTAACCAGTGGGTTTATTGTAGTTTTTTCTATTAAAGTCCGTATCTTCCAATTATGGATTGAATTCTTAGGAAGCAGTTCATTCCTCAGCATGGCCACATATCCCTTATTGATTTCAGCTGCGATCATCCTATCTGGAATTATCTTTCGAACAGTACTCTGGTTTCGCTATAAACCTCAGACAATTGAGCCAGGAGAAGAAGTGGATTGGCCATACGTTACGGTTATAATGCCGGCCTTGAACGAAGAAGAACTTATTGAGAAGTCTATCGATTCAATCTTTGCCAGTAATTACCCTCAAGAGAGATTTGAAGTTGTTTGCGTCAATGATGGCTCGACAGATATGACATATTTTTATATGAAGAGAGCCAAGCGAAAATATGGAGATAGATTAAAGGTTATTAATTTCACGAAAAATTTAGGAAAGAGAAAAGCGCTTTATTCAGGTTTAAAAAAATCAAGGGGAGAGATTATTGTTACTGTCGACACCGACAGTAAAATTGGGCGAAGCGCCATAAGGAATATTATTGTTCCTTTGATTAAGGATAAAACAACTGGAGCTGTTGCAGGAAGAGTGGCTGTCTTAAATGAAAAGCAGAATTTTCTTACACGGATGCTTTCCATTCGTTATTCGATTTCTTTTAATTTTGGACGTGCATATCAGAGCGTTTATGGGACTGTTTTCTGTTGTCCAGGTGCCCTCACGGCTTATCGGAAAACAGTCCTCCAGAAGTTTATCAAAAGTTGGGTTAACCAGAAATTTTTAAATACACATTGCACTTATGGGGAAGATAGAGCCTTGACAACTCAAATCCTCAAAGCAGGTTATATGACCAGGTTCCAGTCAAATGCTCTGGTTTATACGAAAGTTCCTTCAAGGTTCTCTCAGATGGTCAGAATGTATGTGCGGTGGACACGGAGCTATTTAAGAGAATCTATTCTGTTTGCGAAATTCATGTTTTCAAAGTACAGAACTAAACGCCGAGTTCTCCCCATCTTTGACTTTTTCTTTTTGAATATTCTCCATCCCTTTCATATTTTTTCTTTAGGAATAGTGACTTATTCCTTTTTTGTCCATCCGCTTTTCATACTTCGACACATTGCTTTCCTCGTCATTTTTTCCTTCCTTCTATCCCTGTATTATCTCCGGACAAATAAGAGCCTCACTTTTCTTTATGGAATACCTTATGCTCTTATGACCGCTTTTTGTATGTGGTGGTTGGTTCCTTTTGCAGCGCTTACTATGAAGAACCAGTCATGGTTGACTCGTTAGGGATAAAAAAGAAGGAGACTCAGAAAAAATCTAAGTTTTTTTTCTGAGTCGTTTCTTTAAGATTACAATCGCTCCAAATACCAATACAAGAAATGCTCCTAAGAAGATCCATTTAGATAAAGATCGAGGGAATATGATTTCATCCGCTTTTCCTGAAGCAATGAATCCCGCCCAGTAATAGGGGTGAGAAAGTGGGTCGGATTCGATCAATTCGAGCTTGGCTTTACGGAGCGCGTTCATGATTGACTCAGATGATCGAAGATGAGTATAGAATCTTTCCATGAGCTGACAACTTGCCTGGTCGTTTACAGCCCATAAACTCATGAGAATAGAAGAAGCACCCGCATAAAAAAAGGCTCTGTTAATACCTTCTATCCCTTCACCGTGGATAAACTCTCCCAGTCCTGTCTGGCAGGACGATAGTGTGACAAGGTCAGAATTGAGCTTTGTGTTATAAATTTCTCTCATCTGGAAAAAGCCGTCTTCAGCCGGATCTTTATCCAGAGTGAGTACGATTGACGAGCGGCCAGGTGTTATTTCATCAATAATGCTGTGTGTCGCAAAATGGATGATTTTATAATCTTCAAGATTATGATTTTTCAGCTGGTCTTCCGAAGCCTCTTTTCGGCGAAATATATTCTTTTTCTTGAATAAAGAACTTATCCCGTTAATTTCAACTCCACTATATTCTAGTCTAAAAAAATCAAAAGACTTTGAGGAGAAGAATTCTTGAAAAATGTCGCCTCCGTTTTCTTCTGTTTCGAGTAATTCGAATGATGGGTCGCCAAAAGCTAATAGATCCAATCGAGGTTTTCGTCTATTTGATTTTTTCCGCTCAATGATTTCTCTGAGGGAAGATATTGAGGGTGCATAGGCAATTTGGTAATCCTTGATGAGCCAGCTCTTCCTTTCATTATTAGTAATAAGAGCTTCAAAGGGGAGAAAATGCAGGATGTCATCTGGTACAAAAATTATGTTTTTTATGTTCTTTTCCAGCCCGCGAAGAACAAGATGATTAAAGAGTTCATGGCCCAACGTGAAATTTTGATTATCCTTATCTGTAATGATTCTCAGATAGTCCTTGACCAGGTTCTGGATGTTTTCTCTGTCAGGGAGATGGTATATTTTTAGGTCGTTTTTCGTGATGACAAAAGCATAGGAATCTTCCTGTCCGACAGAGTAGGCGAATATTGCCGTTTTTGTGTTAAGGAGAGTTTTCTGTGTTTCTTCAAGAGTAATTATTTCAGGATATTTAAGGTTGGCGTAAGCAGGAATTTTTTTTCTCATTTCTCTTTTCAAGGAACTTTGTTCGTTTTCGTAGTTCTTTAGCTCCTCACGCAGATTATTTCTGTTCTCGGGAGTCAGTTCTGTTGCCAGCAGCTTTGAATATATACTTGTGATGTTTTTCTCCAGCTCTGTTTCTCTGTTAAGAAGTTCAGCATCAATATCTTTAGAAATGTCTACACGGGAGAGTTCCAGGCTGTCTAGAAAGGCTCTGGCTTTTGCTCTTTCTAAATAATCGAATGCTTCGAAGGCATATTCATTTTTTCCTTCATTTTGATAGAGTTTCACAAGAAGGTTTATAAGGCGGTGATAAGCTTCGATTCTCTTGTCTGTCCCAAGGAATTTTGCTTTGAGCTCTTCTAATACGATTCGGGAGCGAATTCTTTCTGTGGTATCGATAGACGCTTTATAGTTTTCTATTGCTTTATCATATTTTTTTTGTTGTTCATACACTCTGGCAAATCCAAGGTAGGCTTCCCAGAGAATCTGTTCTCCTCCAATTTTAAGTGCAAAATCAATTGATTGCTCAAAAAGTTTTGTGGATTCCTCATACTTTTCCAGGATACGGTTAACAATCGCCATATTTGTTAATGCCATTCCCATCACTTCGAAATCCTTAATTTTGTCTGCTTTGGCGTAACTTGATTGGAAGTATTTCAGGGCATCGTAATAATATTCTCTGTTTTGGGTGAGATTACCGATATCATTGAATACAGTTCCCATATTATTTAAAACTTTAACTTGCGTTCCCAGAGCTAAAGATTTAGTTCTTTTGTCAGCATTATTTTCTGGACGTTTGAGGATATCTTCAATAAGCTCCAGACTGGCTTCAAAATGATCTTTAGCTTCATGGAAATCTTCAATATTATTGGATAGAAGGCCTTTCATGCGAAATGCCTCTCCAATATTATTTAAATCCATGGTTATTTCGGCATCATTTGACAATTCTCTATCTATCTCCAGGACTTTCTTGTAGTTTTCCAATGCTTTTTCATATTCACCTAATTGTTTGTAAATAATTCCAATATTAGTCAGGCAGTCTAGTTTGTTTTTTCTGGTAATTTTGGGAATGGCTAAAACTTGCTCGTAATAATCAAGAGCTTCAGAATAATTATTTACTAGGTTACTATAATTTCCTAAATTGATCAGGCATCTCGCTTGTTCGATCTCATGATTTAAAATCTTTGCTAATTCCAGTGCTTCTTGGTTCGACATCTTAAACTCGTCGAGCTTATTTTGATTGCGATATACAAGACTCATCATGCGCAAGCATTTGAGCTTGTGTTCTTGACTTCCTAATTCCGTTGAGAGATTGATTGCTTTTTTAAAGCTATCTATTGATTTTTCGTATTGGCCATCATAACGAAATTCCTTCCCTTCGTCATAAAGTCTGAAAATACTAAGAGCTGTTTGACATTTTATAAACTCATCATTAAGATTCAATTTCATCGCAAGTTTCGAAGAATCTTCGTAATAGCTTGAGGATTCTGGCATCTTTCCAAGATTCCAGTATAAGAGTCCCAGTTGAGATAAAGCTTCACACTGTTTTCTCTCATCAGCCATTTTTACTGCAATATCCAAAGATTTCTCAAGTGATTCCACTGACTTTTCGAATTCACCATCTTGTCTGAATTTCTCTGCTTGAGTGAATAATTGTGAATATTCTTGTGTTAGATTTTTTTTTTCGAAGGGAGAAAGTGATAGAGTCAGAAAGAAAAAAATGAGACAGAAACAGGCGAGCCATATAATAAAGCTTAAATTTTTGACTTTCTCCACTTTATACTATCTCTTTGCTTAGAGTTGAATCCCTGTTATTGAGCTAATGATTTTATCAAATTGGCTGGGTAGGAATCAACCGCCCTTAGGGGTGAATACGTTTCTCACCCTTTAAAGGCGGTATTATAAATAACAATATGGATTGTAAATAGAAAATTTGTTTTTATAGACAGCTAAATCTGCAGTTGGACTTACTTTAGGCTAACAAATATGTTAGCTTAGAGCATTTTCTTTTTCTTCTTTTAAAACTTTACGCCTGAACTAAGAAATCGATCTAATTAATCTTCATCCGGTTCCTTAAGTGAACTGACCGTTCCGGTGATCTTCCTGGGTTTCTGAGGGAGCTCGGAGTTAGAGTCCATTTTGCTGATTTTGTGCTTGCTCGGTGCAGGGGCGTCATCGGCATCGATACCCAGGAAGGGAAGAAGGGAACGGAAGTATTTGAGGTTCTTCATGACGAAAACTCTGAACGAGAACTTTCCAGCGTCGTCTTTAGCATTGGCGACTGAGGGGACAGAAAGAGATATGATCGCAAAGCAGGTCACGATAGCGACGATTCTTAAGATTTTTTTACGCATAATTCATCCTCCTTTATATTTCAGTGAGCTTAGGAATAAAAAAAGAGAAAGGGATTCCTGTGAAAGGGAGCTAGATGGAATCCTCATATTTTCCTCCTATCCAAAGCGCACCAATAATACTATTTATGGACAAAAAAATGTCAAGTCTTTTTTTTATGTAAGTTATTCATTTAAAACATGTTAGAGTACACACGCACGTCCATGGCTCAAAAATCGGTGACATCTCTTGTCACACATACATATTGTGTTAATAGACTTCATCATACCTCATATATTGTGCCTTTAGACTTCAACACGTTTTCTTTTTTATTGTGTAGAATCCTTTAATTACATGCACATATTGAGTCGTATAAAAGTGTGAAAAATTGAAAAAAATTTTGGTTAGCGGCGGTATTTTGCGCGGATAGACCTTAATTCCTTTTCCGCTTCCGGAGGCGGTTGTGTGAAAAGGCTGATGATGATTGTGAGGATTGCGGAGGCGAAAAAGGCGGGAACGAGCTCGTAGATTCTTTCTTTGAGGGCGGATACCAGGTGCCAGACAATCGTGACCGCTGTTCCGGAGATGAAGCCGGCAGCCACGCCGGCTTTTGTGGTTCTTTTCCAGTAGAGGGCGAGAAGAAGGGGCGGCCCGAAGGATGCGCCCAGTCCTCCCCACGCAAACAGGACGAGCCAGAAGACCAGTTTTTTTGCAATAAGTCCGAACACGAGTGAGGCGATGACGAGGAGCAGGACGACCATTCGGCTGAGAAAGACGAGCTTTTTCTGGGAGATGGATTTTCCTTTGGCCGCGATTTTCTGGTAGATGTCGCGCACGACTCCTGAGGAAGCCACAAGAAGCTGGGAGTCGGCTGTGGACATGATGGCCGCCAGGATGGCGGCAGTGATGATTCCCATGATAAAGGGATGGAGGTGGGCAGAGGCCAGGAAGGGGAAGAGGTTCTCAGGGTCCCCGCCGGGCAGCTCGGCTTTGTTCATGTAAAAGGCTCTTCCGACCAGGCCGATGAATATGGCTCCCCAGGCCATGAGCACATTCCACACGGTTCCGATGACACAGGATTTTCTCAGGTCTCTGGGATCTGCGACAGACATGTACCGGACGAGGATGTGCGGGTTTCCGGGTGAGCCGAGTCCGATGCCGAGGAACCCGATGATTCCGCCGAATGTGTAGGCAAAAGGATTGAAGAACCGGGGATTGAAATGCTTCAGGACTTCAAGGACCTCGCTCCAGCCGCCGGCATGGGAGATGACAATTACGGGCAGAATGAGAAGGGCGATGATCATGAAAATGGCCTGAATCATGTCAGTCAGGGAGACAGCCAGGAATCCGCCGATAGCCGTGTAGAGGAGGACGATAAGGGCCGTGACCAGGATTCCCGAGGTTTCGCTCACTCCGAAGCTCGTGGAGAAGTTTTTTCCTCCGGCGTTGAACTGGGAGGCCACGTAGGAGACCATGAAGATCAGGATGATGAAGACAGACAGTATCCTCAGGATGTTACTTTTGTCCTTGAAGCGGGACTCGAAGAAGTCGGGGAGAGTCAGGTTGTCTTTCATTGAGGTGTAGCGCCTCAGCCTCTTCCCGACAAAGGCGAAGAGGAAGATCTCGGCCGTGATGTAGCCCGAGACTGCCCAGACCGCGGGGGCGCCGATTTCATAGGCCATTCCGGTGACACCGAGGAGAAGCCAGGCCGACCTTCCGGACACGACAGCACTCAGGGCAACGACGAATTTTTTCATCTTGCGTCCGCCGAGGAAGAATTCAGAGAGGCCGGAGGAGGAGAACTTTGCAGAAAAGAAGCCGATGGCCAGGATGATAAGGAGGTAGAGGGCAAAAGCGATGACTGTGAGAGGGTTGGCCTGGATAGCTATATGGGGGGCCTGTTCCATCCGGGCTATTCTCCCTCTTCCTTGGAGAAGATGTAGAGGACGATAGAGAGGAGGATGATGGCCGAGGGGAGGATGAAGAGTCCGAAGATTTCAGCGAATGTCATCGGGACTGCCTGTTATTCCAGGAAAGTTATGCCCTGTGGAGAATGCGTGCCCATGAGTTTGAGATGGCGGCTGCCTTCCTGCGGATGGACAGCCCAGCCTTCTATTCTTTACCCTTGTAAAAATAGTCGATTTCCCACTCTGCGGTCTGCGGGCTGTCCGAGCCGTGGGTGGCGTTTCTCTCGACG